>Ga0364908_10170_pt1 | contig 22568 bp, 20 predicted proteins | sample ExccelJu500002D4_2_FD_206965 | JGI IMG/M metagenome (GOLD analysis project Ga0364908, IMG submission 206965) | Enriched cells from Trout Bog Lake Hypolimnion, Wisconsin, USA - BchlTB.July02.5000.02.D4 | ecosystem: Environmental > Aquatic > Freshwater > Lake > Hypolimnion/Profundal zone | place...
TTTCAGGCAGAAGAGACGTTCATAGGAAAGGAAGTCGTTGGGCGTGCTGTTCAAATAGACAAAAAACAGTTTGGATTAAGAGAGTTAAATGACTTACACAGTAGGGCGTTAAATTTACATAATAATTTTAGATTAAACAACCACTCTAAAAATGAATTTGTAAAAATATTGAATGAGTTAAATGGTGTGGTAGAAAATTTAAAAAAGAGAGAAGATAAGGCAAGTTTAATCGGTGTTTATGAGAAGATTATAGATGAATGTCGACATATATATGACGCCGTAAGTAAGTTTTATTATCAACAGGATGCAAATGCTCTTGAAGAGATGGAGCCCAAGTCTACCATAGAAAAAAACATCCAATCGAGGATGCTTGGTCAAACAGATAGTGATGAAGAAGCAGAAGAAAGTGTAGCGGAAATAACAAGAGCGATCATGGAATTAGTCATTCCTCTAAAGCCAGACGAGCTGAAACAATTACGGCTTGGTTTGTTTGCAATGAAAAACAACACTGAACGGTTTATCAATGCGCAAAACCCAAAAACAGATAAAAATAAACCGGAAAATAAAATGGGTGATAATGATGGAGCTGTGTTAAATGCAAATTTAAAGAAATTTAAAGAGATATTAGACAATAAAAAATGTGAAGTTGGTGTAATAAAAAACGATCCTATCGCGCTTAAATCGTTTAAAGAATTTCTCCTTAATCTGTGCACAATAAACTATGATAAATTTGACTTTGGCAGGCCCAATCTAAAACCTAATGAAGCACAGTTAGAGGGTTGGATAGAGATGGCAGCAGAAACATTTGGCATATCAGAAGAGGAATTAAAAATGGCGTATGAGAAGAGGAATTAAAAAAAGGTTGAAAGCGGATTAACGTCTAAGTTTACCTTCACAGAAGGAGGTAAATTTTTATTTTTATCTTTTAAAATCAAACTAAAAATAGTATTAAATTTTATAATATATTCGCCGCTTCCTTCTCCTCCCTTCATCAAACGCACGAGAAACTGAAAGGTGTAGCGGTCCTTGACTTTAGCATGGCCTGCGGCCGTTACAGGGTGGACGATGAAGTGTTCTGGCGGAAAAGCTCCCTTTAGAGCCTCTTCCAGCTCTTCCCTCAGCCTTTCCGCAACACCCAACACCTCTTGCTCATCCAGCCCAGAGAAGATCAGCTTGACCATCGAGCTAAAGGGCGGGTAGTGAAAGGTCCTTCTCGTCTCAATCTCCTCTTCGTAAAATTTCTCAAAATTTTGGTTCGCAGCAAGGTGGATCACAGGATTTTCCGGAAGAAATGTCTGGATCACCACCTCGCCCTTGAGCATCCCGCGCCCCGCGCGTCCTGCCACCTGCATCATGAGCTGGAAGGTCGTCTCGGAGGCGCGAAAGTCGGGGATATTCAAGCTGCTATCGCTATTTAAGATGCCGACCAGGGTCACCTCGGGAAAGTGGAGGCCTTTGGCGATCATCTGGGTGCCGATCAAGACGTCGGCTTTGCCAGAGCCAAAGGCCTTCAGCAGCTTTTCGTGGCTGCCTTTATGCTTGGTCGTGTCGCTGTCTAAGCGGATGGTGCGAACCGAAGGAAAGACGGCGTGTAAGCTGCGCTCGATCTGCTCTGTGCCGACGCCCTTGAACTTGAAAGGGGCCTCGCCCTTGCACGAGGGGCATTTTTTGGGCAGAGGTACCTTAAAGCCGCAGAGGTTGCAGACAAGGTCTGGCTTATTTTTGTAAAATGTCAGGCTTAAGTCGCAATGAATACACTTGATGGGGCTGTTGCACGACAAGCAGAGCATTGAGGTGTGGTAGCCCCGCCGGTTTAAAAAGAGGAGTGTCTGCTCGCCATTTTTTAGGCGCTTTTCGATGCTCTCGAGCAAAACGTCGGAAAAGTTAGTAAAGCCCTTTCTCTTGTCAAATTCTTTGCGCATATCGACAATGCGAATAGAGGGTAGTGACGAGTTTTCTGCTCTAGACATTAAGCAACTCAAAGCATATTTTCCTGATTTTGCATTGTAGAAACTCTCAAGGCTAGGGGTAGCGCTCCCCAAGACAACGGTGGCGGCAGTGATCTTGCCCCGCATAATGGCAGTGTCCCGCGCGTGGTAGAAAGGGGGCTCTTCGCTCTGTTTATAGGAGGCCTCGTGCTCTTCGTCGACGATGATCAGGCCCAGATTGTGCAAGGGACAAAAAACGGCGGACCTAGCACCAATGACAATGCGTATGTCGCCTCTTTTGATCTTTTGAAAGGTGTCGAACCGTTCGCCGTCGCTTAAAGCCGAATGCCAGACAGCAAGCGGCTCGTCAAAGCGGCTTAAAAAGCGCTCTAAAAGCTGGGTTGTGAGGGTAATTTCGGGGACGAGCACCAGGGCGCTCTTTCCCAGCGCGAGCGCCCTTTCAATGGCTTGAAGGTAGACTTCGGTCTTGCCGCTACCTGTAATACCAAAGAGGAGGTGTGTCTTAAATTCTGTCGCCTCTAGCGTTTTGCAAATGGCCTGAAGCGCGCTGTTTTGTGAGGGATTTAAGACTTTGGGTTTTGTCTTAAAATACTCTGCATGAGTAAGTAATGATCTGTCGACGACGACTTTCTCTAAGTTCAAAGCCCCCTCTTTGACCAGGGCGGTGACTGCGCCTTGTCCTTTACCGCTTTGTGCAAGGAGTTCTGAGAGAAAGAGTCCTTTTTCCACTTGGAGCATCACCTCTAATAGAGCGGCCTTAGCCGGATTTTTTTCTCGTATTGAGATGCAGAGGGCAATCAGCTCTTCGCGGCTTTTTTTGCGGGTGACAAAGAACTGCTCTTTTTCCTTTCCCTTTTTCCGCACAATGGGGGGCAGTGCGGCTTGAAACAACTTTTTAAAGGGCACAAAGTAGTATCTGGACATCCAGGAGATCAATTTCAAGAGATCGTCGCCTAAGGGAAAGAGGACGCGATGGATCGGAAGAACGGGCGAAAAATCGGGCTTACTTTTAAGCTTGACGATATAGCCTTTACGCAAGAATCCTCTGACCGGGACTTCGACGACGGAGGCTGGGAGTGCGAGCGCCAAGTCCTTCTCTTCAATCCCATAGTCTAACAATTTATTAAAGCCAAGGTCTAGCGCTACGGCGGCGTATTTAGTGTAAGTGGTCATGGAACTTTAGCCAAAGGGCCTTTTTTTCATCCGGTGTTATAGGGTCTTTTAGATCCGCTTCTTCCACAAGCACTTCTCCTTCATAAACCAGGAGTTTTACTTGCAGAGTCGACTCTACCTTTATTTCGACCGACAGGTTGTATACCTCGAGTGTTTTGGCCACGTGGTGCAAGAAAGGGCTCTTTTCGGAGCAGATAATCACGGCCCTTTTTTTCACATTCGAGGGCGCCTGAACAAACTGGACGGGGAGACCAGTTTTGAGGATCAAGCGCTTCATCTCTTCGCTGCTCCAAGAAGGTTCTTTAGAGCTGTTTTTAGATGGAGCTTTTACTGCTTTTGGAGGAGGCAAAGGCGGAGAAAGAGGAAGCGTGGAAGGGGGAGTGGGTGGGGGAGAGCTGTCTTGTTCTTTTTCAACCAACGCGTGGTGTCTTGGGACTTTTTTACGTGCAGGAGCCTTATTTTTAAGTTCTTCTAGTTGGAAAAAGTCCTTTGATCCCTCCATGTAGAGGGTTGGTTTTTCAAGCCATGCCTCTTGAAGGTGGAGCTTGAGGAGGGAAAGTGCACTTATACAGTCTGATGCATGATTCATTTCGTTCCAAGAGCGGCAAATTTTTCAGGGATTTGCGCTGTGATGTGCGTAAATCCTCTGGCAGTATAGCGCTCTAGAAGAAAATGTTCAGCATTTTTTATGCCTTCGGGAAAGATTTTCTCGACGAGGTGAAGGGTTGTTTTGGCTCCAAACGAGCGATCAAGGCGCTCTTGTTGGTCGACGAGGAAGAAGAGAATATTCTCATCGTCTTTAAAGTGGGGAAGGGAGTTGAAGAAGATCGTTAGGGTCGATTTAAACTGCTGCTTTAAGAGCTCAAAGCTCTCTTTAAAGAGGCTAAGAGGCGGTTTTTGGGCAATATGTTGGAGTTTTAAGGAGGCCTGCTTTAAGAAAAAGGAGAGGTGGTGCAGCTCTTCTATAAGGTGGGAGGAAGCTAAAGGCTCTTGGTGTTTGGCAAAATGGAGGGAAAGGTCGGTGAATTTTTTGAGTGATCCTTTCTTTTCATCCCAGATGAAGTGCGATTCATGCTTTTCGCCAAGGAGATGAATGACTTTCTGTAAGAATCGATTGTAAAGGGCTGTCTGGCCGCAACGGGCGCAAGAGACATCTCCTTCCTTTTGAGGCTCCTCTAGAGTCTCTTCAATCTCTTTAAAGTGGTCGTTGATAAAGATACTTTCTGAAAGGATGAGTTGTAACAGGTGCCTTGAGCTATAGGCATCGCGCCCTACAGTTAAAGCGCATGTGATACAAGAGATGGACAAAAAGGGCCTCCGTTCATATATAGTGCTTCCATTTGAAAGACACCCAAGCTTTTTGTTAAAAATGGTCATCCTTGCATTAAAAAGCGGCCCTTATATGGTCCTTCGGATATTAAGGGCCGCTTTTTAATGCAAATCTGGGCCTGGTTCAAAGTAGGGTAACACTTTTTTGGTAGTTCTCGAGGAGAACTACCAAAAAAGTGTTACCCTCCCTTGGGGAATTTTGAACCATGTCCAAATCTGAACCATTTTAAACAAAAATCTATGGAGCCTTTCAACAGGAAGCACTATATAGGTCTAACAAAAGAAAGAGTAATAGATCAAGACTATTTTTTATGGGACGGAACAACTCTCTAGAGCTGATTATAGCTTGGTAAAAAATGTGTGGGGACGATCTGTTCTGAAAAGCGCCCTATTTTGAGTTGCACAGTCTCTCCTCTTGAAAGAGCTTCGACCATTTTCTCTTTCATCTCTACCGGTAAGAGGAGGCGTTGCCCCCCTTCAAAAAGAGTGGCTTCACCTTCTTCCCACTCTCCATTCATAAAGAGTTGAAGAACCGCTTTTTTGGGATTATCTTTTAAGGGAGGGAAGCAAAAGCAGAGGGCATTGACATAGACCCTTATGCCATACGATCCGCGCACAAGCTCGATCTCCAAGCCGCGGTAAGGATCGACAGGCTTTAGGAAGATACGCTGGGAATTAGAACGGGTAAACGAACGAAAAGGTTGGTCACTTGTCCATTGACGGTGCGATGAGCTACAGCCAAAAAACAACAGAGCAACAAGAAACAACAAAAAACGCACAACACCGAGGGCTAATTTTAGGAGAGACATAACAATACATCTCTCCTCAAACATGCTCTCAAAACAGTCGAACTAGCTGCTGCTGCTGCTGCCGCTGTGGCTGTGTGAGCTGACACCGCCGGAGTTTTGCAGTACGACGGCGACAATAGCGACAATGGCGATTGTGCCTAAGGCGACTGCAGGAGCAAGCGATGGGCAGCGGCGGCATTCTTCGTATCCGCAGCCTCCAGCATCGTAGCAAGGATCTTCAGCATGCGCTGCGTTTGTAAAACAGGTTAACATTACTGCTGCTAGAGATCCAGCAATCCAGGTCTTCAGTTTTTTCATAAGAACATTCCCCCAATTTAAGCGCTGCCTTCCGACGGAGGCAGTCAAATTCATAAGTAAAGTTAACTTATGCCGCTTTTCTTCTTTTTTTGCAAGAGGTCGTTTGCATTTTTTTTAAAAAAGGCCTTAAGAGGGTGTTTGAACATCTTTTTTCAGTCGATTTTCGGGATCTTTTGAAATGACTTTCGTATACTACTCCCACAAAATAGGCCAAAATAATCCCGAAAATCGACTGAAAAGAAATTCTCAAACACTTTCTCAGAAAGTGTTTGAGAATTTCTTTTCGTCTATTTTCGGGATTATTTTGGCCTATTTTGGGCTCTTTTTGGGGGAGTAATATACGCAATGTTGATATGACTCCCCCAAAAAGAGCCCAAAATAGGCTCAAAAGAAACCGAAAATCGACTGAAAAGAAATTTTCAAACACTTTCTCAGATCCCACTAAAAAAAGCTTTTTTAAAAAAAAGCTCTTTTTGCTACTCTGTTACTGATGGGTTTACTTAAGAGGAGGTAAAATGCACCATGTCAAAGCTCTCTTAACAACTGTCCTAGTCACAGTTCTCCTCTTCCCTTCATTAAGGGGTGAGGAGGTGGTGCAGTTCACTCCTCCAGTCGGCTGGAAGATGGCCGATCGGACCTCTTTGCCTCTGCACGTGCAGGCGATGGTGGTGGGGCCAGGAAAAAGCAGCTTTCCGCCCTCGATTAATCTCTCGATAGAGCCGTACGACAAGTCCCTTTCCGAGTATTTGAAGATTGTCCGCTCCTTTAACGACGCCAAGCGCGCCTCCTCTCTCGATTTGGGGGAATTGGAGACTTCTGCTGGCAAAGGGAGACTCATCCAGGTCGACGATTTAGATCAGTGGGGAAAGGTACGCTACCTCCACCTCTTTTTAAAGAGGGGCGAAAATGTCTACATTTTGACAGGGGCGGCGCTCCAAGAGGAGTTTCCCGTTCTAAATAGCCTCTTTCTCTCGAGTCTTTCCTCCCTTATCTTTGTTCCTAATTCGAGCTAAAGGGTTGCCTTTTACATCTTTTCATTGTACATAAGTATCTTAAAGGGAGGGGTGATGAGAACGCTAGAAAAGAGCGAAGAGAAAATTCAGAAAATTTGCGACCTTTTAAAAAGGGAGACACTGGAACCGGCTGAGAAAGAGGCTTCAGAGATTGTAGAAGAGGCAAAGAAAAAGGCTGCAAAGATCTTGGCTCAAGGCCAACATCAAGCGGAAGAGATGATCAAAGAGGCAAAAAAGAACATCGAACAGCAGTGGTCGGTCTTTCACTCCTCTCTTTCGCAAGGGGCGAGGCAGACTCTAGAGACTCTTAGGCAAGCGATTGAGGAGAAGTTTTTTAACGAGGAGATACCGGCCCTTTTACAAAAGGAGATCGCTGAACCGAAGGTGATCGCCGCCTTTCTTAGAGCGATCCTCTTAGGGATTGAAAAGGAGGGAATCAGCGGAGACTTGCAGGCCTTTATCCCTTCTAAAGTCTCCAAAGAGGCCGTGATCGCCTGTCTTTCTCGCGAGATCCTAGAAAAGTTCGAAGGCCAAACTCTGGAGATCGGCGATTTTGCTGGTGGGGCCTTGCTAAAGGTCAAAAAGCACAAGATGGTGCTCGACTTGACCGATAGGGCGTTAAAAGAGCTCCTTGCCAACACGATCCGAAAAGATTTTCGGGAAGCGCTCTTTGCTGTATGAAGTACTTCTTTTTAGCGTCAGCGCTTCCTCCTCTCTCATTGGACGAAAGACCGGAGATCGATTTCCAGTCGTTTGTCGAACTGGCTAAAGACAATTTAACGCCTTTTGACTACCGCCTGATCCAAGTGATCAGGCGCTTTTACGACATCGAGAATCTCCGGCTTCTCTGGAAGGAGATGGCGATTGAGAAGTATGGAAATCTTGATCTTCAAGAACTTAAAGAGGCTTTGCTCACAGAGGTGGGCTTGCCGGACTACATCTTGGATTTTTTAAAGGCGTACGAGACGACCGAGAAGCGCCTAAGGTATTTTTCGGCCTTGATGGGCGCCTTTTTTCGAGAAGAAGAAAAGAGGGCAGTGGGTTTTTTAAAAAAGTGGCTGGAATTTGAGAGAAGGTGGCGCCTTGTGGTGACAGTTCTTAGAGCGAAGAGGTTAAAGAGGGATTTGGTTCAGGAATTTCAGTTTGAGGATCAAAGCGACGACTTTGTCGCAGAGCTGTTGGCTGGTAAAGATGCGTTGGAAGTGCAAATCCCTGAGGAGTTTCACGAGCTGAAGGTTTTGTGGGAGACAGAGCGAGAAGAGAGCGTTGCACTGCATCGTGCATTCATCCTCTACCGCTTCCAGAAGGCGCAAGAGTTTGTGCATGGGGATAGTTTTTCAATCGATGTGATTTTGAGCTATTTGGTCAATTTGATCTTAATCGAGAAATGGCAGGCTTTAAACCGAGAGACGGGGCTAAAACAGGTTGAACGATTTACGAAGGAGCCGATCTATGCCTAAAGAAGAAGAGGGAAAGAAAAGAGAGGAGGAGGCTGAACAATCTGCAGCGCATCTTCACGCCTACACACACAAACACCCCCCCTCCAAGCCCCACCCCACAAAGGCCTATGGCCATGTCGTCAAGGCGTTTGGGAACCTTCTCCAGGTCCGCTTTGAGGGACTTCTTCGCCAAGGAGAGGTGGCTTTTGTCCACCTCAAAGAGGGCGCCGACCTGAAAGCCGAGGTGATTGAGATATTGGGTAATGAAGCGAAGATCCAGGTCTTTGAAGAGACAAGGGGAGTATCGCTCGGTCTCCCGGTGACTTTTTCTGGCCGGTTGCTCGAGGCCGAGCTTGGCCCAGGTCTCCTCACGTCGATCTACGACGGACTCCAAAATCCTCTCGAACAGCTCGCAGTAAAGACGGGCTTCTTCCTGCCTCGCGGTCTCTATGTCAATGCCCTCGACCAAGACAAGAAGTGGAACTACGAGGTCAAGTGCTCTGTAGGCGATAAGGTCAAACGGGGCGATACGCTGGGTACGGTGCTGGAAGGGCGCTTTACGCACCGGATCATGGTCCCCTTTTCAGCCTATGGAAAGTACACGCTCACCGCTGTCGTCCCCTCTGGGGTCTACACTGTGGAGACGGTCATCGCGAAGGCTGTCGATGAAAAGGGGGTTGAGCACGCCTTTACGATGAAGCAGCGCTGGCCGATCAAGTCGTCCCTCTTTCAAGGCGAAAGGGTCAAACCCGAAAAGTTGCTTGAGACAGGCCTTCGGATCATCGACACGCAGTTTCCCATCATGAAGGGAGGCACTTTTTGCTCGCCGGGCCCCTTTGGAGCTGGTAAGACGGTGCTCCAGCACCACCTCTCTAAGTACTCTTCTGTCGACATCGTCGTCTTAGTGGCGTGCGGGGAGCGGGCGGGCGAGGTGGTGGAGGTCTTGCGCGAGTTTCCGCACCTCATCGACCCCTACACGAACGAGACGCTAAGCACCCGAACGGTGATCATCTGCAACACTTCGTCGATGCCGGTTGCTGCCCGGGAGTCTTCGATCTATATGGGGGTGACGATCGCCGAATACTACCGTCAGATGGGGCTCGATGTCTTGCTCCTTGCCGACTCGACCTCCCGCTGGGCCCAGGCACTTCGCGAAATTTCAGGCCGCCTGGAAGAGATCCCTGGCGAAGAGGCCTTTCCCGCTTACTTAGCCTCTCGTATCGCCAGCTTTTACGAGCGCTCAGGAGTCGTCCTCCTTCCCGATGGGCGGAAAGGCTCGGTCACGATCGGTGGCGCGGTCTCTCCGGCGGGCGGCAACTTTGAAGAACCGGTCACGCAGGCAACTTTAAGCGTTGTGGGTGCTTTCCTCGGTCTCTCTCGCGAGCGGTCGGATTCGCGGCGCTATCCGGCGATCGACCCGCTGATCTCTTGGACCAAGTACTTAAGCGAGGCGGCCAGAGAGTTAGAAAGCCGTGAAGAGGGGTGGGGGGGCATGGTTGCTCTTGCCTTAAAGACGCTGCAAGAGGGCGATGCAATTCGCAAGCGCATGGAGGTGGTGGGCGAAGAAGGGACCGTGATCGACGACGTCGTGACGTTCTTAAAGGCTGAGCTCTACGATTTTGTCTACTTACAGCAGAACGCCTTTGATGCGGAGGACGCCTACTGTCCTTTGAACAAACAGCTCGAGCTCTTTGCCCTGATCAAACAGGTGCTGGAAAAGAAGTTTCATTTTCAGACGCATGATGAGGCGCGCACTTTTTTTCTCCAATTGCAAAACGAGATGAAAAATCTGAACTACATGAACTTAAAATCCGAAGGCTTTAACCAGGCCAAGGAAAAGATCGAACAACTGATTGAGGAGGGGAGGGCTGTTGCTCTGACATGAAGACAATCTACGAACGTATCCACGACATGCGTGGCAACCTCGTCACAGTCTTTGCCAAGGACGTTGCGCTCGGAGAACTTGCGCGCATCGACTTACAAGACGGGCGCTCCGTCTTAGCCTCCGTCCTCCGGATCGATGGCGAAAAGGTCACTCTCCAGGTCTTTCAAAACACGCGGGGCATTGCGACAGAGGACAAGATCACTTTTTTAAGAAAGAGCATGCAGGCTGTCTACTCGGAAGAGCTGAAAGGCCGGCGTCTCTCCGGATCGGGCGAGCCGATCGACAACGGTCCGCGTATGGTAGGGGAAGAGATCCCGATCGGCGGCCCCTCCTTTAATCCGGTCCGGCGCATTATTCCCCGCCAGATGGTGCGGACCAACATCCCCATGATCGACCTCTTTAACTGCCTCGTCAAGTCTCAGAAGATCCCGATCTTCTCCATTCCTGGAGAACCCTATAATGAGCTCTTGATGCGCATCGCCAACCAGACAGAGTCCGACATCGTCATCATCGGCGGCATGGGACTCACCTTTGCCGCTACCCAAGCCTTTATCGATAATGCCGAAAAGTCGGGATCGCTCGAGAAGACGATCATGTTTATCCATCGGGCTACCGACCCCGCGGTGGAGTGTCTGCTCGTCCCCGACATGGCGCTCGCTGTCGCTGAGCGGTTTGCCGTCAACGGTAAAGATGTGCTCGTTCTCTTAACCGACATGACGGCCTTTGCTGACGCTGTCAAGGAGATCGCCATCACGATGGACCAGATCCCTTCGAACAGGGGCTATCCCGGATCCCTCTACTCAGACCTTGCGGCGCGGTACGAAAAGGCGGTCGATATCGATGGCGCTGGTTCGATCACGATCATCGGCGTGACGACGATGCCGGGCGACGATGTGACGCACCCCGTACCGGACAACACCGGCTACATCACGGAAGGACAGTTCTACCTCTATAACCACGCCATCGATCCTTTCAAGTCGCTCTCGCGCCTAAAGCAGCTCGTCATCGGTTCGGCCACACGCGAAGACCACGGCCATCTCGCGAACGCCATGATCCGCCTCTACGCAGAGGCCAAGAAGGCTAGAGAACGCGAAGCGATGGGCTTTAGAGTCTCCGAGTGGGATAAGAAGCTCTTAAACTACGCCTACCACTTTGAGCACAAGATGATGGATTGGGAAGTGAACTGCCCCCTAGAAGAGGCGCTCGACTTAGGCTGGCGCATCTTTGCCGACTGCTTTGACAAGAAAGAGGTGGGGATCAAGGCCTCTTTAATCGAGAGGTATTGGCCGGTTTGAGCGAGATTAAACTGACGAAGACGGAACTCCGCCTACAGCAAAAACGCCTGCTCCAACTCGAGCTCTATTTGCCGACGCTGGAGCTTAAAAAAGCGCTTTTACAGGCTGAAGTACAGGAGATTGCTCAAGAGATTCTCAAGCTAAAAGGGGAGTGGAGAAAGGCTTGGGAGATCGTTGAAGGAGAGAGCCTACTCTTTTCGGAGGATTTAAGCTTGTCTTTAGCCGACTTTCTTAAAATCGATCAGCTTGTCAACCGCTATGAAAATATCGCGGGTGTAGAGGTGCCCTATTTTGAGGATCTGCTCTTTAAAGAGGCCGACTACCACCTCTTCGACACGCCGGTCTGGCTCGATGTCACTTTAGAGCATCTTCGCGGCCTACTTAAAGAAGCCATGAAGATCAAAGTGGCCCATGAAAGAAAAAAGGCGCTCGAGAAGGAGCTTCGTGAAGTCTCCATTCGTGTTAATCTCTTTCAAAAGATCTTGATTCCGAGGGCTAGAGCCAATATTAAGAAGATCAAGGTTTTTTTAAGCGACCAGCTCTTAGCTGCTGTCGCGCAGACTAAAGTGGCAAAGACAAAAATAGAAGCTAAAAAAAATGCGCATTGATGTAAAGAAGTTCCTCTTTTTAGGGCTGGAAGAAGAGCGAGAGGCTTTCTTTAAAGAGGCGCAAGAGTTTGGCTTTATCCACTTTATTGAAGAGTCGAGAAAAGAAAAGGACCTTCCCGAACCGCTCTACGCTGTGGTTCAAGCGATTAAAATTCTCCACAAGTTTCCGCCAAGAGATCAGGAAGAAAGCGAAGCGTATGAGCTTACCGACAAGATTGCTGGAGAGATTATCAGACTTAAAGACCGTCTGGACTCGCTCCAAGAAGAGGAGCGGACGCTGAAGTTAGAGAGTGCGCGCGTCGCGCCCTTTGGCGCTTTTGCTTTAAGCGACTTGGCCTACATCCAAGAGAAAGGGCGGCGGGTGGTCCAGTTCTACTTTACCAAACATATCTACGCGCATAACTTTCTAGCTGACCCTGAGTTACTCTATGTCGGCTCTGAGCACAACTTAAGCTATTTTGTCGGCATTCACCAAGCAGAGCGGCACATTGAGCACATGGGCGAGATGAAGATCGAGCACCCCATCAATGAGCTAAAGGCTCGCCTTAAAGAGGTGCATCAAGCCATTCACGCCGTCGAAAAAGAGCTGAAAGAGTTGGTCAAATACCTCGACTTCCTCTACCGAGCCTTGACGGTCAAACTCAACGACTACCAGCTCGTCAGCGCGAAAGAGGCGGCGAAGGGGATACTTGGGGAACGTCTTTTTTCGATTGAAGGATTTGTCCCCACAACAAAGCTGCCTAAAGTCAAAGAGCTTCTCCGCTCCTTCCACGTTGTAGCAGAGGAAACTGCTCTGGAAAGTAAAGACCGTGTGCCGACCTGCCTCGAAAATAACTCCTTTGGCCGGATCGGCGAAGACGTGATCTCCATCTACGACACGCCTTCTATCCACGACAAAGACCCATCGATCTTTGTCCTAAGCGCCTTTGCCCTCTTCTTTGCCTTTATTATCAACGACGCAGGCTACGGCTTGATCTTTGTCTTACTTCTTGGATTCCTCTTTCTTAAGATGAAAAAGATCACGAGCTTTGGACGGCGCTTTTTTTACCTCTCCTTTTTCTTAAGCGGCGCCTGCATCTTCTTTGGCATCTTGACGAACTCCTACTTTTCCATTCCCTTAAAAGCGGATAGTCCGCTTCGCCGCGCTTCGCTTCTCCACCTCTTGGTCAACAAGAAGGTTGAATACCACTGGGAAAGGCATGATGCAGTTTACCAAGAGTGGATTAAGCGAGTGCCAGAGCTTGCGAAAGTACAGAGCAGCAAAGAGGTCTTGAGCAAAGGCAAGACCGAACACACCTCCATTGAAGATAAATTCTCCGATGTGATCTTGATGGAGCTCGCCCTTTTAATTGGCGGCATCCACATCATCCTCGGGATGCTGCGCTACGTCCGATACAATCTAGCCTTTATCGGCTGGATCTTGGCCATTATTGGCGGCTTCCTCTACTTCCCCATCTATCTCGACTCTGTCTCGCTCCTCCACTACGTCTTAAATATTCCGCGCAGCACGGGCGGCACGGAAGGCCTCTATCTGATCTATGGGGGAGTGGGCCTTGCGACACTGTGTGCTCTCTTTCAGCATAAGTGGAAGGGCATTTTTGAGCCCTTGACAGCGATCCAGATCTTTGCTGACACCCTCTCGTACCTTCGTCTCTATGCTTTAGGTGTTGCTGGAGCTCTCGTTGCGAGCGTCATCAATGATTTTACCGCTTCGATCCCCTTGATTTTAGCCGTGCCTATCTTGATCTTTGGCCACTTCTTAAATATTTCGCTCAGCATCATGAGCGGCGTGATCCACGGGCTGCGTCTTAACTTTTTGGAGTGGTACCACTACAGCTTTGAAGGAGGCGGGAAGAAATTTCAACCGTTGGAAAAGAAAAAAATTGAATAACTTAAAGTAAAATTTTAAAGGAGACACTATGGACTTTAATATGATTGGCCCTGTTCTATCCCTTGGCTTGAGCAGCATCGGAAGCTCGATTGGCTGCGGCGTTGCCGGTGCGGCCTCCCACGCCGTGATGAGCCGCGTCGAAGAAGGCCATGGGAAATTTATTGGGCTGTCAATAGCCCCCTCTTCGCAGTCAATCTACGGCTTTATCTTGATGCTGCTCATGAGCCGTTCGATCCTTGCCGGATCGCTTTCTCCTATCTCAGGGATCGGTATAGGAGCGGCAGCAGGGCTTGCCTTTATGGCCTCGGCTGTCCTTCAAGGCTACGTCTGTGCAACGGGGATTCAGGCCACAGCCAAACAGCCCGACGTCTTTGGAAAGTGTTTCGTGGCTGTCGGCGTGATCGAGTCGTTTGCGCTCTTTACCTTCGTCTTTTCTCTTCTGCTCTTTTAATAGGAGGGAGGAAGAGAGTTTAATTGTTAATAACTTTTTGAATGGTGCGAATAATCCGCTCTTCGCCAGGTAGATACGCTTCTTCTAAGGTGTGAGGAAACGGGGTGTCAAAGCCCGTAGCTCTTAAGATGGGGGCTTTGAGAAAGAGGAGACATTTCTCTTGGATTAGGGCGGCAAGCTCTGCTCCAAAGCCTTGAGTCTTAGGCGCTTCATGAGAAATAACACAGCGCCCTGTCTTTTGCACAGAGGTGAAAAGGGCTTCTTCATCCAGAGGGTTTAAGCTTAAGAGGTCGAGCACTTCGACGTCGATCCCTTGGTTCTGTAAGGTAGCGGCGGCCTTCTTGTTCTCTGCCGTCTCTGCTCCCCAGCCAATGAGCGTCACATCGGCCCCTTCTTTTGCTATAGAGGCTTTGCCGATCGGTGTCTCAAAATAGTCGTCCGGCACCTCTTCTTTGAGCGAACGGTAGAGGCGCTTGGGCTCTAAGAAGAGCACAGGATCGTCTCTTTTCAGCGCGGCATTGAGGAGCCCTTTGGCAAAGTAGGGCCCCGAAGGGACGAGGACCAAGAGGCCGGGGGTATGGAGGAAGGCGGCTTCCACGGATTGGGAGTGGTAGAGGCCGCCGTGGATGCCACCGCCATAAGGCGTTCTGATGATAAAGCTAGAAGTGTATTGGCCGCCGCTTCGGTAGCGCATCTTGGCCGCTTCGTTGACGATCTGGTCGTAGGCTGGAAAGATGTAGTCGGCAAACTGGATTTCGGCAATGGGCTTAAAGCCCTTTTGGGCAAGCCCAATAGCAAAGCCGACAATGCCCCCTTCAGAAAGGGGGGTGTCGAAGCAGCGCTCCTCTCCAAATTTCTCTTGCAGGCCTACCGTGACGCGAAAGACGCCCCCAAAGGCACCGACATCCTCGCCAAAGGCGAGGACCTTCTCATTTCTTTGGAAGGCGGCGTGGAGCGCCTGATTGAGCGCCTGGATGATCGTCATTTCGCTCAAGGTGTAAAGACTCCTCTTTTCCAAACACTTAGCATAGGAAGTCATTCCTTGTCAAAATGGAATAAGCTTATATTTAATAAGCATTAAATTAATGATAAAACAATGTCACGAAGAGTTCAGATGATTTAGAAGAATATTTTTATTTGACTTTTAACCGCTGAGGTTGTAAACTTCTTCTTTTATTTAAGCTATGGAGGACTCACGATGACCACAATCCCTACAATGGAGCAGGCACTCAGCCCTTTAACAACCCTCTCAAAAGAAAAGAACTGGGTTCGAGCGAACCTTACACTCACTCCCTCATCTAAGATCGGGCGCTTTTTCTGGCATCTGATCGGTAAGTTACCTCTTTTCGACACGATCAAACGCCTGTTCAGAAAAGTCTTCTATGGGGTCGATCTTGAACAATCCAAGCGCACTTTGATCAGTATCAAAAATTCTTTTGAAAAATTAACACCCTCCTCTTCCGCGGATCTACAGGCGGTGAAACTCTTTAATCAGCGTATTCAGCTTTACAACGACGCGGCAGCGAAATTTAATCTGGTAGCGCCTAGACATTCTGTGCCTTTAAGTACGGCTTCTCCTTCGGCAACTCCTCCGCCCCCACTTCCTCCACAGCCGCCGCTGCCCCCATCATCCTTTCCACCTTCCATCACAGCTCAGGAATTCGAACGAGTACGGACTATTGCATCGACGCCCATCAACAACGGAAGTCTAGTCTGTTTTTACAAGGGCGGGCTTACAAGGTATTTCGGCAATTTCTCGCCTTGCACCCACTTAATCAAGTTGAAAGGCCTTAAGGGGCCCTGTACCTTTCGCTCGGCAGAGGCTGCCTTTCAATGGGGGAAGTTTACCTGTTTTCAAGCGACTATTTTACACAGCTTCTCAGTAGACTTAAGTCAGGATGTAAAATTTCAAGAGCTCATGGAGCGCTTTTTTCACGCATTTGGCGAGGAGGCGTGGCGATGTAAGGTGGCTGTTGAAGAGTTTCTGGGCCTTACAGGAGATAATGTGAAAAATGCGGCGCGGGCCAACTATTTTAAAATTCAGCCTGCCCAGTATAAGGAGATGAAGGACTCCGTTTTTAAGGGCTGGGATCATGGAACAGTGAATCCTGATGGCACCAAATATCCTCCCTTAAGAGATGAGTGCATGTGGAGGACGTTACTCGCTAAGTGCGAAAGCAATCCCGACTTTTGCGAATTACTCTCTGCTACAGGCCAAGCCTATCTTCTGGAGCATAGCCCAAAAGTGAGGGTGAACGACTACTGGTCAGATGGCGGAAATGGAAGTGGAGCAAATATGCTCGGCCAAATGCTTATGTCTCTAAGAGACGCCCTTTTGTTGGATCCTAATCTTCAGACAGACATTACCCGCTTAAAGGATGTGGCTAAAAAACCAACGCCATTCAGCGACCCGCAAAGGCAGCGTTGGGTAATGGCAGCTTGTCAGGATGCGCCCCATCATCTGGCTCATTTTAACTACACGATCGACTAAATCTCTCTTTTTCTGCTTAAAAAATAGCCCGAATGACGAAAAAGAAGAGCGTCGACAGAAAGGCAGCGAGCGGCACGGTCATCAGCCACGAGAGAAAGATGTCGCGGGTCATGGAGAGGTCGATTGCCTCGATACCGCGGGCAAGTCCCACACCGATCACGCTGCCGACTAGGACGTGCGTGGTGGAGATGGGAAGGCCGAGCCGTGTGGCAAAGAGGATGGTGGCTGCTGCGCCAAACTCGGCGGCAAACCCCCTCGACGGTGTCAGTTCAGTAAGCCTTTTGCCGACGGTTTCGATCACGCGAAAGCCCCATGTGGCAAGCCCTAAGACAATGCCGAGGCCTCCAAATATCAAGAGCCACGAGGGGATCCCTGAGCTGACCCCCGAACTGACAACGCTCTTTTCAAAGAGGATGCGCAGGCACATCGCAATCGGGCCCACAGCGTTAGCCACATCGTTTGCTCCATGCGAGAAGGCCATGAGGCAGGCCGTGATGACCTGTAGGGAAGCAAACTGTTTTTCGACCTTCCCATAGGCTACGATCGGCTCGATCTCCTCCTTATCCTTCTTTGCCGTCTCTCTTGGCGAGAGGCAAAAAAAGGAGACAACAAATCCAAAAAGAGAGAGTGCAAGGCTTAAAAAAACAGCCTCCCAAGGACTTAAGTCCATATGGATATGCTGTAAGCCATGGTAGATCAGTGTCAAGGAGACGACGAGGATGAGAAAGAAGACTAGCCAAGGCGTTAAGACTCTAGCCGCTCTTGCTGGGTTTTGAGAAAAGAGCACGCGCTTTCTCAACGTACTAAATAAAATAAACGAGAGCACCCCCCCAAGAAGGGGAGAGAGCAGCCAACTTGCGACAATCTCTCCACTCGTCTTCCAGTAGATGGCGTCGCTTCCTTTAGCCACAAGGCCAAAGCCGATAATGGCCCCAATAATCGAGTGAGTGGTCGAGATGGGAAAACCATAAAGGGAAGCGAGCTGTAGGCAGGCGCCTGTTGCCAAGAGTGAGGCGAGCATGCCGTAGAGCAGTGTGTCGGGATTTTCGATAAAAAGCGACGTGTCGATGATCTTGTTTTGCACTGTCTCCGAGACGTGGGAGCCAAAAAAGAAGGCGCCGCAAAACTCAAACAAGGCGGCAAGATAGATCGCTTTTCGGAGCGACAGTGCCCCCGACCCCACCGAGGTGCCCATGGCGTTAGCTACGTCGTTGGCCCCGATGTTCCAAGCCATGTAGAAGCCGGCTCCAAGGATCAAGAACAAGAGGAGCTGCTCTACAAGTCCCATCTTAGTCCTCTAACTCAAGCGTCATGCGAATCCGTCCCCCCAAATTTTCAGATAGGTTGGCAATGGAGGAGATTGCCTCCAGAATCTTTCGCCAGAGCTCGAAGGAGGCGTAGGAGATCTTCTCTTCGGAATTAAAGAGCTCTTTCAGCACTTTGCGTTGGATCAGGTCGGCCTCATGCTCCTTAAAGGCCACTGAGCGGACCATCTTCTGGACCTTTTCGGCCTCGATGCCTCCAAAGGAGGACTCCAAGAGTTCATGGAGCTCTTTTGTCACCGCATACGCTTCGTCAAAGGCGTCGATATTTTTGATGAGAAACGCATTAAATGGCTCCAGAAACCCTGGCCAAAATGAGAGTGTTTTGAAAGTCGTCAAGACGGCGATGTCTTCTGCCTTATCTGCCAGACTGTCTTGGATGGTCAAAATCTCGAGGAGATGGCTCTGGGCGATGGGGAGAAAGAGCCCCTTGGGAAGGTGAGAGCGGAGGTGGTCTTTGATCAGGTCGGCCTCGTGTTCGAGTGCCGCAATCTGCTCGACGATCTGCTCGTGCCTTTCTCGATCCGCAACATCTAATGTCTTAAAGAGTTCGGGGACTAAGTGGATGGCCTGATGGACCTTTTCCATATGGGCCTGTAGGGGAGCAAAGGGAGACTTGCCCAAGAGGTTCCAGAGAGCAAACATGGCTTTTCTTTAAGTTTTTAGACACTCTTAAAGGTACCTTTTTACCCTATTCTTGTACATCATAAATCAGGGCTTTTTGATTAAAAATACTTAACAGAGGTATTTCCTCGCGGAAAGTGAGAGGCGTCCGAAGCAGGCAACCCCGCTAAGGGTTGTCGATGCAGGACAACGACGCAATTTTCTGAGGAAATGCATCTGTTAAGTATTTTTAATCAAAAAGCCCTGATTATAAATCCTCCCATCGACTATATCGAAGAAAAAAGGTTAAGATGAATGCTCTCTCTCTTAAACGAACAGGGTGACTCGCCCCTCTCCCACACTGACATAGGGCTGGACGATCAGAGGCTCCTTAAGATCTATCGGACAATGCTGCTCACACGCATCGTCGACGAGCGGATGATCCTCTTACAGCGACAGGGTTTGATCACCTTTTCTCTTAGTTCGTTGGGAGAGGAGGCGTGTGCTGTGGCCACTTCCGCCGCGTTAACACTGGACGACTGGCTCTATCCTCAGTATCGGGAGGTAGGCGCCCTCTTTTTCCGCGGCTTTTCGGTCGAGCAGTACCTGCACCAGATGTTTGGCAATGCCTTAGACTTAAATCGGGGCCGGCAGATGCCCAACCATTTTGGCTCGAGAGAACTCAATGTGGTGACCGTCTCTTCGCCGATCGGCACCAATATCCCGCAAGCAGCCGGTGCCGCTTACGCCATGAAAATTGCCCGGGAAAAGGCCGTGGCTGTGGCCTTTTTTGGCGAAGGTGCCACATCGGAGGGAGACTTTCACACAGGTTTAAATTTTGCAGCGGTTAAGAGAGTGCCCGCTCTCTTCTTTTGCCGAAACAACGGCTACGCCATCTCGACCCCCGCCTCTTGCCAGTTCGCCTCGGACGGCATCGCGCCGAAAGGCGTGGGCTACGGCATTTACGCGGTGGCCATCGACGGCAACGACGTCTTTGCTATCTACGACACCGTCAAAAAAGCCAAAGAGCGTTGCTTAAAAGGGGAAGGCCCAGTCTTGATCGAGGCGATCACCTACCGCATGGGAGCCCATTCGACCTCTGATGATCCCTCGCGCTACCGCTCTTCCAAGGAGCCCTTAAGTTGGGCTGAAAAATGCCCCCTTTTGCGGTTGAAGCGTTATGCGGAAAAGAGAGGACTTTTAGATGCGGCTCAAGAAGAGGCCATGCTCAAAAAAATAGAGGAGGAACTTGCCGCAGCCATTGAAAAGGCCAAGGCGGCGCCACCGCCACCGCTCCACTCGCTGATCGAAGATGTCTACTCTGATGTGCCTCCTAAATTGGAAGAAGAATTTAAGGAGTGGCTGTCACCATAAGATGGGAAAGATCGTATCGTTTAAGATGCCCGACATTGGCGAAGGCGTCGTCGAAGGAGAGGTGATCGAGTGGCTCAAAGAAGTGGGTTCCCCTATTGCTAAAGACGAGGCGGTGGTGGTGGTCATGACAGATAAAGCGACTGTCGAGCTCCCTTCCTTGGTTAGGGGCAGGCTGGTCAAACAGCACTATAAAGTGGGGGAAATGGCTCAGAAAGGCCAGCCGCTTTACGATGTTGAACAGGAAGAAGAGGGGGGACAAGAAGGGGTAAAAGCACAAACGCATCAACCTGACCCTATAGCTGCTCCTATACATCCTCCTCCACCCGCTCGTTCTCTCCAGCCCCCTCCTTCTACCCCTATCAAAGCCCTCCCCAAAGTGCGCCACATTGCCAAGGAGCTGAAGATCGACCTAGCTCAAGTGCCAGCGACAGGCAAAGACGGCCGGGTCACTGAAGAGGATCTTGCGGCCTTTATGCCGCATAAAGATCACACCGTCTCGTGGACGGGGATCCGCGCCTTGATGACCAAGAGAATGGAGGAGTCGCACCAGAAGATCGCGACCTTTTCCTACTTCGAACAGGTCGACGTCCAGCGCCTCGTCGACATGCGAAAAAAATTTAAGGACAAGGGGGACAAAGAGGGCATTAAGGTCACTTTTATGCCCTTTTTTATCAAAGCTCTTTCTCTTTCCCTCAAAGCCTTTCCTTTAGTCAACAGCAGCCTCCTTTCTGCACACGAACTGTTGATCCATGACGCACACCACATCGGCATTGCCATTGCGACAGAGAGGGGACTGATTGTCCCTGTCTTAAAGTCAGTAGAGGAGCTCTCTTTACACGAGGTGATCAGGCGCTATAGCGCCCTGATTGCCAAAGCCCAAGCTAACCAGCTCGACGCTCTGGACATGAAGGAGGGGACCGTAACGATCACCAACTTTGGCGCCTTTGCAGAGGGTGGGGGGCTCTTTGCTACGCCGGTGATCCTCTACCCTCAAGCGGCTATTTTAGGCCTCTCGCGGATCCGGAAGGCGCCTTTGGTGGTGAACGACGCCTTAATGATCCGCGACACGCTCTTTCTCTCGTGGACCTTTGACCACCGCATTATCGACGGGGAGCTTGCCGCTCGCTTTTCCAGCCACTTTGCCAAGCTGATCAAGGAGCCGGCGCTGCTTCTTTAGAGAAGGTTATGGGTGGGGGGCACCATAGCAACAACTGTAATTTAACGCTTTTCAGAACCATAATACCAATTTCTCTTGGTTTCGTCCATTTTTCGTGAAAAATGACAAAAAAATTGACATATTTTTGTGAAAAAATCACGTTTTTCTAACATATTATTGATTAATAAGGGACAAAAAGGCAACATAGGCTTATGGAAAGAGAGTTCTATCAAAAGTTACTTCAGTGGAAAGGCTCAAATTTACGTAAACCCTTAGTATTAAGGGGAGCTCGTCAAGTAGGCAAAACTTATATTTTAACCGAATTCGCAAAGCGAGAGTATGAGGATCACGTCTATATCAATTTTGATGAAACCCCGCACTTCGCAAGTTTTTTTAATGAAGATTTAGATCCTGATAGAATTATCAAGGAACTCAACATCTTTTTCAAAAAAAAAATTCATCCTGGTTCTACACTAATCGTATTAGACGAAATTCAGGAATGTCCTCAAGCTTTAGCATGTCTGAAATATTTTTGTGAAAAAAAGAATGAGTATCATTTGGCTACAGCCGGTTCTTTGCTTGGAGTAAAGTTGACGAAGGGATTTCCTGTGGGTAAAGTCAATTTTCTCGATCTTGCCCCATTGAATTTTTTCGAATTTTTGGCTGCAATGGGTGAGCAGGAGCTAGTTGTAATGCTCGAAGAAATGGATCATCCAAAACTGATCTCGGAAATATTTCATAACAAATTAATCTCTCTTTTAAAATATTACTTTATTGTAGGAGGTATGCCAGAAGCTGTTGCCACCTATTTGAAAACAGACAATCTTGAACAAGTCAGGGTGGTACAAAAAGAAATTCTGGATGCCTATATATTAGATTTTGCAAAGCATGCGCCAAAAGATGAGGTCATGAAGATTATGGCTATCTGGGACTCTGTCCCTACTCAATTGGCTAAAGAGAATAAAAAGTTTATTTTTTCAGCAATTCGCAAAAGCGCTAGAGCTAGAGAATTTGAAACATCCTTACAGTGGTTAAAGAGTGCAGGACTCATTATCAAGTCTAATCATATTTCGACTCCCAAGCTGCCCTTGGATGCTTATTCAGATAAGCAAGCATTTAAGGTGTTTTTACTGGATGTAGGCTTGCTTGGGACAATGAGTAAATTGGATCCTAGAATTATTTTAGAAGGAGATCAACTTTTTCAGGAATTCAAAGGAGCTTTAGCTGAAAATTTTGTAGCAGTAGAGCTTCATGATAAGCATTTTGATGAACTCTATTATTGGACAAGCGAGGGAATCGCAGAAGTAGATTTTGTAATTTCCACAGAACATCATATTTTCCCTCTTGAGGTAAAGGCTGGTTTCTCTAAAAAAAAGAAAAGCCTTACAGTATATGATGAGAAATTTTCAAAAGAAGAAAATGCTCCTTTAGTATTGTCTAGAGCCTCCTTAAGAAATTTTGCTCTTGATGGAAAGCTTATTAA
>Ga0364908_10172_pt1 | contig 22483 bp, 25 predicted proteins | sample ExccelJu500002D4_2_FD_206965 | JGI IMG/M metagenome (GOLD analysis project Ga0364908, IMG submission 206965) | Enriched cells from Trout Bog Lake Hypolimnion, Wisconsin, USA - BchlTB.July02.5000.02.D4 | ecosystem: Environmental > Aquatic > Freshwater > Lake > Hypolimnion/Profundal zone | place...
GGGAACGCCTTGGTTCAAGATGAAAGATCTTGCAGAGGAGCACGGCATCCAAGCCTTCTCCTCAAACTACACCCTCTATGGTGATATGAGTGAGCGGGTAGTGCAAACACTGAAACGCTATACCCCCAATCTTGAGGTCTACAGCATTGATGAGAGCTTTCTGCGTATTGAATCCGTACTGCAGAGTTATCCAGATGCAACACATTTAGGCCAAACGATTAAACAAGATGTGAAAGACACAACCGGCTTACCAGTTTGTGTTGGCATTGGTGCTAGCAAGACCTTGGCTAAGTTTGCGAATTTCTTGGCTAAGAAGCAGTCCCAGTTTGCCGGTGTATGTGATGTCGACAGCATGCCCAAAGAAATCCTCTATCAATGGATGAGTGAGACCCCTGCAGCAGAAGTGTGGGGTATTGGTCAGCAGCTAGCTAAAAAACTTCAGGTCATGAAGATCAATACGGTCTTTGATCTCTTGCAAGTCTCACCCCAAACCATGCGCCAACAGTTTGGTGTCGTGATGGAAAGGCTGTGCTATGAGTTACGTGGCGTGTCTTGCCTTAAGCTTGAAGAAGTCGCGCCTGCTAAACAACAAATCATCGCCTCACGCAGCTTTGGCAAATTAGTTACCAGCTTAGAAGAGCTTGCTGAATCCGTTGCCACCCATACCGCCAGAGCGGCCGAGAAACTCCGCAGCCAACAATCGGTCACAGGCGCGATCAGTGTCTTCATTAGAACCAATCCACACAAACAGAACGAGCCCCAATACGCACAGAGCATCACCATCGCTCTAGAGAACCCAAGCGATAACACGCTCAAACTGACTGAAGCCGCGATTGATGGACTCAAGCAAATCTATCAAAAAGGATTTCGGTACAAGAAAGCCGGCATCGTACTCAATCTGCTCTCCGATAAACCGACCACCCAGCAATCCCTATTTGAAGATATGGAAACCAGAGGGAAGTCTGCCGATCTCATGAAAGCCATGGATGCAATCAACAGCCGATTTGGCAATGGCGTGATACGCAGCGCCACCACCGGCACTAAACAACAGTGGCAAATGAAGTCAGGCAACAGATCACCCAACTACACCACCCAGTGGGATGAATTACCCGTAGCACGATAAATCAACGACACAAAAAGGAGTATCAAATGGAACTACTAAACAACATTAACGGCCTATCACTAGTCATTGTGATGATCCTGTCCTACTTCGCTGTAGCAAAGAACACAAAACATGACGTATATGAAAAGAAACAAGTTGCGATGAATCGCCACTATCAGTAAGAGTCAGCGGGAAGGGAAATCAGGAAATCACGGATTCCTGATTTCCTAATAGCAAATAAAGTGGACTAAATCAGCATTGAAAGTAATTTGACTCCAGGAGAGGGCGGACTCCCTCTCCGCCATATTGAAAGAATAAATCCCAATTATTTCAGTGTGTTAAAGGATTAATTTGAATTCTATATGGCATTTGTACCCACTTCAGTACCCATTCCCTTCAATGCCTACTTTATGCGTGATGACCATTTAGTCAAAATTATTCTGAAGTGATGGTATCTAAATCTTGTATCCAAAAGCGTTTGCTGGACTAGTTGGGGGGGTACCTGGGTGGATACACAAAGAAATAAACAGTACCCCGTAGATGCCCTGTAGGGATATAGCAACAAGAGCAGTGGCTAGATGTGTATGTCGTACGCACAATGTATTTATTAAAATTAATCTATGACCGACGAATCAAATTTAGAATACTCTGAAAAAATAAATCCTAAAAAGCTTACTTCTTTGGCCGAGGATTCTAAGAATGAATTGGCCGAGATCCATGCCGATCAAGCTCATTGGAAAAAGTACGGCACTAACCGATCATCAAAAGCCGCCAAAAGTAAACGTGAAATTATGGAAGAGCTAAGTCGTGCAAGATTCCCTTGGGAAGAGTAAGCCTACGCTAGAGTCACTGCTAAATGATCAGCAAGTGATTACAGGCAGGAAGCTGATTGAGCGTAATAGGTTGGCTAAAGAGACGGCTGACAGACAAAAAGCTATCCTGGAGGAGGCTATCGAGTTTGAGCAGAGAAATCGCAGAAGAAAGACTTAGCTGGCTATTGACCCCAAGAGATTTAATTTATTTAATAAACGCTGGGGCCCAAATAGATATATTAAAAAATTCGGTCTAGAATTTAGTGAATATGAAAAAATACATACTTTCTTTGGCCTTACTAATTTTTAGCGCATGTGCTTTTAGTCAAAGCCTTGATCAAGGCATTAATCTATTTAATGAAGCCAAATTTAAAGAGGCATATCCAATTATTTTGCAAAATGCAAATAATGGTGATGCTAGAGCTCAAGGATACCTAGCAAGACTCTACGCAAATGGATGGGGTACAAAAAAAGATATGAAAGAGGCTGCAGTCTGGGCCGAAAAAGGTGCGCAGAAAAATGATCCAGCCAGTCAAAATATCCTAGGAAATTTATACTTTTATGGATTAGCTGATTATTCTGTAAATAAAGAAAAAGGTATAGCTTTAATAACAAAATCAGTCGATCAAGGCTATGGACTAGCAAGACCTTATTTGATGAGTATGGTTTTTGGTGGGAAAACACAAGCACAAATATCTGAAATAGAAAGTAGATTAAAAAAGGAAAAATCAATATCTAGTGCACAACTATTGCAAGATTTATATCGAGACCACAAATATAAGCCAGCAAATGTTTATAAGATGATTCCTTATGGGATGGAAGCCTATAAGCGAGGCGGATATTCATCTGGATGGAACATTATTGCTGCTGGAGATTATGTACAGTATCCGCCCTTGATTGAGGCGGCCTGGATAAAGCTTTATCTTTCATCGGGAAAAGTTGAATCTAAGGATGAGGCTAGTTATCAAAGTAAATTAAATGAATTGACCTCTGCTATGACTCCTTCGCAGCAGTCTGAGCTTAATTCAATCAAATTGAATGCATTAATTGATAAAACGAATTCATATTTACAGAAGAGACAATCTGAATATGGCCCCATTGAGGCCGTTGATTTGGTAAATGAAGGCTGGGAGCAGTTTGTTGGAGAGCGGGGGATGGTTAATGAGCCGCTTGCCCAATACTTAATGGAAGAGGGGTTACGCAAAGCAATATTAATTCATGATAAGTATGTCATGGATGTCGCCAGAAATAATTTGGGTGTAGTGCTTGGAGCGTCTGTAAATCCGAATGTAAGAAATAAACGATTAGCTCAAGTTCACATCATAGATGGTGGCGATAGTGAGTTTGGACCCGATAATTTAATCTGGTACGCATATGAAGGCAAGACGACAATTACGCAGGATCAACTAAATGACCTATTCAAGAGGTATAAAGAGGTTAGAGGAGAGGATCACATCCTCACTCAATTAGGTCCTTTGCCGGCAGAGCTTAAAAATAAACCCGACTTAATTATTAAGTATTTAGAAGGAAAATATAATTCAGACGAAGAGCTTAAGAAAAACTATCAGCTAGCCGAGCAAATTGCTGACATGTATGAAGATAATTACTTTGATGTGGAACACCTGCAGGAAGCTAAGAAATGGTATGAGATTCGTAATAAACTTGATGGTAGGGATCAAGACGAACGATTGGCAAGGATCAATTTAATCCTAAAGAACGCCTATGTAAAAGATACCCCAAACTTAAGATTTACGATTGATGATCTTTTTGAGATTAGAAAAGACAATCAATCAGCAGTATTAGGCGCTATTAATTCTAATGTCGGAGTTAGTACAAAGTCTTCATCTCAAAAACTTAATGTCTATGCTTTAGTCATAGGTAATTCTTCCTACCAAATTTCAGGTTTAAATAATGCTGTAAGTGATTCAAAGTTAATGGCAGATAAATTTAAATCTTATGGATTCAATGTAACTAGTATTAACAATGTTTCTAGAAAGTCTTTTGTTAGAGCTTTAATGGACTTCTCTGAAAAAGCAAAAGATGCTGACGTAACAATTCTTTATTATTCTGGTCATGGAATGCAGCTTGGCGGCGTTAATTATTTGCTGCCTGTTGATATTGATTTAAAAGGCTCCGAAGACATTGTTGCCCTAGATGGCATCAGCCTTAACGATATAGAAAGAAGATATATGCCTGGTAAAAGCAGGATTATTTTCTTGGATGCCTGCAGATCAAAGCCATTCAAAACCAGCCAGACTCGTGGCGGTGATGTTGGCTTAGCCCCTGTCAATGTATCAAGAGGTACATTGATTTCATTCGCCACTAAAGATGGTGGTGTTGCTTATGATGGAGTGGGAGGAAAGAATAGTCCTTATACGGGAGCACTCGCAAGCTCTTTAGACGAGAAGGAGGATATTTCTATCGTTCTTCGTGGAGTGAGAGATGAAGTTATTAGGGCAACCCAGGGTAAGCAAGAGCCCTGGGAGTATGGTTCTCTCAGTGGTGGAAAGTTGGTTATCTCTAGTATTGCCGTTCAGTAAATACGTGAACGCTCATCTGAGGAATTCTCTTCTGGTGGAATTTCATTTATAGCTAAGGCACATCCAACTATAGTAGTGATTGATGATAGAAGAGCTGGCCACTCCTTAAGCATGAGGTTAAAAAATGCTAAGGCCCCTGCAAAAGCAACCCAAAGAAATGCTGCAGTATATCCAACCAACTTCTTATTTTTTGGCGCAAACATCATTGCGATATAGACGGCGCAGTATCCTGCAATTCCAGGATTCAAAAAATATTCAAAAAAGTTTTCTGACCAAGTTCCGGGGCTAGATAAAAATAGGAATATTTTTGCGGCCACTTTCGCTAAAAGATTTACAAGGAACCAGCAAATAATGCTAGCAAAGGGTGTAAGAATCCAGCGGATCCAATTTGGTAATTTGAGTATTAGGTGCATAGCTTATTTACTGAAATAAAAATCACCAACAAGACTGCTGTTGTACCAAGGAATTTGTCTGCCACCTGTGTCATCAGAAACTTTTTTTGATGTTTCTTTTAGGATGTCCTCAATTCTCTTATTGGGTACTTTTGCATGATTTAAAAGTGCGGCAGTATAAGGGCTATTTCTTCCATTACCATCGCTTGCAATTTGGCCTGGGGCAGCAGAGAAAGCAATAATCGCTCCGCTTGGCGCCGTCATTTGAGTGAGCCCATCATTAGCTGAGCGATATTCAGAGAAGACGGGATTATTTCTACAGGCATCAAGGATGAATATGGTCGTTTTTTTATTTGCTTTTGACATTTTTGCAAGAATGCTGTTAATGTCGTAACCTTGTCTTGGAATATCTTGTTCATTTTTAAGCTGAGCATCTACTGGGATTAAATAATTAGACCCCTTGAACTCAATTCCATGCCCAGAGTAGTAGATAAGGCCGACATCATATGCAGGTAGATTATCTTCGAAGTTTTTAATTGAGGACCTGAGTTGAAATGTATCTGCGTTCTTCACTTCTATGACTTTGAAGCCGGAACTTTTTAGGAATGATGCCATGTCATCGGCATCATTGACGGGGTTTTTTAGCGGCCTTGAAGCGTATGCTGAATTACCAATAACTAGGGCCACTCTTTTTTGGGCTGTATCGGTATTAGCAATAATTGGTTGACTTGGGTTGGTGACGGATGATGTTAGACCAACTTCCTGTGATTCTGCTTCATAGAATTCAGGAAATGTACTTGAAATCTTTACCCATCCCTGGGCCAAATTTTCACAGTTATAGGTGATAGGTTTTCTATCGATGTATCTAATAGTTCGCTCAACCGGGAATTGAGGAAGTTCAATTTTTGCGTTTTCTATAGCCTCATTCTTAATATTTCTTAGAGTACCTCTTTTGAAGGTATTAGGAGATTCCTTATATTGATCAACCTCGCCCTGAATCTTCTTGCATACCTCAGATCGGATCGTCGAGTTAATAAGCAGTTGTTCACTTTGCTCTTTTGTGGGCTTGATAGCATTCCAATAAACTGCGCCCACCGCTATCCCCAAAAGTAGGGCGCTTGAAAGGAGGGCTATTGGACCTTTTGCGGACATTCAAATTCCATTGGTAAGATATTATTAGTAAGAATAACTGTAATTAATTTTATATTCCAACCCTGACTTTTTATACCGCGTGTCGTCTTTATGTTGAGTCAACAAGAAAAAGAGGAAATTTTTCATAAATTAGTGAATGGAGGCGCTATTGAGAAAAATAGTGCTATTCAATTAATTTATGAAGAATTTCAACCAGTTATGTATAAAAAATTACGTTATCAATATCAACACCTCTCAGAGAGCGAAGCTCAGGATATAGTTCAGGATGCATTCTTAAAGTTAGCCACTACTACCTCAAAACCCCAATCAGCTGAGTCTTTGGTCTCTTGGATTATTACAACCTCAGAAAATACAGCCCTCGATCTGTTTAAGCGGGCTTATAAAAAGTACGAAATTCCGCTTCCTGAAGAAATGGATATTGAGGATGACAATGAGCTATCCAAATCAACGGGATCCTTTCTTGCTACAGATTTTGATGTACAGGATTGTGTTTCAAAAGGGTTGATTAATTTTTCACAGAAATTTCCGCAAAATGCAGCCGCGATTTCGATGTCTTTGGACAATATGGCTATTTCTGAGATTGCTGAAGTTATCTCCAGGACTGAAGGGGCTACAAAACAGTACATATATGAAAGCAAAAAGAAGCTTGCTCCATATATAGAGCATTGCCTAGAAGAATAAAGAAGGTTATCAATGTCAACAGAAAACGAAAATCCCCAGCATGATTTTTTTTCAAAAGAGCAGGAAAATATCATCAAGCGCTCTTTTGATGACTACGAAAAAAAGCTGGGTATTACAAAAGAAACGCCAGACTACCTGAAACAGTCTTTTGGGCGTAAGTTAACAGCCATAACGGAGTCCAAGAAGTCATTTATGGTCAGATGGAAGGGTCTTGCTGCTTCGATGGTGGCAGCTTTTTCAGTGGGTATCTTAATCACCCGCTTCCTTATGATGCCGGTAACAGTCGCAACAAGGGGTGTTGGGGACGAGGGCGTTGCAAATCAAGCTTCATCAGCCCAAGAGTACGTCTCATTTCAAGTCCCAAATCCTAAAGAATTTGCATTCGAAGTTATTTCAGCTGCATTAGATGCAGATATGGAGGTTGAGGCCACTCAAGCGGGTGGTAAATATGGCCTTTATATCAAGCCCTTTAAAGCCAATGCCAAGCATCAGGAAAAGGTTAAGTCTCTCTTGGGCATCAAGCCAGAGACTGTGGGAACAGTTAATGCCACTATTGGACAGGCTAAAAAGTAAGATTATTTAACTATTAACCCCCTTTAAAAGGCCCTTTTTGGGCCTTTTTTCATTCCTGGGCCCCATTTTCAAATTTTTTTGATTGGGGCCCTGACTTTTCCCATTTCAGCTCGTCTTGTAGTTAAGAGCGAAGAAATTGGCGAGAAACAAATGCAAATCCCTTCGTTTTTTATTAACCCGGAGGATTTATGAAAACTAAACATGCAGAAGTAAGAGCGCAGCAAAGAGGCGTCAATTATGGAGTGGAGCGGTTATTGCAGACCTATGGAGAAGTTAGACCAGCTCCACACGGTTGCGTAATGAGATTTTTTAGCAAGAAATCAATTAAGGAAATGGAGTCTGAATTTGGCCACTTTTTTATTGCCAAGAATCACGAAAACTTAAGAAGTTATTTGATTGAGTCACGCGAAGATCACGCAATCGTAACCGTTGGAAAACTTTATCAAAATCAGCGCCTGACTAAGTCAAAAGTCAATCGTCTTTATCACTAAGGAGTAGTCATGGAGATGATTCGGATGAGTAACCCAAAACAAGTACGCCATATTTTCGAGATATTAAAAAATGGCGTTGGAAGTGAATATCAAGATCTAGAGATCTTAAAGTATGCAAGCGCACTTCAAGAATTATTCAATGAGGAGTTTGAGGAAGGTTATGACTACAGACCATCTTTTGATGAACAGAATACAAAAGATTCTTTTAGCTTATTAAGTTCGGATGACGGTGAATTGATGTACGAGGAAAGAGATTTACTGAATGCAGTTTATGAATTTGAATCAGATGAATTTATAACAAATAAGCCATGGAATAAAAAATACTTTGGGGGTGGTTATGAGTGCTAATCGATATGGTGTAGCCCTAGCTTTGAAAGAACATTTAGCAGCAGGAAACCCAATAACAAGACTAGAAGCAATTATTTATTTTGGTGTGCCTTCGTTGACATCAAATATTTCAAAGATGAGGCAAGAGGGTTGGATGGTTAGGTCTAGAAAAGTCAGTTACCTAAAAGTTTTACTTCGTATCAATAAGGTAGCAGTTGTAAAGCCAGCAGCAAATTTACCAATTAATGAAATTGAAATGACGGAGTACTGGTTAGAAAAATGAAACGATTTTTTGATAAACAGCAGCGCTCAATTTTGGCCTGGATAGCAGGTGGAAATTGCGTAATTTGTGAGAAAAAACTAATGAGTAATTTTCATGCGGATCATGTACTGGCATATGCAAATGGTGGGAAGACTATTACTAAGAATGGTCAAGCATTATGCCCAAAATGTAATTTAATTAAAGGCAAAAAGTGAATATTAAATTAAGACCTTGGCAAGTAGAAGCGCATCAAAAAGCGATGGATTGGTTAGTGCGTGGCAAAAAGGATAGGCATTTCCTAATTAATGCCGCTCCAGGAGCGGGAAAAACTTTAGCAGCTTGTGCTATTGCTAAGACATTAATTGATAGTGAGGAAATTGATAGAGTCATTGTTATTGCACCTCGTACACAGGTGGTAACACAGTGGGCGGAAGACTTTACTCGTGTGACCGGAAGGCATATGGGCAAAGTTACGGCTAAAGATGGCGAGCTAGGTGACTTGGGTATGGATGTATGTGCAACATGGTCTGCCATTCAAGGGTTGTGGCCAGAGCTTCAAGCGGTCTGTAAAAACTCTAAGGTATTAGTCATTTGCGATGAGCATCATCATGCTGCAGTAGAGGCAGCGTGGGGCGAAAGTGCTGGTGGTGCTTTTGAATCAGCAAAGTATGTCTTAGTGCTGACCGGTACTCCAATTCGTTCAGATGGCGCTGAATCAGTATGGTTAGCCTATGACGATAATGGTGCGATATCCCATCCAGAGGAAGGCACCTACACCTTAACCTATGGAGATGCAGTTGAGCTTGGATATTGCAGACCAATTACATTTCATAAACACCAAGGTAAATTTACAGTTGACTTAGGCGGAGAAGAAATCAAGGTATCTGGGGATGCTGAGCCATCCTTACCTAAAAACCTCGCACGCATTCCGGGCCTTCAAACCGCTTTAGATTTTTATAAGCTAGCCAAAACGCCTCAGTATTTGCCTGGTACTGAGAAGCCATTAATGACTGGCTATCAAGCATCCATGATTGAGTCTGGAATTGAGAAACTAAATCAATTGCGCTTAACGATGCCTGAGGCTGGCGGTCTAGTAATCGCCCCAAATATTGAGGTGGCAGAGTTTATGGCCTCCTTACTAGAAGAGCTAGATGGTGAAAAGCCTTTAATTGTTCATAGTCAGCTTGCTAACCCGGAAGACAAGATTAAGCAGTTTCGTAATACCACTCGTAAATGGCTTGTATCGGTAGCGATGGTGTCAGAAGGAGTCGATATCCGTAGGCTAAGAGTATTAATCTACCTACCTAATGCATTGACGGAACTTGCATTTAGGCAAGCCATGGGTCGAGTTGTCAGAACTGCTGACTACGATGATTACTCTCGTGCCTATGTTGTTATGCCAGCCTTTAAAACATTTGAGAAGTATGCAATGCGGGTCGAAGAGGAGATGTCTCCAGCTCATCGTGTTGATCCTGGCCCACCTAAAGAAAAGGTTTGCCCTCAGTGTGGTGAAAAGCATCCTTTATCTGCTACCGAGTGTTTTTGCGGGTATGAGTTTCCAAAAGGGCCCGAAGATAAGCAAGTGAAGAAATGTCTATCATGTGGCGCACTAAATTTACGCCATGCTGAAAACTGCCATGCTTGTGGTGAAAGTTTTTCTACCGAATTTACTTTAACGCTTGAAGAGGCGCTTCGTGTAGGCGCCATTGTTCGAGGCATGGAGCTCGATGAGGGTGAAGTCCAGGGATCTGAAGAGATGGCGCCGGAGCTTCAAAGATTAATTTTAAAGAGTGGAGATCAGCATCTAATCAAATTTTTGAAAACAGTTCCAGAGGAAAGTTATTCCAGGTTAGGTCGTATGTTGGATGAGGTTCGGTCGGGCAAGCGCGGTATTTAAGGAGCATCAATGCAATTTATTAGATCAAGGCTTATGAATTTAGACGCAAATTTTGATATCGCAATTTGGATTATGACTATTTGCTCTGTAGTAGATACGTTAATTTCATTATTAGAAAAATTTAATTAAGGAAATATTTTGAAAAAATTAATAATAGCAATAACCACAATAGGGTACATGACAGGTAGTGCAATTGCACAGAGTACTAACTGGGATAACTCACCTGCCAACTGGAACAATAGTCAAGCTAACTGGAATAACTCGCCCTCAAATTGGAATAATAGTCCAAGCAATTGGAATAACTCTCCTAGTAATTGGAATTCAAGCAATGGGATTTATGACAACCAGGGCCGACGAACTGGATATGAAGTTCAGTCTCCATCAGGTGTAACTAATGTATTTGACAACAACGGTAATCGCGTTGGTTATGTTCCTGGGAAGTAAATAGATGACTGCACAATTTTCTGAAAGATTAAGCTGGAATGGCAAAAAACTTGCTATGTGCTCTGAGCCGCTTGGTTTCTGGTTAAGTGCTAATGGGCGAAATTTACGATTTGCTATGAGTTCAACTGCTTGCTGGAGGGGATACATCGGTAGTTGGAAAATCATTAATGATCGCTTATATCTGGTTGGCTTTGAAGCACATTCAGAGGAGGGAGCGCCATTAGGCATAGAGGACTTATTTCCAGGCTATGAAAAAGGGGTGTTTGCGCATTGGGTCACAAGAGAGGTTAGATGTCCTCAAGGCAAGATGCTGGACTATGTTCATATGGGTTACGCCAGTACCTATGAGATGGACTTATACCTAACCTTTTCCAGAGGTTATCTAGTATCAAAGAGGCTTGAGACTAATGGCAAGGCCAAAGAGGACAGTGCTGAAGGGTATGGAGTTGCAGCTCATGTCTCATTCCCGGTCCCAAAGGAGGACAAATGAGCCTTTATCTAATGTTATACGCAGGTATTGGAATTTGTATTGGAATGGCTATGTTTATCTATCAATATCGCTCCAGTAGTGATTTCGAGAGGAGTATTGCAGAAGCAATCCACGGAAGACGCTCTTGGCATTACAGATTGCGAGAAAGATTAGTTATCCCATGCACCATTATTTTGATTGCAGTTTGCTGGCCTCTAGCATTGTTATTACTAATTAAGGAGCTAATACCAGAAAGACGTAAGGATGTGGAAGCTATTGTTGAATATCCATTTATTGCAAGAAATCAGTTTTTATTTGAAGAGAAAAGCTTGAAAAATATTGAGGCAGAGAACATTTACTCTGATCCACTTGATGCAGTTCCAAAGATTCCATTTGGACATTTAAATTCTGGATGGGAGCTTTTTAAATCCAAGATGCGAGATGGGGATAAGGTTCAAGTATTTAAAACACCAAAAAATACGACTTATGGAAAGTATGGCAGCTCACTAGATAACGATGTTCATGGTTACGCCCTAGTTAGAAATGAAGAAATTATTGCTGAATTTATCTACGAAAGTAATTAATGGAAATTGAAATAACAACTGAACTTTTTTTAGACGCCGTAACTCAGCTTAAAAAGAAAGGGCCAAAAATAAAAACAAAGAAATATCTAAACGCAAAGGTGGATTTATTTCTTCTAGCGGGAATGGCGATTTTTAGAGTTGAGAATGCAGAGGTAGCAGTTCCCGCGAGGGGTTACTGGGGCGCGAAGGTAAGTTTCCCTTTTGCATTATTAATAAGCTATTTGACGGCTAAACCAGCGGCCGCAGTGGTCAAGATTCAATATTTGGGAAATCAGCTCATTTTGGAAAATTTCAAAATTACCGCAACATCGACAAACATCTAGGAAAGAGAACTTATCAAAGATGAATATTAGCTTCAAATCTACCTGGTGGATATTTGTCTCCGTAGGGATTTTATTTCTACTGCCAGTAGTGTCCTGTTTTGGAATTCATGAAATTTATGCTTTGGCTCCTGAAATTGTTTACTACCAAAGAGTAAATGACCTAAATGCTAAATGGCAAAAAGTTGGCGAAACAGATGACTTTGCTGAGTATGTAGATCCTGATCGAATTATCGAAAAGAGTGAAACAACTTTTCAGATAGTTGTAATGCGTAATTATTTTGAGAGTCAACTCGGAGCGGAGGAGTTAGATTATTTCTCAAAAATCCTGGAAGAGGATATTGACTGTGTAAATAGAACTATCAGACCAAAGCAAGTTACTTACTTTAAGGAAAAATTGGCTAAAGGCGACTTTTCTAACGGACCATTTGCCATGCGCGCAAATGCATTTCATGTTTCTCCAAAATCTGTTGGAAATAGAAAGATTGAATTTGTATGCAGCAATAAAGAGAACAAAGATAAACAGTTTATATAGGAATAAAAATAGTGCGTGATTACACATATTTCCAAGGTGCTCGCTTTACGATTTTTAATATTTACAGAAGCGAACGTTTTGATGTCGATCGACTTGATCTTTCTTTGGTGGATGAAGAAAGGCCTGAATTTTGCAGGGGCTTAAGAGTTGTAGATCATCAAGTGGGCCATACTGAAATGGTAGATGGTGAAGATGCTGACAGTTTAATTTATAGCTTAGCTTATATCTCTACACGAGATTCAACAAAAAATTCAGATAGTTATGATGAATACTTATTGAATGCCCTGAAAAACAGTGATTTTGAAATTGCAAATCATGACAAGTTGAATAACGATAAGTCTAAAGCAGATTTATTACACTAAATAGAGAGCTATGAATAAACTTAACTGCAGTGTTGGTGACCTTGCTATTACTGTTGATTGCGTCTGTCCTGAAAATTTAGGCAATATTGTGAGGGTAGTTGAGTATTTAGGTTTACGAGATTGGGGCAATACGAATGCACCTTTACCTTCATGGCGAGTTGAGATTGAATCTGAACATGGTTGGTTGCTCTACGAATTAGATGGATATCCAGAAACCTATAAGACTGGACCAGTCCCCGATAGGTGTCTTAGGCGAATATCACCCCCATTGGTCGTTGATACAAGTTGTGAAAGTGACGAACTATCAGTCTTATGATTATCCGCCTATATGAATGTAGTAATTAGTTTTAATACTGTATTTAAATTACCAACCCTTCATCACTGGCGCTTGAGGCGCTTGTCGTGGCGTATTAATAGTTGTATTGGGTTGCATAGGTGCCGGTGTGGCCGTATTAGTGCCTTGATATGCCCCATTAGGAGAATAGTAGTTAGTTTGACCGTTATCCACCTGTGATGAGCCCAGGCTTTGGCCGGATGGAGTGTAAGTTGTGGTCACGCCGCTTGGGCTTGTTTGGCTATAGCCCCGATATTGACCATTGGCGTCATAAATAGCCTGAGCCGAGGCAACGCCAATTTGGGTGCTTAAAAATAAGGCAACTATGTATTTCATCGAATTTCACCCTTTATATGGTTTTTTAACATTAATCTTATCCTGATAACCACGGAAGGGCATATTGCTGGGCGTATAAACTTAAGAAATACCAAAAATGAGTGAAAAATGGCAAAAGAGAAGAAAGTAAAGAGTATTGAAGAAACCCTGTGGGATTCTGCCAATAAGCTAAGAGGTAGCGTAGAGCCCGCTGAATATAAGCACGTGGTTCTTGGGTTGATATTTTTAAAGTTTGCTAGCGATAAGTTTGAGGAGCATCGCAAAGCCCTTATAGACAAGGGTCAGGAAAAATATATTGAAATGCCGGCGTTTTACAACCAAAGCAATGTGTTTTTCCTGGAAGAGACCAGTCGTTGGAACTACATTATTAAGAATGCAAAACAGAATGATATTGCGCTAAAGATTGATACGGCACTGCATAACATTGAAAAAGATAATAAAGCCCTAAAGGGCGCCTTGCCTGACAACTATTTTTCACGCTTAGGATTGGATCTTACAAAGCTAGCTTCTTTATTGGATACGATTAACGAAATTAATACATTAGAAGACAAAGAGCGAGATATTGTAGGTCGAGTTTATGAGTACTTCCTTAAAAAATTTGCGATTGCGGAAGGTAAAGGTAAAGGTGAGTTTTACACGCCTAAAACTATTGTCAATTTAATAGCAGAGATGATTGAGCCCTACAAAGGCATTATTTATGACCCAGCCTGCGGATCAGGCGGTATGTTTGTGCAATCAATTAAATTTATTGAAAACCACCACGGCAATCAAAAAGAAATTTCAATTTACGGGCAAGAATATACAAATACCACCTACAAGCTAGCGAAAATGAATCTTGCAATAAGAGGAATTAGTGCAAACTTAGGTGATAAAGCGGCAGATACGTTTGCCGATGATCAGCACAAAGATTTAAAAGCTGATTACATAATGGCAAACCCACCTTTTAATCAAAAAGATTGGCGTGGAGAAAATGAGCTATTAGATGATCCACGCTGGCGCGGTTATGATGTGCCGCCAAAAAGTAATGCGAACTATGGTTGGATATTGAATATTGTTTCGAAGCTATCGGAGAATGGTGTAGCAGGCTTCATCTTGGCTAATGGCGCCCTAAGTGGTGCGGGTGAAGAATATAAAATTCGTAAAAAACTAATCGAAAATAATTTAGTTGAAGCAATTATTGTTCTTCCTCGGGATACATTTTATACAACCGATATTAGTGTGACACTTTGGATAATCAATAAAAATAAGAAAAAAAGAACTATAGAAATTAACGGTCGTATAAAAAATTACCGTGACCGAGCTGAGGAAATTCTATTCATGGACCTAAGGAGAAGGGGAACTGAATACGACAAGCAATTCATAGAGATTCTTCCAGAGGATATCACTAGCATCACGGAAAATTATCATAATTGGCAGCAAGAGACATTTCAGGATAACTATAAAAATATTCCTGAATACTGCTACTCAGCCAATTTAAGTGAAATAAAAGCCAACGACTATTCCCTTATTCCGAGTAAATATATTCCATTTATGGATAAAGATTCCGATCTCAAATTTGACGTTGAGATGAAGCGAATTCAAACGATTTTTAAAAAAATACTGAAGGATGAAAAGGAATCTCAAGTTGAATTAACAACAGCCTTTAAGGATTTGGGATATGAGCTTTAGACCAATAGGAGATTTTATAAAACTTGTTGACAACAGGAATTCAGACCTACTTGTAAAAAATTTATTGGGAATAAATATATCTAAAAATTTTATGCCATCAGTTGCAAATAGTAATGGTCTAGATTTAAGTAAGTACAAGATAGTAAAAAAAAGGCAATTCGCTATGAATGTTATGCATGTAGGTAGAGATGAAAAGCTCCCTATAAGCCTATATTTGAATGATGATTCCGCAATAGTTTCTCCGGCGTATTTGACTTTTGAAGTGATCGATGAAAAAGTGATATTGCCAGAGTATTTAATGCTTCAATTTATTAGACCCGAGTTTGATCGACTTACGTGGTATTACTGTGATTCGAGCATTAGAGGCGGCCTCGAGTGGGATAGGTTTTGCGAGATTACGATTCCAGTCCCAAGTATTGATGATCAAAAAAAATATGTTTCGGTATATAACAGTCTTTTGAAAAATCAAACTGCCTATTACAAAAGTATTTCACACTTACAGTTCATCTGTGAAATGTACATTGAAAATTTGGTCCAAAAAGGAAAAACACAAAAACTATCAAAATTCATAGAGCAATCTGATGATAGGAATACCAATGGTCAAATTGATAACCTGCTTGGCATCAGCGTTAATAAAATTTTTATTGGAACTCGATCCAAAAAGGAAAATTTAGATCTAAAAGGTTATAAAGTTGTACGTCAAAGAGAATTTGCTTATGTGCCGGTTACATCTAGAAACGGCGATAAAATTTCAATCGCTTTACTTGATGGAGAGCCGGGCCTTGTTTCTAGTACTTATATAGTTTTTAGGGTGAAAGAAATTAATAAACTTCTCCCTGAATACTTGCAACTGTTTTTCTCAAGATCTGACTTTGATCGCTATGCAAGATTTCATTCTTGGGGTAGCGCTAGAGAGTCCTTTAATTGGGATGACATGTGCACAATTGAGCTTCCAATCCCAGATATTGCGGAGCAACGTGCGATCGTTACTATTTATCACGCCCTAGAAAAAAGAAAAAAACTAAATTTCGAGTTGATAAAACAAATCAATAAAATTAGTCCGATTTTAGTTAGCGGCGCAACCGAAGAATTATTAAATTAATTTTATGAAATTCACAGAAGAAAAACTAGAAAGTGCTTTTGTCGAATTGCTTGATATTGAAGGATATCCTCACTATCTCGGCAATGCCATTACCCGCTCACTAGAAGAAGTCTTAATTGAGAAAGATTTAATTGATTACCTACTAGCAAAATATCGATCACATAGAATTACCCTTAACGAAGCAAAGTCTATTATTCTTCAACTTAAAAGTCTCCCATCTAGCGATTTATATGAAACAAATAAAACGGTTATGCGGTGGCTTAGCGATGGCTTTTTATTTAAACGAGAAGATCGTGGCCAAAAAGATATTTTGATTGAACTAATCGATTTTGATGGAATTAATGACTCATCCACAAATGACTGCAATATTTATAAATTTGTTAACCAGCTAGAAATCGTTGGTTCTGAAAAACGCATTCCAGATGGCATTTTGTATATAAATGGCCTTCCGTTAGTTGTCTTTGAATTTAAAAGTGCCATTCGTGAAGAAGCAACCATTCATGATGCTTACAACCAATTAACTATTAGATATCGCCGAGATATTCCCGAGTTATTCAAATACAACGCTTTTTGCGTTATTAGTGATGGCGTAAACAACAAAGCCGGATCTTTCTTTGCGCCATATGATTTCTTTTACGCTTGGCGTAGGGTTGAAGGTCTCGCAAAAGATGTAGACGGAATTGATAGCATGTTTACCCTGGTTCAAGGTATGCTTAACCGCAATAGATTGCGTGACATCATTCGCAACTTTATTTACATACCTGATACCTCTAAGAAGAATGAGAAGATCGTTTGTAGATATCCCCAGTACTACGCTGCTAACCGGCTTTATGACAATATCAAACTAGTTCAAAAGCCTCTTGGCGATGGTAAAGGCGGAACTTATTTTGGCGCTACAGGATGCGGCAAGAGTTTTACTATGCTTTATCTAGCAAGACTACTCATGAAAAGTGAGTATTTTGAAAGCCCTACAATCGTTTTAATTACCGATCGCACTGATCTTGACGATCAATTATCAGGCGAATTTACAAATGCAAAGAAATTCATTGGTGATAACACAATTGTTAGCGTTGAGAGCAGATCAGAACTTCGTGAGCTACTTCAAGGACGCCAAAGTGGCGGCGTTTTCCTAACTACTATCCACAAATTTACTGAAGATACCCAACTTCTCACCGATAGAACTAATGTAATTTGTATTTCTGATGAGGCACACCGTAGCCAAATCAACCTAGATCAAAAAATTAAGATTACTGATGAAGGCGTCACCAAGAGCTATGGTTTTGCCAAGTATTTGCATGACTCGTTACCTAATGCCACTTTTGTAGGCTTCACTGGCACGCCAATTGACGCAACCTTAGACGTATTCGGCAAGGTAATCGATGCCTACACAATGACTGAATCCGTCAGAGATGAGATTACGGTTCGTATTGTTTATGAAGGTCGTGCCGCCAAGGTTGCCCTAAATAACTCCGAGTTGGAGAAAATCGAGAAGTACTACCAAGACGTCGCTATTGAGGGTGCTAACGAATACCAAATTGAGAAGAGCAAGCAAGAATCCTCAAGCATGAACGCAATTTTGGGTGATCCAAAGCGACTCGCCGCTCTTGCTAAGGATTTTGTAGAGCACTATGAAAATCGTGTATCCGAAGGTGCCACCGTTAAAGGCAAGGCTATGTTTGTATGCAGTAGCCGTGAGATAGCCTATGAATTCTTTAAGAATGTTATCGCCCTTCGCCCCGAATGGAATGAAATCAAGGCTGTTGCAGATGGAGAAGAAGTAAGCGAGGAAGAGCAAAAGAAAATTAAGCCAATGGAACGAATCAAGATGATTATGACCAGAGGCAAGGATGATGATGAAACTCTTTATAAGCTTCTTGGCACTTCCGAATACCGCAAGACGCTAGATGCTGAATTTAAGAATGAAAAATCAAACTTTAAGATTGCCATCGTTGTGGATATGTGGCTTACAGGGTTTGATGTGCCATTCTTAGATAGTATTTATATCGATAAGCCAATTAAGCAACACAATCTAATTCAAACTATTTCTCGAGTTAATCGCAAGTTTGAAGGTAAAAACAAAGGTCTGGTCGTCGATTACATTGGTATTAAGAAACAAATGAACCTTGCTTTAGCCCAATACGGCAAAGGTGATGAGACCAACTTTGAGGATATTTCAGCTTCATTAGTGGTTGTTAAAAATCACTTAGACCTCTTGGCCAAATTATTTCATAAATTTGATACTTCGAAGTACTTCAATGGCGGAACTATCGATCAACTGAACACTTTGAATATGTCTGCTGAGTTTGTTCAGCAAACTAAAGAGCTTGAAACTAGGTTCATGGATATAGTTAAGCGTCTCAAAGCCGCTTATGATATTTGTGCCGGAAGCGAAAAGCTAACCCAAGAAGAACGTGATCACACACACTTTTACCTAGCAGTTAGATCTATTGTTTTCAAGTTAACCAAAGGTGATGCTCCAGATACGGATCAAATGAATGCCCGAGTTCGGGAGATGATCAAACAAGCACTGGAAAGTGATGGTGTTCAAGAGATCTTTAAGCTTGGCGATGATGAAGATAACCATCAAGACCTTTTTGATGAGGACTATTTGAATAAGATCAATAAGATCAAGCTTCCAAATACTCGCATCAAGTTATTGCAACAACTCCTTGCCAAGGCAATTGGCGAGATTAAGAAGGTGAACAAGGTTAAAGGGGTTGATTTCTCCAAAAAGATGCAAGCCTTAGTTGAGAAATATAACGAGCGTGATGAAGCCGATATTTTACGTAGCGAAGTTTACGAAGAAATGGCAGAAAGCCTAACCAACCTGATATGGGAAGTTCATCAAGAGTTTTCTGCTGGTGACAGCATGGGTATCGACTTTATTGAAAAAGCCTTTTACGACATTCTCAAAGATCTTTGCCGAAAGTATGACTTCAAATACCCCGAAGATAAATTGATTGAGCTAGCCAAGGCGGTTAAGAATCTTGTTGAAGAGCAAGCAAAATTCCCTGATTGGAATAGACGGGACGATATTAAGTCTGCTTTAAAGGTTAGCCTCATTCTCCTCTTGGATGAGTATGGCTATCCGCCAGTCGAAAGAGATGAGGTTTATGTCGAGATCTTCGAACAAGCAGAAAACTTCAAAAAGAATCAAATCAACTCTTCGTTAAACCATTAAAATTACTGATAAATCCCAAATCAATCACCGTTGTATGGGGCTATGAAACACATGCCTCTGCTTTTGGGCCCATCTTTGGTTTATATATTAAGTTATTAAATTGTTCTGATGATCGGCTTAAAGACTTCTTGGAACTTACTACCATTCTTTGTTAGCCATTCAAAGTAACTTGGCCATTGCACTTCATCTTCAAGTTCAAAATCCGGCTTAAAAAGCGCAATACGGCAGGCGTGACTGTCTGGAAGGAGCTGCCAATCCAACTCGTAGCCAAGTGCGTCCTCAATCTCAGCTTTCCTTGATTCCAGCGCTCTGAATTTTTCTTTAGAGTCCGGTGGGTCAATGTATAGCTCTACACCAAGGCGACTTGCTCTTGAGTTAGCTGTGAATGCCAGTACGAAGCCACTCTTACCGAGTCTGTTATTGAACCAATGCTGTGGCTTGGGTTCTGTAGTGCCGAGATTAACCTTATGCTTCTCAATATAGGCAACAAGATCGGTCCAGAATTTAAGCTGGAGTAGCTTGAGTGGGGTTGCTGAAGATACGGCTCTGGCCTGTTCACGGCCAGCCTTAGCCCATCCGTTTGGTTTCACAACAACATTAAAACTTGGCGCCATTGGTGAGTCACCAATCTGCCAGAGTTCAATCTCAACTGCGAAGAAGTTTAGGTCCTCGGTGGTGTTTTGATTCAAGAACTCCAAGGCTGCGACGTGTTCCCGTCTAAAAGACTCGGCGATCCAAATGATCTTTTTGGCACCTACGCCTGATGCATAGGTAATGATTTGCCCAAGGTGGGTGTGATCTGTTTTCTCAAGCTGGTTTTCGATAATTACTTCGCCTTGGTCGTCTGTACATAAGATATCAAGGCTAAAGTCGCCAATCGGGTATTCACGCTGAACAAGCTCCAGTTCCCCAAGGCCCAGTGTATCAGCTAAAGAATTTAGATTTTCTTGTTCAGCAAGCCATGGGGTGAAATCAATTGCCTCGTTTTTCCACGCCTCACGTAGGCTAATTTTTCGAAGATTACCAAGATTTCGTTGCATAACTAATATCTCTATTTTAATAAATTTAAGGGCTTAAAGCTGAGCTCAAAATACATAAATCATTCTACAGTCATTATTAATGCCTCATATCTGTTTCTAGGTCCATCATCTGAACTATGTGAAGATTAGCCACTATGCTGGCAATAGTCTGGGGATATTGTTTGGGGGGAGTTGTTTTACCTATTGTTTCTAGATTACTTCTTACATCATTCATCACTCTATTCAAATCCCATACCGCAACAAGAAAGGCTTCATCAGTTGGATTTGTCCAGTGGGGCATTTTTTGTTTATTCGTTGAAATATACGTCATTCTGCTTATTCCAGTTTCAGGCTCGTTTTTATACAAGTCCTGCATAAAACTCTGGGATTCCAAATACTTAGATATGGCTTTATCTAACCGGGATACGCACGTTGCAAAAACTCTCAACTTCTTCTGTCCGGGATCAAACTTCTCCCCGATTAGCTTTAGTTCCCCGCTAATTGCATGGGATTGGACATAAGCTTTTATTCCGTTAGGAGCTTGTGAAGTAAATTCAGATCCCCCCTCAGGCTCAACATCTTCAAGCATTTCTAGCAACTCATTGATTACTGCTTGTGGGTTTTCAAGAATTAGACCACTTGTTTTTTGCCATGAAGGGGCTGATTCAGCATCACGGCTTAGCGATGCAGTGCAGATGGATGCGATAGGGAGGATGGTACTTGCGTTAGGGACTATGTCCATGTAGGTGACATAGTTCGGGGGCACATAGATGCGATGAGACTCCTGGATAGCAGAAAGGGGCTTACTGTTTTAAATCTTGGCTCCGGCAAAGGGGAGTCTGTTAAGAAGGTAATTTCTACTTTCGAGGGAATTATTGGCCATCCAGTTCCTATAAAGGTTGAAGGTAGGAGAGTGGGGGATGTACCAATTAGCTACGCCGATTGCTCCAAAGCTATGGAGCTGATGAATTGGTCTCCGTTGCACTCCCTGTCTGAGATTTGTTTTGATCAATTAAGCATGCCCTTCCAATAACTGCGAGGATATTTATCTTCACTCATACCGAAATTTAATATTTGTTCAATTTTGAAGTTATTTAAATTACTTTTGTATTTGAAAATACTAATATAGCTAAGCACCTTGCTAAAAAACATCTGTTGGTTATATTAAAACAACATCGTTTTTTTACTTTGTAGTGCTAATATTTTTTGAGTTTAAATCTCAATCAAGGCCGCAATACTGAATCCCAAAATAAAGAATGAGTCCTGCAACAACGCACTAAGTAACAGAGAAGAGTGGAGGGGAGGGAACTTTCCTACACTCTTTTCAACCTTTCACTCTATTCAATACCGACTGATCTCTCTACGCTGAACTCTTCTAAATAGAGGAGGGTTAGCTTTGAGAGTATCGATAGAGTGTTCCCACAGACGATTACAGCTATTTAAGATTCAGCTAGATTCTCGTACCGTGGTGGTTTTGGGCATTATTTGGATGTGCTGGGGAATTCTGAAGGTGCTGAAGGTCTTTTAGCTCCTTGCTATTGATAGAGTTGGATTAATTGAGATGTGCTGAGTCCTGTTGTTGCTTAAAAAGCAACTATAGTTGCCAATAAAGCAACAATAGTGCCCTTATTGCATCCACTGCAAAAGTAACTGGGAAGAGAAATTAACCCTAAGATCTTTACAGCTAAAGAGTGGCAACAGTTGGTGAAAGATAATGGAGCCTTCATCCATGATGTATTGAGCAAGCCAAAACTCTTCATCACTGGGAATGAGTAACAACTCCACACTAATGAGGTCACCCATCACGCTACAAAACCTAGTCGGAATCAGTCTTGATTCAATTGCAGTCGATTACGCCATGATTAGCAGGCTCATGACAGCCGCGCAATCCAGTTTGCAA
>Ga0364908_10135_pt1 | contig 22450 bp, 1 predicted proteins | sample ExccelJu500002D4_2_FD_206965 | JGI IMG/M metagenome (GOLD analysis project Ga0364908, IMG submission 206965) | Enriched cells from Trout Bog Lake Hypolimnion, Wisconsin, USA - BchlTB.July02.5000.02.D4 | ecosystem: Environmental > Aquatic > Freshwater > Lake > Hypolimnion/Profundal zone | place...
CATTACTTACTCGGGCAATGATACTTTCGGGAACGCTGGTGTCAATAGCTTATTTTTGAATGCAGGTACTTTTATAGCTGGTAATGCTAGCGCGGTAGGTGTTGGTAATATAGTTTTTGGCGCTGGGGCGTTAGCTGCGTCAACTAGCGGACTTAATATCACAAATAATTATTCTGTTAGTACGACAGGAACAATTAGCGGTTCAAAAAATATTACCATGAGCGGTATTGGAACATTTGCCTCCGGTAGTACTTTAACCGTCACTAATTCAGGAACGACTACGTTTGGTGCCTTAAACGGTGCATCCTCTGGCGTGGGCACGTTAACAGGCAATTCAGGTGCAGGCGCGATTACATTCGGTGGAATAGTGGGTGGCTCACAAGCACTTAACAGTATCAGTACTGCTAGTGCAACTACTATTGATGCGAATATTTCGACAAGTAGCACGCAATCTTATAGTAGTGGCGGCGGCGCAATTACTTTAGGCGGTACGTCCACATTAACTGCCACAAATAACAATATTACTTTTGGTGGCGGTATTAGCAACGCAGGCTTTGGTCTCACATTAAATTCAGGTTCTGGTGTTATTAGCGGAACGACTTTTAGTGGCGGCGGTAATTTGTCATTTACTAATTTTGGTGTTGGCAGCAGCTTCACTGGCGCTGTGAGCGCGCCGACTATTACCTTCCCTGCGGTTGCCACCACTGGAACGATGACAATTGGCGGGTTACTAACGGCAACTACATTAACTACTTCAGCTGATGCTTACAGAATAACGTTAGCTGGCGGCGCTACTATTACCAACGCAGCGACGTTCAGTAACACGGGTGGTGTCACGTTAGGAAATAGCGGCAGCGCTAACACATTTAACTTTACCGGTGGCTTGACCAGCACCAGCAGCACTACCAGTATTTTTGGTACCGTTAATTCAACTAGTTCAAGCATCAATTTAGCCGGTGTTACCTTGTTAGGTAATTCTTCATTGAATGCAAGCGGAATAGGCACTGTGACGATTGGTGCAACCACTGGCGCGTTTGGTTTGACTTTAAGTGGCGTGGGCGGCAATAACTTAAATGGCAATATTAATATTAGCAACCTGACTTTTAACGGTGGTGGGGCTGATTCTATTGGTAGCTCAGTGACTTCCATTACGACGACGGGGAATCAATTATTTAGTGACGCACTTACTGTAAATAATTCATTTACGGATATTAGTGGCGCGGGCAGCATGACTTTCAGTGGTGCGATTAGCGGTAGTGGCAAGACGTTAACATTACAGAACACCAGCGCGACGGGTTCCGTTATTTTTAATGGTAATATTACTTTGGGTGGTTTAACAACCACAGCGGGCGCTTACTCAGTAGCATTAAATGGCACGGGCACTAACACTATTGGCGGAGCAACTTCTTTTGTTAACACGGGTGGTGTCACTTTAGGAAGTAGTAGCGGCAGCATACTTAACTTTACCGGTGGCTTGAGCAGTATCACCACTACCCACCCGACTACTCTTTTTGGCGCTATCAACACCACAACTTCTAATATTAATTTAGCTGGCGTTACGTTAGCGGGTAATTCTTCATTGAATGCAAGCACGACTGGCACGGTGACGCTTGGCGCAACCACTGGCGCATTTGGTTTGACGTTGAGTGGCGCGGGTGGCAATAACTTAAATGGCAATATTAATATTGGCAGCTTGACTGTCAATGGTGGTAGCACTGATGCGATTGGTAGTGCGGTGACTTCTATTACGACGACGGGCAATCAATTATTTAGTGACGCGCTTACTGTAAATAATTCATTTACGGATATTAGTGGCGCTGGCAGCATGACTTTCAGTGGTGCGGTTAACGGTAGTGGCAAAACGTTAACGTTGCAAAACACTAGCGCGACGGGTTCAGTCATTTTTAATGGTAATGTTACTTTGGGTGGCTTGATTACCACGGCGGGCGCTTATTCTGTTGCCCTAAATGGTACGGGTACTAACACTATTGGCGGGGCGACTTCTTTTGTTAATACGGGTAGTGTGATTTTAGGAAGTAGCAGTGGCAGCATACTTAACTTTACTGGTGGCTTGAGCAGTATCACTACTACCAACCCGACTACTATTTTTGGCACTATCAATACTACCGCTTCTAATATTAATTTAGCTGGAGTTACGTTAGCGGGTGTTTCCGCATTGAATGCAAGCTCTACGGGTACTGTGACCATTGGTGCAACCACTGGAGCGTTTGGTTTGACGTTGAGTGGCGTGGGCGGCAATAACTTAAATGGTAATATTAATATTGGCAGCTTGACTGTCAATGGTGGTAGCACTGATGCGATTGGTAGTTCAGTGACTTCCATCACAACGACGGGCAATCAATTATTTAGTGACGCGCTTACTGTAAATAATTCATTTACGGATATTAGCGGCGCGGGCAGCATGACTTTCAATGGTGCGGTTAGTGGTAGTGGTAAGACGTTAACGTTGCAAAATACTAGCGCAACGGGTTCCGTCATTTTTAATGGTAATGTTACTTTGGGTGGCTTGATTACCACGGCGGGCGCTTATTCTGTTGCCTTAAATGGCACGGGCACTAACACTATTGGCGGAGCAACTTCTTTTGTTAACACGGGTGGTGTCACTTTAGGAAGTAGTAGCGGCAGCATACTTAATTTTACTGGTGGCTTGAGCAGTATCACAACTACCAACCCCACTACTATTTTTGGCACTATCAATTCCACCGCTTCTAATATTAATTTAGCCGGCGTTACGTTAGCGGGTACTTCCGCGTTGAATGCAAGTTCTACTGGTACTGTAACGATTGGCGCAACCACTGGCGCATTTGGTTTGACGTTGAGTGGCGTGGGCGGCAATAACTTAAATGGCAATATTAATATTGGTAATTTGACTGTTAACGGTGGCGGCGCTGATGCGATTGGTAGTTCAGTGACTTCCATTACCACAACGGGCAACCAATTATTTAGTGACGCGCTTACTGTAAATAACTCATTTACTGATGTTAGCGGCGCGGGCAGCATGACTTTCAGTGGTGCAGTCAGCGGTAGTGGTAAGACATTAACGTTGCAAAACATTAGCGCGACGGGTTCAGTCATATTTAATAATAATGTTACTTTGGGCGGCTTAATTACGACAGCAGGTGCTTATTCCGTAGCATTAAATGGCACGGGCAATAATACTATCGGCGGGACGACTTCTTTTGTTAACACTGGGGGCGTCACGTTGGCTGGTACTACTGCCTTTACTGGCGCAGGCGGTGTGACGTCCACTGCTGGTACTACTACATTGAATGGCGCGACGGTTACTAGCAGTGGCATTCTTGATTTGGCTGCTGTCAGCTTGGCGGCAAACTCTTCTCTGACTTCTAGCGGCACTCTTACTATTGGTAACGTCACGGGCACAAATACTAATTTGACGTTGAATGCTGGCTCAAGTAATACGATCAGTGGCGCAGGCTTCAGCACCGGCGGCAATTTAACAATTACTAATTCCAACGGCACAACTTTCTCAGGTTTGATTAGCGGTGCCACAACAAGTCTCACTTTAAATGGTGGCAATCTCTCTCTTGCCGATGTAGCTAATAGTTATGCTGGCGGCACTACAGTTAATGGCGGCACGCTAAGTGAAACAGGTACTGTAGGCGATACTCTGGGTTCAGGATTAATTACTATCAATAATGGCGGTACACTTAGCCTGAATGGTTCTACTAGCTTGGGTATTTCTAACAATATTGTCTTGAGTAATGGTGGCGCAATTACTGGCAGTGGTACTGGTGTAAATCTTAATGGTTCGTTAACAATTAATAGCACCACTAACGCTAATACGATTAATGTCACTTCCGGAGCGGATATCTATGTGAATGGCGCTATATTGGGTAACGGCTCACTATCATCCATCGGTAGTTCTACTTTGTATTTAGCTAATACTGGCTCGGTTGCTCCTAGCACTTTCTCGGGAACGCTGTTACTTTCTGGTTCCGGTCTCGTTCAGGAAAATACGACTAATGCCTTGAGTACTGGCACTCCGACTATTCAAGTCAATTCTGCTAATGCGAACTTTTCTCTTGCTTCAAGCGCTAGCCAGGCAGCTAATATTACTTATGCCGCTGCATCTGATGCGTTAACGCTAAATTTCGGCGGCACAGCTTCATTATCTGGATCCATTTCTTCTAGTGGATTCGGCAGTACAGCACTGACCTTGCAACAGTCTGGTACTTCAACATTAAATCTTTCTGATAATGGTAGTTTGTTTACTGGCACTGTCAGTCTTAATTCAGGCACTGTTAATATGTCTAGCGGAAATGATTTGGGCACAGGTGCTATGACTGTGGTTTCTGGCGCGGAATTAAATTTAAGCGGCAGCTCCACTACTGTTGGCAATAGCTCTATCACTTTAAACGGCACGGGTGTAAGTGGTGCGGGAGCATTACTCGTCAGCGGCACAGGAAACACTATTAACAGTTCTATTCTTTTTGGGGCTGGCAGTACGCTAGTAGATACGGCTGCAAGCGGCACCACAACATTTGGCGCTTTGAGTAGCAACAGCTCTAGTGGCAACGGCGCATTCACCAGCTCCGGTGCAGGTGCTATTACATTTAATGGCCTGATCGGTGGCGTAGCGGGAGCAACACCGCTTAACAGTATCAGTATTAATGGTGCAACCAACATTAATACTTCCGCTGTGACAACGACTGGTACGCAAAATTATACTGGCAGTGTCACACTGGGAAATTCTACAACACTAACTACCGCTAATAACAATATTAACTTTAGCGGCGCAATTACGGGTAGCGGTGATACCTTAGTATTGAATTCGGGTACGGGTATTATTGGCGCGACCTCTTTTAATGGTGGGGCTTTAACGATAACTAATTCTGGTGGCGCCAGTTTTTCAGGTACGGTGACGGCGACAGGTGCTGTTTCTTTAAATAGCGCGGCTAGCGACACTATTGCAATCACAGGTCTGTTATCTGCAGCTTCATTAAGTACGGCAGCTAACGGTTATAATTTAGCGCTCAACGGCGGCAGTAGTATTAGTAATACTAACCTGACTACTTTCGCAAATACCGGTGCGCTAACTCTTGTTGGCACTAACGCATTTGTCGGCGGTGTGCAAGTGAGTGCGCCTTCGCAATTGAATATTTCTGGCGCTATTACTGCTTCAGGCAGCGGCGCAGTGATTAATCTCAATGATTCTAATGTTGTTATTACCGGCGCGACCGCTACGATAGGTGGCATTTCTACCGGTCAAATTACTTTAGGTAACGCAACATTAGGTACTGCTACTGTCGGCACTGCGCTAACTATTGGTACTGGTAATGCGGCGCCTATTACTATTGGTACGTTAAATGGGGTAACTAATCCCGGATTGTCTAGCGCAACATTGAATACTACCGGCAATGTTATATTAAACGGCGCAATTGGCAGCACAGTAGCTTTGGCCAGCTTTAGTATCACTGGATCTAGCACTATTAATTCTTCTACTATTACCACGACGGGCGCACAAAGTTATGGGAATGCTTCACTGGGAATTAATTCAACGTTGACTGGCGCAGGGATTACTTTTAACGGCACAATTGTAGGTAATACACATAGCTTATCGTTAGTTGATAGCGGCACTTCAACACTATCTGGCCCGGTTAGCGGATTGACGACTCTTTCAACGGATGCAGTAACCATCAATGGCGGCAGTGTTACTTCAAGTGGCACGCAAAACTATGGCAATGTTTCTTTAGGCGCTAACACCACTTTGACTGGAGCTGGAATTACTTTAGGGGGTACAGTTACAGGTAGCAGCTTATATAGTTTAGTGTTGGCTGACAGTGGCACTTCAATTTTGGGTGGCGCTGTCAGCGGGTTAACAACTTTAAATACCAACGCTGTTAATATCAATGGCGGTAGTGTTTCTTCAAGTGGTATTCAAAGCTATGGTAATGTTTCTTTAGGCGCTAATACTACATTGACTGGAGCTGGAATTACTTTAGGTGGAACGGTCACAGGTAATTCTCATGGCTTAACGTTAACTGATAGTGGCACGTCAACATTAGTCGGCGCTGTCAGTGGTTTAACAACTTTAAATACTCATGCGATTAATATCAATGGCGGTAGTGTTTCTTCATCTGGGGCGCAAACTTACGGGAATGTTTCTTTGGGTGCTAATACCACGTTGACTGGCGATAACATTAATTTAAACGGCACAGTGACTGGCAATAGCTTATATAGCTTGGTATTAACTGATAGCGGTTCATCCACATTGGGCGGCGCTGTTAGTGGCTTGACGACTTTACAAACGAATGTTGCTGTAATTAATAGCGGCAGTGTTTCTTCAAGTGGAGCACAAACGTACGGTAGCGTGACATTAGGTGCTAACACCACGTTGACTGGTGTGAATATTGATTTAGGCGGCACAGTTACAGGCGCCGCTCATAGTCTGACCTTGGCTGATACTGGCGCTTCTACATTGGGTGGCAACGTCAGTGGCTTGTCTACCTTGCAGGCTAATGCGGTTAATATCAATAATGGTTCTATGACTTCTACGGGCGTACAAACTTATAATGGCGCTGTGGTTCTGGGGGCTGCGGCAACTGGATTTAATACTACTAATAGCAACATTAATTTTAACAGCACTATTGTGGGCAATGATGCACTGACATTTGCTGTAGGCACTGGCACTGTTAAATTTGCTGGTAGTGTTGGCGCTGGCTCAAGTAACGCATTAACTAGCTTGGCTATCACATCAGGTAATACAGCAATTAATGGCGGCAGTGTCACTACCTCAGGTGCGCAAAGCTATAATGCTGTATCTTTAGGCGCTGCTACCACATTAACTGGTGTTAACTTGAATTTAGGCGGCGCTGTCACGGGTAATTCTAACAGCTTGAGTCTGGTTGATAGTGGTACTTCAACATTAGGTGGCGCTGTCAGTGGTTTAACAACTTTAAATACCAATGCTGTTGATATCAATGGCGGTAGTGTTTCTTCATCTGGCGCACAAACTTACGGTAATGTTTCTTTGGGCGCTAATGCTACATTGACAGGCACAAACATTAACTTAAGCGGCACAGTGACTGGCAACAGTTTATATAGCTTAGTATTAACAGATAGCGGGACTTCAACATTAGGCGGTGCTGTCAGTGGTTTAACTACCTTAAATACCAACGCTGTGAACATCAATGGCGGTAGTGTTTCTTCTTCTGGTGCGCAAACATACGGTAACGTGACGTTAGGTATGAACACCACACTGACTGGGGTAAATATGGATTTGGGCGGTACAGTTACAGGTGCTGCTCATAGCCTGATATTATCTGATACTGGTACTTCCACTTTGGGTGGCAACATCAGTGGTTTGACTGCCCTACAGACTAATGCTGTTAACATTAATAATAGCTCTATAACTTCTACTGGCGCGCAAACTTATAATGGCGCCGTGGTTCTGGGTGCTGTTGCAACTGGATTTAATACTACTAACAGCAATATTAACTTTAATAGCACCATTGTGGGCAATGATGCGCTGACATTTGCTGTGGGCACTGGCACTGTTAAATTTGCTGGTAGTGTTGGCGCTGGCTCAAGCAACGCACTAACTAGCTTGACTTTCACATCAGGTAATACGGCAATTAATGGCGGCAGTATCACTACTTCAGGCGCACAAAGTTATAACGCTATTTCTTTAGGCGCAGCTACCACATTGACTGGTGTTAACTTGAATTTAGGTGGCGCTGTTACTGGTAATTCTAATAGCTTGAGTCTGGTTGATAGCGGCACTTCAACATTAGGTGGGGCGGTTAGTGGTTTAACAACTTTAAATACCAATGCTGTTGATATCAATGGCGGTAGTGTTTCTTCATCTGGCGCACAAACTTACGGTAATGTTTCTTTGGGCGCTAATGCTACATTGACTGGCGCAAACATTAACTTAAGTGGCACAGTGAGTGGTAACAGTTTATATAGTTTGGCTTTAACTGATAGCGGAACTTCAACATTAGGAGGTGCTGTCAGTGGTTTAACAACCTTACACACCAGCGCTGTCAACATCAATGGCGGCAGTGTTACTTCAAGCGGTGCACAAACTTACAGTAATGTTTCTTTGGGCGCGAATGCTACATTGACTGGCACGAACATTAACTTAAGCGGCACAGTGACTGGCAACAGTTTATATAGCTTGGTATTAACAGATAGCGGCACTTCAACATTAGGCGGTGCTGTCAGTGGTTTAACAACTTTAAATACTAACGCGATCACCATCAATGGCGGAAGCGTTACATCAAGCGGCGCGCAAACCTATGGCAATGTGACATTAGGTGCGAATACTATCTTGACCGGTGTGAATATTGATTTAGGCGGCACAGTTACAGGCGCCGCTCATAGTCTGACATTAGCTGACACTGGTGCGTCCACACTGGGGGGCAACATCAGTGGCTTGATTACCTTACAGGCCAATGCAGTTAACATCAATGACAGCTCTATTACTTCTACTGGTGTTCAAACTTATAATGGTGCTGTGATTCTGGCTGCTACTGCAACTGGCTTTAATACCACTAACAGTGACATTAACTTTAATAGCACCGTTGTAGGCAACGATGCGCTGACCTTCACGGTAGGCACAGGTATTGTTAATTTTGCTGGTAGCGTTGGCGCTGGCACAGGTAATGCATTAACGAGCTTGAATATTGCATCAGGTAATACTGCAATTAATGGTGGCAGTGTCACTACTTCCGGCGCACAAAGTTATAACGCTGTGTCTTTAGGTGCTGCTACCACATTAACGGGTGTTAACTTGAATTTGGGCGGCGCTGTCTCAGGTAATACCAACAGCTTGAGCTTGGTTGATAGCGGCATTTCAACCTTAGGTGGCGCTGTCAGTGGTTTAACAACCTTAAATACCGATACTGTTAACATCAATGGCGGCAGCGTAACTTCATCTGGTGCGCAAACTTACGGTAACGTGATGTTAGGTGCAAATACTATATTGACCGGCGTGAATATTGATTTAGGTGGCACAGTAACTGGCGCTGCTCATAGCCTGACATTAGCTGACACTGGCGCGTCCACACTGGGCGGCAACATCAGTGGCTTGACTACCTTACAGGCCAATGCAGTTAACATCAATGACAGCTCTATTAGTTCTACTGGTGTTCAAACCTATAATGGCGCTGTGATTCTGGGCGCTACTGCAACTGGCTTTAATACCACTAACAGCGACATTAACTTCAATAGCACCGTTGTAGGCAACGATGCGCTGACCTTCACGGTAGGCACAGGTACTGTTAATTTTGCTGGTAGCGTTGGCGCTGGCACAGGTAATGCATTAGCGAGCTTGAATATTGTATCGGGTAATACTGCAATTAATGGTGGTAATGTCACTACTTCCGGCGCACAAAGTTATAACGCTGTGTCTTTAGGCGCGGCTACCACATTAACGGGTGTTAACTTGAATCTAGGTGGCGCTGTCACGGGTAATTCTAACAGCTTGAGTCTAGTTGATAGCGGCACTTCTACCTTAGGTGGTGCTGTCAGTGGTTTAACAACTTTAAATACCGATGCTGTTAACATCAATGGCGGCAGTGTGACTTCCTCTGGTGCACAAACTTATGGTAATGCTTCTTTAGGCGCTAACACAACATTGACTGGCGCAAATATTAACTTAAGCGGCACAGTGACTGGCAACAGCTTATATAGTTTGGCATTAACTGATAGCGGTACTTCAACATTAGGTGGCGTTGTCAGTGGTTTAACAACCTTAAATACGGATGCTGTTAACATCAATGGTGGCAGTGTAACTTCATCAGGTGCGCAAACTTACGGTAACGTGACCTTAGGTGCAAACACCACCTTGACCGGTGTGAATATCAATTTAGGTGGCACAGTAACAGGTGCTGCTCATAGCCTGGCATTAGCTGACACGAGTGCTTCTACTTTAAGTGGTAACATCAGCGGCTTGACCACCTTACAGACCAATGCAGTTAACATCAATGACGGCTCTATTACTTCTACGGGTGTTCAAACTTATAATGGTGCAGTAATCTTTGGCGCTACTGCAACTGGCTTTAATACTACTAATAGCGACATTCACTTTAACAGCACCGTTATAGGCAACGATGCGCTGACCTTCACGGTAGGCACTGGTACCGTTAATTTTGCTAGTAACGTTGGCGCTGGCACAGGTAATGCATTAACGAGCTTGAATATTGCATCAGGCAATACTGCTATTAACGGCGGTAGTGTTACTACTTCAGGCGCACAAAGTTATAACGCTGTTTCCTTGGGTGCTGACGTGACATTAACTGGTGTTAACTTGAATTTAGGCGGCGCTGTCTCGGGTAACTCTAACAGTTTGAGCCTGGTTGATAGTGGCACTTCAACCTTAGGTGGCACTGTTAGTGGTTTAACAACCTTAAATACTGATGCTGTTAACATCAATGGCGGCAGCATAACTTCATCTGGTGCGCAAACTTACGGTAACGTGACGTTAGGTGCAAATACTATATTGACCGGTGTGAATATTGATTTAGGCGGCACAGTAACTGGCGCTGCTCATAGCCTGACATTAGCTGACACTGGTGCTTCCACACTGGGCGGCAACATCAGTGGCTTGACTACCTTACAGACCAATGCGGTTAACATCAATGACAACTCTATTACTTCTACTGGTGTTCAAACTTATAATGGTGCTGTGATTCTGGCTGCTACTGCAACTGGCTTTAATACCACTAACAGTGACATTAACTTTAATAGCACCGTTGTAGGCAACGATGCGCTGACCTTCACGGTAGGCACAGGTATTGTTAATTTTGCTGGTAGCGTTGGCGCTGGCACAGGTAATGCATTAACGAGCTTGAATATTGCATCAGGTAATACTGCAATTAATGGTGGCAGTGTCACTACTTCCGGCGCACAAAGTTATAACGCTGTGTCTTTAGGTGCTGCTGCCACATTAACGGGTATTAACTTGAATTTAGGCGGCGCTGTCTCGGGTAATACCAACAGCTTGAGCTTGGTTGATAGCGGCATTTCAACCTTAAGTGGCACTGTCAGTGGTTTAACAACCTTAAATACCGATGCTGTTAACATCAATGGCGGCACCGTAACTTCATCTGGCGCGCAAACTTACGGTAACGTGACGTTAGGTGCAAATACTACATTGACTGGTGTGAATATTGATTTAGGCGGTACCGTAGCTGGCGCTGCTCATAGCCTGACATTAGCTGACACTGGTGCGTCCACATTGGGCGGCAACATCAGTGGCTTGACTACCTTACAGACCAATGCGGTTAACATCAATGACAGCTCTATTACTTCTACTGGTGTTCAAACCTATAATGGCGCTGTGATTCTGGGCGCTACTGCAACTGGCTTTAATACCACTAATAGCGATATTAACTTCAATAGCACCGTTGTAGGCAACGATGCGCTGACCTTCACGGTTGGCAGTGGCACCGTTAATTTTGCAGGTAGCGTTGGCGCTGGCACAGGTAATGCATTAACGAGTTTGAATATTGTATCGGGCAATACTGCTATTAACGGCGGTAGTGTCACTACTTCCGGCGCACAAAGTTATAACGCTGTATCTTTAGGCGCGGCTACCACATTAACGGGTGTTAACTTGAATCTAGGTGGCGCTGTCACGGGTAATTCCAACAGCTTGAGCGTGGTTGATAGCGGCACTTCAACATTCGGCGGCGCTGTCAGTGGTTTGACGACTCTACAAACGGATAATGTTGCAATTAATGGCGGTAGTGTCACTTCTAGCGGTGCACAAACTTACGGTAATGTGACGTTAGGCGCAAATACCACATTGACTGGGGTGAATATTAATTTAGGTGGCACAGTGACTGGCGCTGCTCATAGTCTCACATTAGCTGATACTGGTGTTTCCACATTAGGTGACGACATCAGTGGTTTAACCACTTTCCACACTAACGCCGTTAACATCAATGACAGCTCTATTACTTCTACGGGTATTCAAACTTATAATGGGGCTGTGGTACTGGGTGCTGCGGCAACTGGCTTCAACACTACTAACAGCAACATTAACTTTAACAGCACCATGGTGGGCAACGATACACTGACATTTGATGTAGGTACTGGCACTGTTAAATTTGCTGGTAGTGTTGGCGCTGGCACGGATAATGCATTAACAAGCTTGACTGTCACATCTGGCAATACTGCAATTAACGGTGGTAGTGTCACTACTTCAGGCGCACAAAATTATAATGCTGTTTCCTTAGGCGCTGCTACTACACTGACGGGTACTAATTTAAATTTAGGCGGCGCTGTCAGTGGCAATACTAACAGCCTAAGCTTAGTGGATAGCGGCACTTCAACTTTGGGTGGCGCTGTCAGTGGTTTAACAACCTTAAATACTAATGCTGTCAATATCAATGGCGCAAGTGTCACCTCAAGTGGCGCACAAACTTATGGTAATGTTTCCCTGGGCGCTAATACCACATTGACCGGTGCAAACATTAACTTGAGCAGCACGGTGACGGGCAACAGCTTATATAGCTTGATATTAGTGGATAGCGCTTCATCAACACTAGGTGGTGCTGTCAGTGGTTTGACGACTCTACAAACGGATAATGTTGCAATTAATGGCGGTAATGTCACTTCTAGCGGCGCACAAACTTACGGTAATGTGACATTAGGCGCAAATACCACATTGACGGGTGTGAACATTAACTTGAATGGCACAGTGACAGGCGCTGCTCATAGTCTGACATTAGCTGATACTGGCGCTTCCACTTTAAATGGCGACATTAGTGGCTTGACCACCTTCCATACCAGTGCTGTTAACATCAATGACAGCTCTATTACTTCTACCGGTATTCAAGCTTACAATGGGGCTGTGGTACTGGGTGCTGCGGCAACGGGCTTTAACACTACTAACAGCAACATTAACTTTAACAGCACCATGGTGGGCAACGATGCACTGACATTTGATGTAGGTACTGGCACTGTTAAATTTGCTGGTAGCGTTGGCGCTGGTACGGATAATGCATTAACAAGCTTGACTGTCACATCCGGCAATACTGCAATTAATGGTGGCAGTGTCACTACTTCAGGTGCACAAAATTATAATGCTGTTTCCTTAGGCGCTGCTACTACACTGACGGGTACTAATTTGAATTTAAGCGGCGCTGTCAGTGGCAACACTAACAGCCTAAGCTTAGTGGATAGCGGCACTTCAACATTAGGCGGCGCTGTCAGTGGTTTAACAACTTTAAATACTGATGCTGTCAATATCAATGGCGGAAGTGTCACCTCAAGTGGCGCGCAAACTTATGGAAATGCTTCCCTGAGCGCTAATACCACATTGACCGGTGCAAACATTAACTTGAGCGGCACGGTGACGGGCAACAGCTTATATAGCTTGATATTAGTGGATAGCGCTTCATCAACACTAGGTGGTGCTGTCAGTGGTTTGACGACTCTACAAACGGATAATGTTGCAATTAATGGCGGTAATGTCACTTCTAGCGGCGCACAAACTTACGGTAATGTGACATTAGGCGCAAATACCACATTGACGGGTGTGAACATTAACTTGAATGGCACAGTGACAGGCGCTGCTCATAGTCTGACATTAGCTGATACTGGCGCTTCCACTTTAAATGGCGACATTAGTGGCTTGACCACCTTCCATACCAGTGCTGTTAACATCAATGACAGCTCTATTACTTCTACCGGTATTCAAGCTTACAATGGGGCTGTGGTACTGGGTGCTGCGGCAACGGGCTTTAACACTACTAACAGCAACATTAACTTTAACAGCACCATGGTGGGCAACGATGCACTGACATTTGATGTAGGTACTGGCACTGTTAAATTTGCTGGTAGTGTTGGCGCTGGCACGGATAATGCATTAACAAGCTTGACTGTCACATCTGGCAATACTGCAATTAACGGTGGTAGTGTCACTACTTCAGGCGCACAAAATTATAATGCTGTTTCCTTAGGCGCTGCTACTACACTGACGGGTACTAATTTAAATTTAGGCGGCGCTGTCAGTGGCAATACTAACAGCCTAAGCTTAGTGGATAGCGGCACTTCAACTTTGGGTGGCGCTGTCAGTGGTTTAACAACCTTAAATACTAATGCTGTTAACATCAATGGCAGCAGCGTGACTTCAAGCGGCGCACAAACTTACGGTAATGTTTCCTTAGGCGCTGATACCGCATTGACTGGGACTGGAATTACCTTAGGTGGAACAGTCACAGGTAACAGCTTATATAGCTTGATTTTAGCTGATAGTGGCACTTCAACATTAAGTGGTGTTGTCAGCGGCTTGACGACTTTACAAACAAATGCTGTCGCAATCAATGACGGCAGCGTGACCTCCAGCGGCGCACAATCTTATGGCAATGCTTCTTTAGGCGCTAACACTACATTGACGGGTGACAATATCACATTCAATGGCACAGTGATCGGCAATAGCCATAACTTGGATTTATCAGATAGCGGCGTTTCCACTTTAAGCGGTGTGGTTAGCGGCTTATCAACATTTAACACGAATGTAGTAAATATTAATGGCGGCAGTGTTTCATCAACCGGCGCTCAAACCTATGGAAATGCTTCCTTAGGCGCAAACACATTATTAACCGGCAACAATATCGCATTTAATGGCACTGTAGTTGGTAATAATCATAGCCTGAACTTAACAGACACTGGCGCTTCAACTTTAAGTGGCGTCGTGAGTGGTTTAACGACTTTAACTACTCATGTTGTCAATATTAATGGCGGTAGTGTTTCATCAACTGGTGCACAAAGTTATGGAAATGTTTTCTTGGGCGCTAACACAACACTGACCGGTGATAACATCACATTCAATGGCACTGTAGTCGGCAACAGTCATAGCTTGAATTTAACAGATAGCGGGGCTTCAACTTTAAGTGGCACAGTCAGTGGCTTAACCACTTTAAGCACCGACGTTATAAACATCAACGGTGGCGGTGTGACCTCAAGCGGCGCACAAAATTATGGAAATGTTTCTTTAGGCGCTAATGATACTTTGACCGGTGATAACATCACATTTAATGGCACAATTGCTGGTAATAGCCATAGCCTGAATTTAACAGATAGCGGCGTTTCAATTTTGAATGGCGCAGTCAGTGGCTTATCTACTCTGACTACCAATGTCATTAACATCAATGGTGGCAGTGTATCTTCAAGCGGCGCTCAATCTTACGGTAATGCTTTCTTAGGCGCTAATACAACATTGACCGGTAACAACATCACATTTAACGGCACAATCGTTGGCAACAGCCATAGTCTGAATTTAACAGACGCGGGCGCTTCAACGTTAAGTGGCGCCGTGAGTGGCTTATCTACCTTTAACACGAATGTTGTGAACATCAACGGTGGCAGTGTCACTTCAAGCGGCGCTCAATCTTATGGAAACGTTTCCTTAGGCGCTAACACTACACTGACCGGTGACAATATCACCTTCAATAGCACAGTCATCGGCAATAGCCATAGCTTGAATGTAACGGATAGTGGCGCTTCAACATTTGGCGGCGCGGTTAGTGGTTTATCTACTCTGGCCACCAATGTAATAAATCTCAATGGCGGAAGTATTTCTTCAAGTGGCGCTCAATCTTATGGCAATGTTTCCTTAGGCGCTAACACCACATTAACAGGTGACAATATCATCTTAAATGGAACAGTAATTGGCAACAATTATAGCTTGACCTTAACTGATGGCGGCGCTTCAACCTTAAGCGGCACCGTAAGCGGCTTAAGTACTTTGAACACAAATGTTATAAACATTAACGGTGGCGCTGTTTCCTCAAGTGGCGCGCAAACTTACGGTAATGCTTCGCTAGGTGCAAATACCACTCTGACAGGTTCAGGCATAGACTTCACGGGAACTATCAATGGTAATACTTATAGCCTGACATTATCAGATAGCACCACTTCAACCTTAGGTGGTGTAGTCAGTGACTTGTCTACTCTACAAACTAACAATGTTAACATTAACAGCAGCTCTATTACTGCTTCTGGCACGCAAACTTATAGCGGCATTGTTAACTTTGGGGTTGCTAATACCGCTCTCAATACAACTAACAATAATATCCTCTTTAGCAATACGGTAGATGGCGCGGATGCTTTAGTTATCAATGCTGGAACAGGCAGCGTGACGTTCTCCAACACTGTTGGTTATAATACTGCGCTGGCCGGCTTGAATATTGCTACCGGCTCAACCAACATCAATGGCGGCAGTGTAAATACTTCGGGTGCGCAACACTATAACGCTCTTGCTTTAGGAAATAATACTACATTAACGGGCGCTAATATTAATTTAAGCGGTATCGTGAATGGTAATACTCATAGTCTGGTATTAGCTGACAGCGGTGTTTCTACCTTAGGCGCGACAGTCAGCGCATTAACTACATTGCAAACCAATGCTGTCAATATCAACGGCGGCAGCGTGACTTCAAGCGGCGCACAATCTTATGGTAACGCAAACTTGGGCGCTAACACCACATTAACTGGCGATAACATTACATTTGGTGGCACAGTGAATGGCAATGCCCACAACTTAATATTATCCGATAGTGGTATTTCTAATTTGAATGGCGCAGTCACCGATTTAACCAGCTTGCAAACCAATGTTGTCGATATTAATGGCGGCAGTATTTCATCATCGGGCGCACAAACTTACGGTAACGCGACTTTAGGCGCTAATACAAGCTTGACTGGCAATGACATTACATTTAATGGCACGGTAACCGGCGCTAATCACAGCCTGACTTTAACAGATGCCAGTGCATCTACTTTTAGCGGCACAGTCAGTGGCTTGTCTACTCTGAACACTGGGGTAATAAATATTAATGGCGGCAGTGTTTCATCTACTGGCGCGCAAACTTATGGAAATGCTTCATTAGGCGTTAACACTTCAATTAATGGTTCTGGAATTAACTTTACGGGCACCATTACCGGCAACAGTAATAGCCTGACGTTAACCGATGCCACAGTTTCTATTTTGGGTGGCGTGGTCAGCGGCTTATCTAGCTTGCAGACCAGTGCGGTTAACATTAACAGCAGTTCTATTACCACCAGCGGCATACAAAATTATTCTGGCATAGTAAACCTGGGTGCTGCTAATACTAGCTTTAATACCACTAACAACAACATCAGCTTTGATAATAAAGTTAATGGCAATGATGCTGTCACTATTAATATCGGCAGCGGTGATGTGAACTTTGCAAATAGTGTTGGTTTTGGCACAGGCAATGCGTTAACTAGCTTGAACATCAATAGCAATCTGACCAACATGAATGGTGGCAGCATTACGACTTCTGGCGCGCAAAGTTATGATGCAACTGCGTTAGGCGCTAACACCACCTTGACAGGCACTAATATTAATCTGGCTGGCACTGTAACCGGTAATGCACACAGCTTAACATTAGCCGATAGTGGCACTACCACATTTGGCGCTGCAGTCAGTGGTTTGACTACCTTACAAACCAATGCGGTAAACATTAATCTTAACGGTGCGACCATCAACACTTCCGGATTACAAACCTACACCGGAGCGACTTCCTTGGGAGCCAATACTACCTTGACGGGCAACAATATAACTCTCAATGGCGTAGTGACTGGTAACGCCTACAGCTTGACGTTAGTAGATTCCGGCGCTTCTACCTTGAACGGAAATATCAGCGGTCTCAGCACTTTACAAACCAACAACGTTCATATTAATAATAGCTCCATCATTTCAACCGGCACGCAAACATTTAATGGCACTGTAGCGTTTACTGCTGCTAATACTAGCTTGAGCACAACAAATAGTAGCATTTACTTTAATAATAATGTTATTGGCAATGATGCAGTTACCATAAACGTTGGCAGTGGTAGCAATGGTGGAAATGTCACCTTCGCAAATAGCGTTGGCGCTGGCACGGGTAATGCCTTAACAAGCCTGAACATCACTGGCCTCTTAACCAACATCAACGGCGGCAGTGTTACGACTTCTGGCGCACAAACCTATAATGGAGCAGTAGCATTAGGCGCTAACACTACGTTAACAGGCACTAGCCTGAACTTCATGAGCACCATTAATGGTAATGCAAATCGTCTTACCTTAGCAGGAACATCCACACTGGGTGGTGCTGTTAGTAACATCGCAACCTTAAACACCACTTCCGTTAATATTAATGGCGGCAGCGTTACTGCCACCACTCAAAATTACAATGGCGCTATTACATTAGGCCAAAACACGACATTGACTGGCGCGATCAATACCAGCATCAATTCGACTTTCGCTAATGATGGCTATAACTTCACAATTAATACTGGCGGCAGTAATTTAGCTGGTACTTTCAACTTTACTGGCACTAATAACTTTACCCTTAATACAACGGGTGTGACGAATATCGCAGGCTCCATCAACGGTAATACTAATCTTATTATGAATGGTAGCGGCACATTGAATCTGTCTGGCGCTAATACTTATACCGGCAGTACAGCTTTAAATAGCGGTATCATCAATATTTCAAGCAACACAGCATTAGGCGCTAACACCACTATATTGACTATTGCTAATGGCGCAGAACTTGACGTAAGCAACGGTATTATTAATGCAAACCCAATGGTAGTCGATTCCACTGGTATTATTAAAGATATCGGTACTAACTATCTCAATGGAAATATTACCTTTAACAATTCAGATAATAATTTCGATGGCGTGTTAGTTCCAAATACGACAGATGTATTAACCTTAAATGGCATTATTGGCGGCAACGATTTTAATATGAATGGCGAGGGCGAAGTTATATTAACAAATTCTGGTAATAATTATGTAGGCAGCACCAATGTTAATACAGGCATCTTAGATGTACAAAGCATCACAGCTATTCCCGTAAACAGCGCGGTAAACTTAATTAACGGTGGTTCAGTACTGCAATTTAGTAATCTTAACATCACTATCGGCTCATTAAGTGGTGCCGGTACAATTAGTTTAAGTGGAGGTGCTAATCTGTTTACAGGCGGTGACAATACAAACACTACCTTTACCGGATCTATTATCGGTACAGGAAACGTTACTAAAGAAGGCACTGGCATTTTAACCTTAGCTGCAGATGCAAACGATGATAACGTCTATAATTTTACCGGTTACACCTATATTACCGGCGGTACGCTAAACTTTGCTGACAGCGCGACCTTAGGCAACGTAATCGTTAGCAGCGGCGCCTCATTAGAGTTAAGCAACACAGCTGTTACCGCCCAATCCATACAATTAAATGGTAACGGCATGCTTGGCACAGGTGCATTAAATACGAATGGTATATCTAATTTAACGGGTGCTATCAATATAGCAACAAACTCACTTATTAATTCTACTGGCTCGTTAGTGCTAAACGGCAACATAGATGGCGCAAGCAATCTGACATTTGCTGGTAACAGTAACGTCACCGTGAACGGATCAATAGGTAGCAACACAACACTCAGCAGTTTAACAACTTCTAACTCAGGCTCATTGTCTCTCGATGGCTTAGGTGTCTATACCACAGGCAATCAAACTTATGACAATGCACTGATACTGTTAGCGAATACGACTTTAAGCAGCAGTGCAGGTGCGGTCACGACTAATAGCACCGTTGATGGCGGCTATAGCTTAACGATGAATGGTAATACTGGCGTGAATATTGACGGCGCAATCGGCGCAACAACACCTGTTATGAATTTAACGACCAATGCGCCAAACACTTATCTTTCTGGTGGCGCGATTACCACTGTTCAGAGCCAAACTTATAATGGTCTAGTCACCTTAAATAATAATACTACGATGACAGAAACCAGTAACGGCGCATTTAATCTGCTGAATGGCATCAGCGGTGGTTATAACAATCTGACATTAACAGGCAAGGCTTCCAACAATTTCAACCTGGGTGGTGGCATTACATTAAACTATCTGACAATGACAGGCGGCGCTTTGGGTTACAACAACTTTAACTTAAATGGTATCTTTAACGTTAACAGCGCCACTGTGAATGGCGGCAGCGGTAACAGCAGCAATAATACCTTATCCGTCCAAACCAGTGCCCTAACCCAGTACTGGACATTCAATGCTGCGAATGGCGGGAACATTACTGGTGTTGCCAACAATTTCTTTAACTTTGCCAACATAGAAAATGTCGCTGGCGGCCTAACCAGCACCAATACATTCGCCTTAAGCGGTGGCACTTTAAGTGGCACGCTGACAGGCGGCACAGGTTACAACCTGTTGATAGCAGATAATGTGAATAACGTCTTCAATCTAACAGGTTCCAACATGGGATCAGTGACTGGTGTCGGTAGCTTTAGCCAAATTCAAAACCTGCTAGGTGGCAACCACAACAATACGTTTAATTTCTACGGCAATGCAAGCGTCTCCGGCTCTATCAACGGAGGCACCAATACAGCTACGAACACATTGAACTATTCAGTCTACTCAGGTTCTGTGAATGCTATCATTACGGGTTCAAATGCCGGATATATCCAATATCAAAATTTAAATGTCACCAACTTCTTAAACATTACTGCTTTGGTTAGTAATGGTGGCGGCACAATAACAATATCCACCTTAGGCATCACTAACGTCATTCACATCACAGGAGCAAGCGCAGGTTATGTAAACGATCCTATCAGCTTTGTTGGTTTTAATACTATTGCCAACGCATCACCTGCTGTTACGACACAAATTATATTTGACGCCCCAGCGACCTATGATTTTTCGACAAACACCGCTGTGGTAAACGGCACCACATTCAGCTTTATTGGTATACCTGATGCCGGAAATTCAATTGCCACTCAAGTTAGCACTGACCAAATATCCGCTATCATAAGCGCTATCACCTCACCGACAGTATCAGCTAACAGTTCTACAAGCTCAGGCTTCTCAGGCAGCCCGACAGAAAACGCCATGAACACGAACGTGACGATTTCTAACAATGTTAGTGATAATATGAGTAATGTAAGCAGCAACCAAAGTTCAACTGACACAACAACAACAGCTACGACAAAAGTAGCTACCAATTGTTCATAAAAAGGATTTATGAATGAATAAACGGATACCTGTTTTCATCGGTCTCATTTTATTAGCCTTTGCCATCTGGATACAAACCACATCAATAGATGTTATTCGGCAATTTATCGTGCGTCTTGATAATGTTGCTTATGATATGCAGCTACGCACCAAGCTTTTTGCACACAAAGAAAAATTCCAAACTTCCATTGCCATCGTAGACATAGACGACAAAAGTCTGCAAGTCATTGGCCGCTGGCCTTGGCCGCGCAACCAGATTGCCAATTTGGTGTCACGTTTACATGATGAAGGTGTAGTAGTAGTGGCGATGGATATTATGTTTTCGGAAAAAGAAAATGATATCGCCAATACAGTCTTGAATGAATTAGATAAAAGAAAATTAAATACTCCCGTTTTCACCAGTGCTATAAAACAAATAGAACCCTATTTCAATACCGATACCCAGCTAGCGGATGTTCTGAGCCAACAAGATTGCGTGTTAGGAATAACATTTTTACCGCGCGCTGAAGCTTCAGGCGAACTGCCCCCTCCTGTTATGGTCTTGAACCGAGAAACCAAACAATTAGGATTTATTGATGAGGTGGGTTACATCAGTAATATCCCTCTCTTGCAGAATGCGGCGAAAAATGGCGGCTTTATTAATGTTTTTCCTGATTCTGACGGCATCATACGTCGCGTACCTGTACTAATGCGCTATGACAACAAATTATATCCTTCACTCGCACTGGCCGCAGTAAAACTTTTTTTGCTTGCCAACATCACATTAGAGACCGCAAATTACAATAATTCCTTGCAACTAGAAGCCGTCAAAGTTGGCGACCACACTATTCCCACCGACGCTTTTGCGCAAATGCTAATACCATTTGTGGGTGGCAGCTTTACTTTTCCTTATTATTCCGCGATTGATGTAATAAATAAAAAACTTCCTCCCAATGCGTTAGCGGGGAAAATAGTATTTTTGGGCACATCAGCGACGGGGCTGGGAGATTTGCGGGCGACCTCCGTCTCGGGAGTATTTCCGGGTGTTGAAATTCAGGCGTCATTAGCGGATGGGATTTTGAAAGACCGCTTCTCCTACAAACCTGAGTGGACGCGCGGAGTAGAAATTTCAGTAGTATTCATCGTAGGATTACTCGCGACATTTTTGTTTCCTTATCTTGGCCCACGCAGTTTGACCTTGTGCGCGATCATCGTTCCCATTTGCATGATCATCCTCAACAACTTGTTATGGGCGCACACAGGCTTAATTATTTTTATTTTAAATCCTATTTTACTCGTCATCCTGCTTGCCGTTATGAATATGACTTACGGATATTTATTTGAAACCCGCAAACGCGAACATTTAAAAGAAATGTTCGGACAATACGTGCCGGAAGGACATATTGATGAAATGTTAAAAGGTGGGCTGGGCGAGTATGCATTAAC
>Ga0364908_10195_pt1 | contig 20847 bp, 17 predicted proteins | sample ExccelJu500002D4_2_FD_206965 | JGI IMG/M metagenome (GOLD analysis project Ga0364908, IMG submission 206965) | Enriched cells from Trout Bog Lake Hypolimnion, Wisconsin, USA - BchlTB.July02.5000.02.D4 | ecosystem: Environmental > Aquatic > Freshwater > Lake > Hypolimnion/Profundal zone | place...
ATGTGGAAATTGCGAGGTCAACAATACGATGCAATCTTTGTCTGTCAACTCTCCCCAGTGACGGTTGGCTTACCTGCCGCAGTAATGCGTTTTATCAAGCGCGCCCCCTTAGTTTTTTGGGTGCTGGATCTCTGGCCCGATACCTTACAGGCGATTGGCGTTATTCGCTCCCCTTTGCTTTTGAGGGCCGCTGGAAGTTTGGTGTCTTTTATTTATGGGCAATGTGATTTAATTCTTGCGCAATCAAAAAGTTTTATCCCGCTCATTAAAAAGCGCTCGGGCTCAAGAAGTCAGGTTGAGTATTTTCCTAGCTGGGCAGAGACCATATTTGATGCGAATAATGTTACGCCAGCTTTAGAGGTTCCAGCTCAGGAAGGAATCTTTAATGTGATGTTTGCAGGAAATATTGGCGAGGCCCAAGATTTTCCAGCAATTTTAGCTGCTGCCGAAAGGCTCAAGAATTACCCCAATATACGATGGTTAATTGTGGGTGGCGGGAGAATGGCGCCATGGGTAAAGCAAGAAATCCAACGACGTCATTTGCAGAAATGCGTTCTGATGCTAGGTAGATATCCAATACAAAGGATGCCTGCTTTCTTTAGGCATGCCAATGCTTTGCTCGTGAGCTTGCAAGATAAACCCATTTTTGCTATGACCATTCCCGGGAAACTTCAATCATATTTGGCTACCGGCATACCTTGTATTGCTATGCTCAACGGAGAAGGCGCTCAATTAATCAAAAATACTGATGCAGGGTTAGTGTGTTCAGCTGGTGATGATGCTGGTTTAGCTGCAGCTGTTTTATCGCTGGCAGGCATGAGTCATGAGCAGCTTTTGGAGATGGGCGAGAACGGTCGAAAAGTGAGCGATCTTGAATTTAACCGTAAAGCTTTAATCAGCCGACTAGAGACTTGGTTGGCTTCTGTAAGGGTTAATAGGAGCTCAAAATGTTAACGAGCAAGCCTAAAGAATGTTCATGAAAAGAATATTTGACCTCGTGCTTGGCCTTTTTCTTAGCTTGGTTTTATCAGTACCTTTCTTATTGGTAGCCTTAGCAGTACGGTTAACCTCTAAAGGGCCTATTTTGTATTGGTCAGATCGAGTGGGTCGTGGTAATGCTATCTTTAAGATGCCCAAATTTCGCAGTATGTTGATAGGGACCCCAGCCGTAGCCACGCATTTGCTTCAAGATCCCAGTTCCCATTTAACTCCTATAGGCGCCTTTATTCGTAAAAGTAGTTTGGACGAACTGCCTCAGCTATGGTGTATTTTTACAGGCGAGATGAGTTTCGTAGGCCCACGCCCAGCACTCTTTAATCAGTTTGATTTAATTGCTTTACGCACCCAACGCCATGTGGACCGACTTATACCTGGAATAACCGGCTGGGCGCAGGTTAATGGTCGAGATGAATTGGCAATTCCTGAGAAGGTGGGATTAGATGAAGAATACCTCCAAAAAAAATCTCTTGGTTTTGATCTCTATATTTTGTACCTTACTTTTCTCAAGGTAATAAGTCGTGATGGCGTCTCTCATTAACTCTATTTTCTATGCCGATTAATCACTTAGCCACTCAAACTTTGAAGTTGCCACGTTTTGCAAAGCGGTTTATCGCTTTAATTTTGGACGCTTGCCTATGTATTTTGGCGGTATGGTTTGCTTTTTATTTACGCATCGGCGTTTGGATGCCATTGTCTGGGGTTCCGATTATTGCTATGGGCGCTTCCTTGCTCTTAGCATTACCCATCTTTATATTTTTTGGTCTCTATAGGGCAATATTTCGTTATTCAGGTTGGCCGGCTTTAATGACGGTAGCCAAAGCCGCACTTGTTTATGGCATCGCTTACGGCACAATTTTTACTGCAGTAGGGGTAGAGGGGGTTCCTCGTACGGTAGGTATTATTCAGCCGCTACTGCTTTTTATCTCCGTCGGTGTCTTACGCGCTTTTGCTCGTTTTTGGTTAGGCGGCATTTCCCCAAAAAATAGCCTGGTATTAGGAATACTTCCTCGTGTGTTGATTTATGGTGCGGGTGCTGCTGGACGACAGTTAGCTGCTGCAATGCGAAATAGCAACCAAGTTCAGGTGGTGGGTTATTTGGACGATGATCCAAACTTACATGGTGGTGTATTAAATGGACTTGTTATTTTTAAGCCAGAAGAATTAAGTGCATTGGTTAATTCTCTTGGAGTAACGGATGTCCTGTTAGCCATTCCCTCAGCAAGTCGTGCTCGACGTAATCAAGTGCTGGCATTAATCTCAGATGCGAAAGTAGCTGTAAGAACTTTGCCAGACTTAAGTGATCTAGCAAAAGGAAAAATTACCGCTTCTGATTTAAGAGAGCTTGACGTTGAGGACTTATTGGGTCGGGAGTCTGTGCGACCGGATGCTAGCCTACTCAAAAGAAATATTAACAATGAGGTTGTTTTGGTTACCGGGGCTGGAGGATCTATTGGCAGTGAGTTGTGCCGCCAAATCATTAAACAAAATCCAAAGACTCTGATCTTATTTGAGCAAAGTGAATTTGCGCTTTACTCTATTCATCAAGAGTTACTTAAGAGAGTAGAGGCGATGGCGCAAGATGATCTAGGTGAATCAATGCCCATAGCGCATGCACTATTGCCCACACTGATTCCAGTGCTGGGATCAGTGCGCGATAGTGAGTTGGCAACAAAAGTGCTAGATCAATATCAGCCCAAGACGATTTTTCATGCGGCTGCCTATAAGCATGTTCCTTTGGTGGAGGGCAATATTGCTGAGGGTATTAAAAACAATGTATTGGGTACACAGACCATGGCTAAAGCAGCTATTGCCTGTGGGGTGTCTAATTTTGTTCTGATTAGCACCGACAAAGCAGTGAGACCTACTAACGTGATGGGCGCAACCAAGCGTTTAGCGGAAATGGTATTGCAAGCTTTGGCGAACTCAGGGTTAGTAAAGCACACCATCTTTTCAATGGTGCGTTTTGGCAATGTACTAGATTCTTCGGGTTCGGTCGTGCCACTCTTTCGCAAGCAAATTAAAGATGGGGGTCCAATTACCGTCACCCATCCCGAAGTAACCCGGTATTTCATGACCATTCCAGAGGCAGCCTCATTGGTGATTCAAGCTGGTGCGATGGCCAAGGGAGGCGATGTATTTGTATTGGATATGGGTGAACCCGTTCGAATTATCGATTTAGCTCGACATATGATTGAGTTATCAGGCTTAGAGGAGCTTAGTGTTGCCAATCCCGAGGGAGATATTGAGATTGAAATCTCTGGCCTGCGCCCCGGGGAAAAGCTCTATGAAGAGTTATTAATTGGTGAAAATCCGCAGCTAACCGAGCATCAGTTGATTATGAAGGCTAATGAGCAGTTTTTGCCCTTAGCACTGTTGGAGCAAAAACTGGTCGATTTAGAGAATCTTTTGCACGCTGACAATGCCCCTCAAATCAAAGTAGCGTTGCAAGAATTGGTCGAGGGGTATGCGCCAGCAATCCACGAATCCTTCTAAAAATTGAGCGCTAAACGGTATTAGCGCTCTCATATCTTGTTTTGCCTAGTATTTAATTTATATTGATCTAGTGCTTTAGTGGTAGAGGCTCTATATTAGTGCGCTTTTTGGGCTGTTTTAGTAATTTACCTTCCCCGATTGGTTATAATAATTCCAATTAATTGCCCAAAGATGGGGCTGCTAGGGGTTTTTTTGGGCTTAAATCAATGATGGGGAGGGCAGTGAAAAATCAGTCATCCCAAAATTATCGAGTTGCCATCTTGCTTGCCACCTATAACGGAGGCCAGTTTTTAGTTGCTCAATTGGAGTCATTGGAGTCTCAAGCCCATCAAAACTGGTATCTGATTGTTAGTGATGATGGCTCAACTGACAATACCCTCAAAATACTGCAAGATTATCAAACACGTTGGCCGGAAGGTAAGTTGATTATTCGCAGTGGTCCACAACAAGGATATTGCAAGAATTTCTTATCTTTAGCGTGTGATGAAAGTATTTTGGCTGATCTTTACGCATTTTGTGATCAAGATGATGTATGGTTGGATACCAAGCTATCCGTTGCCATAGAAAATACCCTTCAAAATCAAGAGGATGACCTTGCTTATCTATATTGTGGGCGCACAATCTATGTGGATGAGAGGCTCAAAAAAATTGGCTGTTCGCCCCTATTTGCCTTTCCTAAAACCTTTCGTAACGCTCTGATTCAGAGTGTTGCCGGCGGTAACACCATGGTTTTTAACCAAAAAACCAAAGAATTACTTGAAAAGGTGGGTGTAGTAGATCACCCCTCTCATGATTGGTGGTTATATCAACTGGTAACGGGTGTGGGCGGCTTGGTTTTTTACGACACTATTCCACAAGTGCTGTACCGCCAGCATAAAAATGCTTTAGTAGGCGGGAATACCTCTTTTTTGGCAAAGCTAGAAAGAGTATCGATGGTCTTTAAAGGGCAGTTCAGAAAGTGGAGTGATCAAAATGTAGATATTTTGTGCATGACAAAGCCGCACCTAAATCATGGTGGCAAAGAGACTTTGGAGCTTTTTAAGAGAATGCGTAATGCCCCTTTGAAAGACCGATTTCGATTATTAGAAGTTGCGGGACTCTATCGACAAACTTGGCGCGGGACAATTAGTTTGATGTTAGCTGCCCTGTTTAAGAAAATTTAAGCGAATCAAGATCTCATGATTTCAGTGACTCCTGTCATCCTATGCGGTGGCTCTGGAACCCGACTTTGGCCATTGTCACGTTCAGGATTTCCAAAGCAATTTTTGGCGCTCTCAGGTGACGGCTCATCTCAGAGTCTTTTTCAGCAGGCCGTTGAGCGGATTCATGCGGTTGCCAGTGAAAAAGTTGAGCTTGGCTCTACATTGGTAGTGACTAATGAAGATCATCGCTTTTTAGTTTTAGACCAATTGCGTGAATTAAAAGATGTTGGCGCTACTCTTTTGTTGGAGCCGGTAGGTCGTAATACTGCACCCGCTTTAAGTATGGCCGCTCTTTACGCGCAGCAGCTGGCTCAAGAAAAAAAACAGGAACAAGACTCTATTTTAGTGATTACTCCCGCTGATCAAACTATTCAGAATCAAGCCGCCTTTACAAAAGCATTGCAAGATTGCATCGAGACGGTGATGGACGCTGAAAATATGATTGCCATTTTAGGTATTACGCCAACAGCCCCAGAAACCGGATACGGGTACATTCAGCGTTCTGGCAAAAAAGATCAAAATAACGCTTATACCGTTGCACGTTTTGTAGAAAAGCCTGATGGAGCTATAGCCCAAACCTATTTAACAGAGGGGTCCTACCTTTGGAATAGCGGCATGTTTGTTCTCAGGGCCAGTACTTGGCTCAAAGCTCTTAAGGAATTTCGCTCTGATATCTTTGATGCATCAGAGAAAGCTTGGTTGAGTAAATTTGAAGATGCTTCTGGAGGTGTTGGATTTATTCGTCCGGGTAAAGAAGAATTTAAAGCCATCCCTAGCGAGTCTATTGACTATGCTGTGATTGAAAAATGTCCTGGGTCTCAATTTCCTATCAAGATGGTTGAGTTAGATGCTGGCTGGAATGATTTAGGTGCTTGGGACGCGGTATGGCAAGTTGGCAAGAAAGATCAAGATAGTAATGTCACGGCTGGCGATACTTTGCTAACCAATTCTAAGAGCTCATTAATATTTGCGAGCAGTCGTTTAGTTAGTGCCGTCGGTGTTGAGAATCTCATCATAGTTGAAACTGCCGATGCTGTTTTAGTGGCTGACAGAAAAAATAGTCAAGACGTAAAAAATATTGTGACTCAGCTAGAGTCTCAAAAACGTGAAGAGAAAAACCTCCATCGCAAAGTAGTAAGACCTTGGGGTTGGTATGACAGCGTAGATGAAGGTGAGCGCTTTAAGGTAAAGCGTATTCAGGTTAAATCGGGTGCTAGCCTATCCCTGCAAATGCATCATCATCGCGCTGAACATTGGATTGTAGTGAAGGGTGTTGCGGAAATTACTAATGGTGATCAAGTCATTACTCTCAAAGAGAATCAAAGTACTTTTATCCAGCAAGGTCAGATGCATCGCTTGGCTAATCGAGGTTCAGAGCCCCTTGAGATTATTGAGGTGCAATCTGGTAACTATTTAGGTGAAGATGATATTGTTCGTTTTAGGGATGAATATGGGAGATGATCGACGCTGACCCATATTATTGATTATCAACTTTTACCTTATAAATATTAACTTCACTTGGTTTTATGCAAAATTTTTCTGGAACACCTCGAGAATTGATCGCTAGCTTTTGGCGTAATCGCGCCCTAATTTTTGTGCTAAGCAAAAGGGAGGTGGTTGGACGCTATCGCGGTTCCTACTTCGGAATTCTATGGTCATTTATTAATCCCATATTTATGCTGACCGTATATACCTTTGTATTTAGTCAGATTTTTAAGTCGCGTTGGAATCCTAAAAGCAACTCCGAGGCAGAGTTCGCTCTAGTATTGTTTGCTGGTTTGCTAATTTTTAATCTCTTCTCTGAGTGCTTAACTCAAGCACCTAGGTTGATTCTGAACAATGCCAATTATGTTAAAAGAGTGGTATTCCCTTTGGAAATATTGCCTTGGGTTAGTCTTTATTCAGCATTCTTTCACGGACTTATTAGTTTGCTCGTTTGGATCATTGCCTACTCTATTTTTTTTACTACTCCCCAATTGACGCTGTTTTACCTGCCTTTAATAATTCTCCCATTTTGCTTGATGACAATAGGTTTTTCATGGGCGTTAGCAAGTTTGGGGGTATATTTGCGAGATATCAGCCAGTTAATTGGAATTTTGATAACAGCTCTAATGTTTTTATCACCAATTTTTTATCCTATTACTTCTATTCCATTGGATTATCAGAAATTAATGTTGATAAACCCGCTGACAATTCCAGTTCAGCTGACGCGAGATTTTTTATTTTGGGGCGTAGGGCTTGATTCAAATTTAGAGCTATTACTTGCTTATTTTGGAGCATCCTTATTCGTAGCATGTTTAGGATTTTATTGGTTTCAAAAAACGCGTAAGGGATTTGCAGATGTACTCTGAGCCTGCTATCAACATCCAGAATTTAAGTAAATGCCATTACATTTATAGACAGCCTCAGGATCGTCTTAAAAGGATGGTTTTACCTCGCCTTCAGATGATTATGGGGATACATCCTAGAGAGTATGGCACGGAATTTTGGGCAGTAAAAAATCTCTCCCTTGAAGTAAAAAGAGGCGAGATTATTGGTATTGTTGGTAAAAATGGAAGCGGTAAATCAACTCTTCTACAGTTAATTTGCGGCACACTAAATCCTAGCAGTGGTTCGGTAATTACGAGCGGGAGGATTGCTGCGTTGTTAGAGCTGGGATCTGGGTTTAATCCAGAGTTTACTGGCCGAGAAAATATATATCTTAATGCTGCTGTTTTTGGCTTGGATGAGAATTCAATTAATGAAAAATTATCCGATATTATTTCTTTTGCCGATATTGGGCAGTTTATCGATCAACCCATTAAGACTTATTCCACTGGGATGGTGGTTAGATTGGCTTTTGCAGTTATCGCCCATGTCGATGCCGATATTTTAGTGATTGATGAAGCTTTATCGGTTGGAGATGCGTTCTTTGTTCAAAAATGTATGCGTTTTTTGCGTGAATTTATCCAAAATGGCGGCACTTTGCTTTTTTGTAGTCATGACACTGGGGCGGTGCTAAATTTATGCACTAAGGCGATTTTAATGAAACAAGGCGAGATTCTTTTGAGCGGGGATCCCAAAGATGTCATTAACGAATATCTTTTCGACCTTCGTGCCTCAAAGAGCCCGGACATTCAGTATCGGCGTAGTATCGAGACAACTTCTCAAGATAAGGAGTATGTACCACCTTGTATAGAATTTTTTGATCAGCGTGACGCAATATTTAATGGCTGCAGTTTGAGAAATGATATTGAAGTTATTCGACTCAATGACGATAATAATTTTGGCACTGGTGTAGCTAAGGTCGAGTCAGTTTATCTCAAAGATGAGAATAATAATCCGCTAGCTTGGGCGGTAGGTGGACAAAATTTGATAATTGAGATCAATTGTCGTGCATTTGAGGAGATATCTCAGCCAATTATTGGTTTCCAAATTAAGGATCGCTTAGGTCAAGTTTTATTCTGCGACAACACCTATATAAGTTACATGGGTAAGGGTTTGCATGCTCTTAAAGGCAGCCTAATTACCGCAGCCTTTAAGTTTAGACTGCCTTATCTTAGGGCTGGGGACTACAGCATTTCGCCGGCAATAGCCTCGGGAGACCAAGAGAGTCATATCCAACATCATTGGGTTCATGACGCCCTAATTTTGAAGGTTCAAAATTCCAGCGTTATTGATGGCCTGATTGGTTTGGGTATGCAAGACATTCAACTAAATATTAGTCAGGGGAATTAATTGTCAAATAAATTTACTGGTGAGCGCTTTGAGCCCGACCTAGATGGTGAAATTCGGCTTGAGCATTTTCATCGCTATGCAATTGCTCTTGACCTAGTTAGAGGTAAATCGGTTTTGGATTTAGCTTGTGGTGAAGGTTATGGATCCTTTATGCTTGCCCAGCATGCAACGCAAGTCCTGGGCATTGATATATCTGATGAAACAATCGTTGATGCACAAAAAAAATATTGCAATAAAGTCAATAACCTAAGTTTTCAACAAGGTAGTGTATCCAAATTGATGCTTGATGACTCGGTTTTTGATGTTGTGACATCTTATGAAACTATTGAGCATTTGTATGAGCAGTCTGAAATGCTTGCGGAAATTCGCCGCGTATTGAAGCCAGACGGTATTTTGATTATCTCCTCTCCTAATAAGCCCGTTTATAGCAAAAATGGGGATTACCAAAATCACTTTCATGTAAAAGAGTTGGATTTTTCTGAGTTTGATCAGTTATTAAAAAAACAATTTAAAGCGGTTGAGTATCTTGGTCAACGCCTACAAATTGGATCAGTTATCAAGTCTCTTGATCAAAATAAAGATTACTTCAGAGCATGGTCCGATGATGGAGAAAATATCAAGTCCGAAACTGCTCAATTAAAAGAACCGGTCTATTACCTTGCTGTTTGTGCTGAGCATAAGCAATATTTGCCAGAGTTATCCCCTTCCGTTTTTTATCCCAATACATTAGATTTACTGGCTCAGTATCAGGGTTACGCGGCCTGGGCCAAATCAACTGATGCAGAAATTGAGCAAGCTCGTCAGTTACTTCAAGTCAAAGATTTGGAAATCGAAAATTTTCAAATTCTTGTTGCACAGCGTGATCAACAAATAGCAGAAATGGATCTTGAGATATTTAAACGCGGTGAGTGGGCATTGGGATTAATCGAGGATTTAAGGTGTAAGCAGGATGAGATAAATCAAATATTAAGAAGTAATTCTTTGTTTATTACGAAACCTCTCAGGGAAATTCGTCGATGGATTTCTTCGCCCCTTAGGCAAAAAAAAAAATATTTGAGTAATTTCCTCTTGTTGCTAAAGCGTGCCTATCAGCAGCTACCATTTAGTTACGCCGCTAGAAATAGGCATAAATCCATTATTGGAAAGGTGTTTCCGCAGATACTGTGTTTGTCCAATACTTCAAATAATTTCATCTATCCCGTTTCGGGAAAGATGCTCCCAAATTTGTCTTCCAGAGCTTTGGAGGTTGATTTTAGATTGCCAACCTCAAAACAACCTATTGTGTCCATAATTATCCCGATTTATGGAAAAGTTGAGTTTACTTTGGCTTGTCTCAGATCGATTGCTCTGCATCCGTCAAAAATAGCTTTTGAAGTGATTGTGGTTGACGATTGTTCTCCGGATAATTCTGTAAAGATCCTCTCCCAAATAGAGGGTCTAGAGCTATATTCAAGTAAAGAAAATCAGGGTTTTATCAGAAGCTGTAATTTGGGTGCGCGAATTTCCAGTGGGCAGTATGTTCATTTTTTAAATAATGATACTGAGGTTACTGAGGGTTGGCTTGATAATCTATATCAAACTTTCTCAGACTTCCCTATGGCGGGATTGGTTGGTTCTAAACTAATTTATCCCGATGGCTCCTTGCAAGAGGCAGGGGGCATTATTTGGCGGGATGGAAGCGCCTGGAATTTTGGAAGAAATCAGGATGCTAGCGTCCCAGTATTTAATTATGCTCGTGAGGTAGATTATTGCTCCGGAGCATCAATTATGATTCCCAAAAGCATCTTTGATGATATGGGTGGGTTTGATGAACTCTATCTGCCTGCATATTATGAAGATTCCGATTTGGCGATGAAGATTAGAAATTCAGGCTATAGCGTTATTTATCAGCCTCTATCAACGGTGGTTCATTTTGAGGGTGTGAGCTCAGGCACGGATCTTACGCAAGGTGCTAAAGCTTATCAGGTCGAAAACCAGAAAAAATTCTACGAGCGATGGAAGGACGTCCTTGTGCAGCATAATGCAAATGGCGTTGATCCAATCGGAGAAAAAGATCGTGCCTGTCTAAGGCGTGTACTCGTTATTGATCTATGTACACCAACACCCGACCAAGACTCTGGATCTATTGATGCCTTTAATATCATGATTCTTCTAGGGAGTATGGGCTTTCAGGTTACATTTATTCCGTCAGATAATTTTCTTTATATACCCAAATATACTCAATCCTTACAAGCTCGTGGGATTGAGGTCCTATATGCCCCTTATGACCAATCTGTTATTGGGCACATAAAAGAATTCGGATCTAGATATGAGTTGACTTTTTTATTTAGACCCCAAGTTGCGCAACTGTATATGGAAGATATTAGAAAATTTTGCCCGCAAGCAAAGATCCTATTTCATACAGTTGACCTTCATTTTTTGAGAATGAAGAGGGAGGCAGAATTAAGTAGAAGTTTAGATCAGGCTAAAAAAGCAAAGGAAATGAAAACTGTGGAGCTTGATCTTATTTCTAGGGCAGATATGAGTACGGTTTTGGGTGATCAGGAATTTGCTCTCTTGGAGCCAATGGTTGGGAAAGATAAAGTTAGGTTACTTCCATATGCGCGAGCTATCCGTGGCAAAGGTCCGGAATTCGGCGTTAGAAAAGGTCTCTTATTTGTAGGTGGTTTTCAGCATGCGCCTAATATTGATGCGGTTAAGTTTTTTGTTGTTGAGGTCATGCCAATATTAAGGACCCTTATTCCAGGCATTAAGTTAATTGTGGTGGGAAGTAATCCAACTAAGGAAATAATAAAGTTGGCTGGGAGTGATGTGGAAGTACTGGGGTTTGTCGAGAATTTAGAGCCAATATTAGATAGCGTAAAAATATCAATTGCTCCACTACGATATGGCGCGGGAATCAAGGGTAAGGTAGGCACAGCCTTGTCATATGGTCTGCCTGTTGTTGGAACGTCAGTGGCAGCCGAGGGAATGGGTCTTACTCATGGCGAAAATATTTTAATTGCTGATTTACCCAGTGATATTGCCAATGAAATTCATGCCCTTTACATAAATCAGAATCAGTGGGAGGTACTGAGCAAAAATGGGGTTAAATATGCTGGGCAAAGATGGGGTATTGAGGCAGCGTCAAAAAACTTAAATAATGTGCTTGAAAGTTTGGGTTTAGAAGTTGATCGGGTGCAGAAGGGAATTACACTTTTTTAAATAAAAAAAGTAGACATTATGAATTTAAAAAATACCGGTTACTTACCGTTGAAAAAAATTACCCTTTTTGTTTTTACAATAATATTTTTATCTTCATATTTAATTTATATGTTTAAACTTCACCCAGAGGTTGCATATATGGATTCATTGCGTTTCCTTGCTTACTTTAAAAATAGTATAGAAGGAACCTCTTCATTAATTACCACTTGGAATCAAGGCGAGCATCATGGGCTTTTGCCGCAAATATTAGTTTTCCTTAATGCAAAATATTTTGGGTACAAAGTTTTTTTATCTACCTTGCTCAGTGGAATTGTCTTGTCTGCTACAGCAATAGTTATTGCGGTCGAGCAATTTCGAACAATTGGAAATGACTCCAAATTAACACTATTAGGACTCTTATTTTTTACTTACTTAGCGCTATTTAGTTTCGCCAACTGGGAGCTTTATGCTCTTGATGTTGGAGTAACTCTTTTCATCAAAAATTTTCTTTTTATCTTGTATTGGATTTTCATTGATCGAGCAATGAGATCGTCAAATCCCTCTTGGTATTTACAGCTGGGACTAATGATATCTGGACCGATAATTATTCTATTAGTAGCATTTGGATGGTCCTATGCTTTTTTTATAACGGCCATATTTTGTTTTTTTTGGAATAGAACGCCATCATATGAGTCAAAAAAACTACGTAAAAAAACTTTGGTTATATTGCTAATATCTATATTTTCCTATATTTTCTTAGGAAATATATTTGGATTAAGCGGCGGTAGTTTTCGTCCAACAGGAATTGACCCAAGTTTATATAACTTTATTACAGCTGTACCTTTTGCAATTTCTTCCATATTTATTGGTTCAGAGTCTCTGGGGCGCCTGGGGTTGCCGCTATCAATTCTAGTTTGTATGACAATTTTATTGGTTGCAGTGAGTAGCTATTTAATTGCTCGTGCATTGTTTAAGAAGGCGCCTCTACCTACCGTTCCATTTGCTTTAATGATTTATGCCTCTTTCCATGCTATCGCAGTATCATGGGCTCGAGGAAGATATGTCCCTGAGTTCGCTGCAGCGCCACGTTATTACACAGACCTATCTCTTCTTATTATTGGAGTTTTATGGGCAGCAATAGTTCAGCTAAATTATCAAAAGGAGTCGGAAAAAAAATCCAGCCCCTTGCTGTATGTTACCTGCTTAATTGCTGTAATTTTTTTAATAGGCCAGCTATATACCAATTACGATGAATGGCTAAAGGCGCCTTATCGTAATGCCGTCTTTATGAAAATGAAAGAGGTAACCCTTAAGGGGGTCGACACTCAAGAGGAGGCGGCCTTACTTCAACAACCATTAACTTCTGCAAGGCTAGCCGCAAGAATACAGCGGGAATTTAATATTGGCCCATTTAGCGAGTTAAAGTTGACTTGCAGTGCTCCAGAATTATTGAGTGGATCACTAGTGGGGAGTGGTAATATCGATTGGATAGGTAAAGAGACATATTTTATAATAAAAAAATGTAGTGACGAATTGGAATTACAGGTTTATTTGCCTGAGTCATGGACCTCAAGAAAATTAACCCTTTCAATTGATGGCGTTAGCTATCCTGATATTAATATAAATCCAGGATTAAATGTAGTGCATTTAAATGTTCCTCAAAAATCTAATTACTTAAATTTACATTTATCTGTGAGTAAATTAACGCTTCCCATAGATGTTAATATGGGAAGTACTGATTCAAGAGAGCTTGGTGTAGTTATTAAGTCAATTTCTACATTAAGTAATAAGTAAACTAATATAAAAGAAAATAAAATTCAGAGGTTAAGATTGTTAATTAACGACTTATCAAAAAAAATTTTAAATCAACGTAAATTGATTGATCGAGCAATAGCAAGGGTATTGAATGGTTCATGGCTAATACTTGGTCCTGAGGTTGAGTTATTTGAAAAATCTTTTGCAGAATATGTGGGGGTTCAATACTGTCGAACTGTCGCAAATGGAACTGATGCATTGGAGTTAGCTATTCGTGCACTTGGGGTTAGTCCTGGTGATAGGGTGGCAACAGTAGCAAATGCAGGGTTCTACACAAGCACTGCACTCTTGGCTATAGGGGCATCACCTTTATACATGGATGTCGATTTAGATACACATCTAGTTTTGGATGCTGAGGTGGAGAGGGCAATTAGGGATGGCGCAAAAGTAATTGTTATAACTCACCTCTATGGGCGTGCGGTCTCAAACCTTGAAAAAATCATAAATCTATGCAATGAAGCAGGCGTTAAAGTGGTTGAGGACTGTGCGCAAGCTCACGGTGCAAAAGTCGATGGAATCATGGTGGGTGGTTGGGGTGATGTTGGCTGTTTTAGTTTTTACCCAACGAAAAACTTGGGCGCACTAGGTGATGGCGGGGCTGTTGTTACAAAAGATAATGAGTTGGCAAACAAAATTTCCCGTCTTAGACAATATGGCTGGTCCTCAAAATATCAGGTTAAATTATCAGGCGCAAAAAATAGTAGATTAGATGAAATGCAGGCTGCTATCCTGTCAGAATTTTTACCCCTTTTGAATGGTTGGAATGATCAAAGGCGTCGGGTGGCTAAAATGTACGCTGAGGGAATTAAGAATACTAGCCTTATCTTGCCAAATGCTGAAGATGAGGGATATGTTGCGCATCTATATGTTGTTCGATCTGCTTCCCGTGATGCTCTAAAAAAGTATTTAAAGGAGAAAAATATTTCCACTGACATTCACTATCCAATCTGTGACTATCGTCAGCCAATTTTCAATGATAAATATAAAAACCTAGCGCTTCCCAATACCGAGAAATTAATGGACGAGGTTTTAACTTTGCCATGTTATCCTGAGTTGACTGATGATGAGGTCAAAGAGGTTATCCGAGTAATTAATGATTGTGAGTTATGAAGTACTCAATAGTGATTCCGGTATATAAGAATGCAGAATCAATTTCCAGGTTGATAAGTGTTCTTACCGAGATAAATAATGTTCTTTTAAATCGACTGGAAGTAGTATTTGTAGTGGACGGCAGCCCCGATGATTCATATCATCTTATTTGCAAGGGTGTTAAGGAGGCTGCGTTTAATGCGCAAGTATTGGGGCATTCTCGAAATTTTGGATCTTTTGCAGCAATCAGAACAGGTTTAATTAATGCCAAAGGACAGTATTTTGGGGTTATGGCAGCCGATCTTCAGGAGCCTCCAGAATTGCTATTGTCTTTCTTCGATGCCCTTGATAAAGATGAGGCTGACGTTGTAATTGGTACACGAATTGCGCGCCAGGATCCATGGACATCGCGAATTGCCTCATCTTTTTTTTGGGGGGTTTATAAAAAAATTGTAGTAAAAGATATGCCAAGGGGCGGGGTTGATATTTTTGGATGTAATTTAGTTTTCCGAAATCAACTTTTGCAACTGGAGGAGTCGCGCTCATCTCTAGTAGCGCTAATATTTTGGCTGGGGTTTAGAAGGAAATTTATTGCTTATGAACGCCTGGAGAGAATTGAGGGGACTTCAAGCTGGACTTTTAGTAAGAAAATCGACTATATGCTCGACAGTATCTTTGCTTTCACAGATTACCCAATTAGACTTTTAATTCGTATCGGTGTGATAGGTACACTATCTTCAGCTATCTTGGGTTTAGCGGTTCTTTCCAGTGCATTGCTTGGCCGTATAAATGTACCTGGATATGCTGCCACTATTCTCATTGTTCTTTTTTTTGGGATGCTCAATTTATTGGGTTTGGGTCTTGTAGGAATGTATGCCTGGAGAGGCTATGAAAATAGCAAGCAAAGACCTCTTGCGATTGTTGCTATGAATTTTGAAAACGGATTAATTCAAAATGCAGAATATTAGTATTCATGAGTCTGCCGATGTGCAAACTAAATCCATTGGATCAGGCACTACAATTTGGCAGTCTGTAGTTGTGCTTTCCGATGCGAAAATTGGATGTGATGTCAATATCTGCGCGCATTGTTTTATAGAGAATGATGTCTCAATAGGGGACAGAACTACAATTAAGTCTGGAGTATATGTTTGGAACGGTGTGCATTTGGGCAATGATGTATTTGTTGGGCCCAATGTAACTTTTACGAATGACAAATTTCCAAGATCCAAAAAATATCCAGATACATTTAGTAAAACCATTATTGAAGATGGGGCTTCAATAGGTGGAGGCGCAGTATTGTTACCGGGAGTAACGGTGGGCTCTGGCGCGATGGTGGGTGCTGGTGCTGTGGTTACAAAATCTGTGCCACCTAATGCGATTGTATATGGCTCCCCAGCTAGAATTACTGGTTATGTTCAGGCTGAGTATTCTTCTGAGGACGATGGCGAAGACGTGACAGTCGAGGGTTATAGCGTTAAGCCCCCTAAGAATATTGGTGTAAGCGGTGTTACGGTTCACCGATTTAAGTCTGCACAAGATATGCGCGGTGAACTTTCAGTGGGAGAGTTCCCTAAAGATATTCCATTTGAGGCTAAAAGATATTTTTTGGTTTTTAATGTTCCAAGCGAAAAGACCAGGGGTGAACATGCGCACTATAAATGCCATCAATTTTTAATATGTGTTAAAGGTAGTTGTGCAGTCGTGGCTGACGATGGATATTCAAGAAGCGAGGTGCAACTAAACTCTCCGCATATGGGGATTTATTTGCCTCCTATGACGTGGGGCATTCAATATAAATACTCACAGGATGCAGTTCTTTTAGTTTTTGCCTCTCATACTTATGACTCTGAAGATTACATTAGAGATTACTCCAAATTTCTGCAGATTGTGCGGTCAAATTAAATAAATGATGCGTTTTTTTTCTGGTACAGAAATTAGGAAGTGGATTTTATTTATATTGGGCGGGGGGTTAAATACATTATTTAGTTATATTGTATATTATCTATTAATCGCTCACATTTATTATCAGTATGCTTTTTTTATTTCATATATAGCAGGCATATTTTTTTCTTATATTTTTAACACATGCATTGTTTTTAGAGTTCCTCTTTCAATAATTAAATTTCTAAAATTTCCAGCTGTTTATATTGTTCAGTACTCTGTTTCAGCAATATTGCTGAAACAGGTTATAGAAAAAATAGGGGTTTCAATTACATTTGCGCCAATTATTGTTGCAATTTTTATGATTCCACTTACATATGTACTTACTAGATTCATTCTAGTTAAGAAAATTTAAACCTTTGATTCTGTATATTTAACGTCGATAGTATAGGTATTAAGGCGCGGTTATGGTTGTCTTAGGCATCCTTTTTCTTATGGCATTTAGATTAGTTATTTCTGTTAATATTAGTATTGACGTACTACTCCAACAAGGTCTGATGGTGCCGTATTTGTTTGGCGCAATAGTTAGAATAGCTCATCTAGCTTTCTTGAATTAAACCCTTAAGGCTGCATTAATGACAATACTTAAGATTCTTCACTTTCACACCTTTAAGAATGGAGGATCCACGCTTGATTGGATATTGAAGCGCAATTTTGGCAATCAATTTGCCGAGTACCACGGTCTTTCAGCGCAAGATTCTTTGCTGCAGGCTGATATTTTTAAATATATAGATAATTTTCCAGAGGTTCTAGCGCTTAGTAGCCATCATTTTCGGTTTCCTATTCAGAGCAAGTTTGGGGGCGCTGATTTAATCCCTATTTCTTTCCTTAGGCATCCAATTGACCGAATTTATTCGGTTTATGCCCACGAACAACGCGCCATTTCCTTTGAAGTGGAAAGTAGAATGTCTTTTAAAAGATGGCTAGAGCTTTGTTTTAATGAGAGCCCATATTCCGTAAGGGATGTGCAGACTAATTTGTATGCTGATGGCGGGACCTATTATGAAGTGCCTGATATCGGTACATTGAAACGAGCATGCCATTTTCTTGATTCGCTTCCATTCTGTGGCATTGTTGAAGAATATGACTCTAGCATCGTTTGGTTGGAAGAGATCATTTCAAGATATGGTGTGATCTTTAATGGCGCATATCGGCTGCAAAACATTAATCCTGAGCGTGTAAATAGTTTGCAACAAAGAATTGAAAATATTTCAAATTTAATCGGAGATGCATTGTTTGATCAGCTCATTCAGAATAATCTCTATGATCTAGCTCTTTACGAACATGCATCTAAGAAATTACAAGCACAGATTTCTCAAATTGCTAATTTTGATATGAAAGTCAGATCTTTAAGGCAACGCTCACTTATGCTTGGTAATTAGTTCATGAATCCAGTTTTTATTTTCTTTAATATTTACAAGAATACTGGCCTTGTCATGAACTGGGTTTTGCGAAAGCAATTTGGGAATGCTTTTTCTACATTTGAATCCAATGGGGCTGACAAAACTTTGCTCAGCGCAGATCTAGAGCATTATATTTTAGAGAATCAGAATATTAGAGCTATTTGCTCCCTTGGTTTGAGGCCACCCTTGAAAAGTGGTGTTGCTAAGCAGTTGATAACAGGTTTATTTTTGCGTAATCCACTTGAGAGAATTTTTGGTATTTATGAGGCTGATCGACGTCAATTGGGGATTTCACCTCAAGATATACGTTTTCAGTCTATACGAAATTATATTGAGTCAAAAATTGGCGAAGAATCAAATGCATTCAGAGATGCTCAGGTCAACTTCATTGGTGATGGCGCAACCTATTATGAAGCGCTGGGCCTCGAATGCTTTAATAGGGCGAAATTTGAAATCGGTCAAATCAATTTTTGCGGCCTCATGCATTTATTTGATGAGTCGCTAGTTGTACTTGAGCATGAATTGGGAAAATATTTTAAAAATATAGATTTAGCATATTTCCCCAAGGGAGTTACTATTGGGGAATATATTTCTTTGGAAAGTCGCTTAGATTTAATGAGGCAAGAAATTGGTAATGATTTATTTGATTACTTGTTAAATAATAATCGTTATGATCTAGAGCTAACCCAAATTGCCGAAGAAAACCTCATTCAAAAATTGCACTCCATCCCAAATTGGCGCGATAAATTATTTGATCTTCAGCATAGATGCCTTGCTTTGCGTTAAGATTTAATTTGAATTGGGATAGAGGCCTCTAAATAGCGCATTACAGTATCAGTCTTTGACCAGCGACCCTTATTCATAATAATAGGCATGCTTGCTCCAGAGTTCATGAGGTCTTGTGCCGCCCCAACCCTCATTGAGTGTCCGCTGATGTGATCGACAATTTCTTTTGTAAGATTTGCATCTTTTGCTAAGCGCTTATATATACGGTTGATTTGGCTGCATTTCAATTCGGGGGTGAGATCAATTGCATTATTGATCCCTCTAAATAAAAATCCATCGATTAATTTGGCTTTATCAATCCAAATTTGAATAGCATCTGTTGCTCTTTGGCTGGGATAAATCCACCTTCCTTGCTGCTCTTGATCTGTTTTACTTTTGCGAAGCCGAATCTTGATTTGATTTTTATCATACAAATCATTGCTATGAATATCGAAAATTCTTAAGGAAACTAATTCACTTCGGCGACACATACTGTCATAAGCCAATAAAAGCAACGCCCTATCTCTGATTCCTCTTAAGTTATTTGCTGTTGCACCCAGCATTTTTTCTAATATAGGCGCCGTTATTCCAAAAGCTTGTTGGCTATAACGTCCCAAGGTTCTATGCATTCGGCGCAACTCAATCTTTACCACAGGATGTTGTGTTGGGTCGCTCAAAAGATTGAGCTTATGAATGCTTGAAATAGCAGCCACCATAATTCGGATGGTTGAAGACTTAAGGCTGCTTGCTGTGAGCTTAGATATATATTGGGCTACGGTTGGTGGATCAGCAGGTAAAACATCTACTTCATGACCCTCACAAAATTGAATAAACCGCTCAAAGCTTGTCTTGTAGGCCCGAATAGTGGAGGGCGCATAGGCCCCATCAATGTTTTCTATGGTTTTAGTGAGAATTTCGCGTGTATTCATGGTAACCTCCGTTAAGAGCATATTCACAGGTATATGATATTTATAATATCATAAAATAGTTAATTTGATAACATCAGAGCAAATTAGAGCGGCTAGACAGCTGATTAGGGTTACTGCAGATGATTTGGCAGCCAAATCGGGTGTTGGTGTAGCCACGATTAGAAGATTTGAACTAATGACTGGCGTCCCCTCTGGGAATGCTCGTTCGGTTGATGCAATTCAGTCGGCACTTGAGTTGTTGGGTGTCGAATTCATTGGCACCCCAGAAGATCGACCTGGCGTTCGTTTAAATATCTCCAAATAAATATCATGAGCGATCAATCTAAAATGCGTCGCTCGGGTGGTCCTAAAACCGCAGAGGGTAAGTTGGCATCCTCTCGCAATTCACTGAAGACGGGTGCTTATTCAAGGCAGGAAGTTTTACCTGGCGAGGATCCTAAAGAGCTTTTAGAGCTTGAGCAATATTTCATAGAAGACTTTGCGCCCCAGGGCGTTACCGAATCTGCCCTAGTTCATGACTTAACAGTCTTGGCGTGGAAAAAATTACGTCTCGAGCGATTGGAATATCGGCAGCTTCGAGATAGGTTAAATAAGCCTGCGGACTTTCTGGAGCTAGAGAGCCTTGCAGTAATAATGCCAAAGCAATGTAAAAAATACTTTGATGATCCAAATTTGATTGCTGAGTGTGATTTAGAAATGGCGAAAGAGCACCTTAAATTTTGCAAGCTGTTAAAGTGTGCTAAATTTTCACTGCAAGCTCTTGAGGCAATTCACAAGGACTCATTGAGTACTTTTGTCAAAATTAAGCGTGAGCTAGAAGATTTGGGTGCTACTGTAACGAACGCCAAAGGTATGGTTGATTGCAAATACAATAATTCAACCGCTTCTACTCCACTGCAAGATTCAGTCGAAGAAATCATTTCACAATCTGAGTCAATTATTTGGGCCGTTGAGCATTATGAACAAATCCTATCGGCCAGACAACGAATCCAAGATAAACGACTTGCTAGTGAATTAAAGTTTGATAAGAGTAGGCGAGTCAACGATGATCTTGACCGGTTTTTCTTCAGGACTTTGAGTGAGTTGCGTAAACAGCAAGAGTGGCGCTATCGGCGTGATGCCATTGTGATGGCGCAAGAAGTGCCGGCCATTGCTGAGGGTAAAAAGCCAAAGTAGGCTTTTTACAAAACGGACTCATTCTCATTTGAGCTTCAGAAAGACTGCTTTTTTTGAGTTTTCTACTTTGATCTACTTTAGAGAACAATTAACAATCATAATTTGATAAATATTGATTGTTTTTCAAAAGCAAAA
>Ga0364908_10196_pt1 | contig 20755 bp, 19 predicted proteins | sample ExccelJu500002D4_2_FD_206965 | JGI IMG/M metagenome (GOLD analysis project Ga0364908, IMG submission 206965) | Enriched cells from Trout Bog Lake Hypolimnion, Wisconsin, USA - BchlTB.July02.5000.02.D4 | ecosystem: Environmental > Aquatic > Freshwater > Lake > Hypolimnion/Profundal zone | place...
TCCATGAACGAGATAAATGGCTCATGCAGGAACATCCAGCAGGTGTGGATAATCTTCCGGGTAAATAAATCGGAAGTCCTGTTAAACTTTGAGGTTAATGAATCAACGGATTCCTGTTCTTCAACAGCATATTCTTCCTTCATTGCAATCCCGGCGCATTTAATTGTTTGAAAAGTGACTGATCCTCAAATGTAAAGTTTATCCAATCAACTTTTTGCCATCCAAATTTTTTGTAAAAGTCAATCCGGATGGTTCTTAAAACGGATTTATTTACTGGAGTTGGAGTGAGCACTATCAGATCAATATCGCCTCCCCTGGCATTATCGTTGACTCGCGAGCCATACAAATAAATATGTGCTTCGGGAAGTTTTTCCGCAAAGCTGGATTTAAAAAAGCTGATTATTGGAGCAGATAACCTCATTTTTTTGCGAATTTAAATTCAAAGAATGGCTTATCCAATTGATAAGTTGATTCTTCATTCGAATTCCTAAAATGGCTTAAATCTCGGGATGAGCCTCCCAGAGGAGGAAAATGTCGGTTTCTTTTATTTTACTTTTCATCACGATAAAAGCCTCCGGGGTAAGAAGGGTGATGCGAATGGTCCGGCTGATGAGACTTGTGGCTTTAGCCCGGAGTTTTTCGAGGTATTCCTGGTCAATGGATGTCCCGATTAAAAGCAACTCGATAAAGTCGCTGTCATTCCCTTTGGCAAACTCCCCGCTTAGCCAAACCTCCTTTACGTTTCCAAGTTTGCCGGTAATCTCCTCCACAATACGATCGATCCCCAAATGGGTACGCAGGATATTGTGGATATTGAGAAAGAGCGGGTGCCTGGTATTGGCAATAAAGACCTTGCGGTTTCCCTCAAGGGTGGAATTGAGCAGGCCGGCTTCCTCAAAGCGGTTTAACTCCAATCGGACGGCATTGCTTGATTCTCCAAAAGATCGCTCAAGCTCCCGCAAATAGGCTTTTGCCTGAGGATTGAGAAAAAACTTTGTTAAGAGTTTTAAACGGGTTTTAGAGGTGATCAGCGCTTCTAACATGGTTGAACGGGTATAATTATATCGATTAAACGGGTTGTCTGTATACAGCGTGAAGCCCGGGAAAGTAAACCAATCATCGATTTCAGAGGGTCCGGAATTTCGGGGAATGATGTTCGGTGATCCAGGAAGAATAGCTGATTCCGGCATCTTCCGGGGTATTGGGAAAGCCGGCATCTTACAGCTTCGCCCTTTCAGTCACATGGACTTTTAAAAATCGGCTGGTTTCCACCGATTAATGAGTAGCAAATCTATGCGATATAATTATGAATTACAAGCCTTGTGTTAAAATTTTACATACATTTAATAATAAATAAAAATTGGTTATAACTGTAGCCTTTTATTTTATAAGTGTAATATTTATTGCTCCATTTGAGGCATTAACTTCCCGATTTGTAAATATATTTTACGCATTGGGGATTCTATGTAAATTGCATGAACATTTAATGTTATCGGAAATACGTTTCAACACCTTATTTGATCCTTTTCCGGTGGATATTTTTACGGCATGAGTCAATTTAACCCTGTTCTCAAAGCAAGAGGATCTGTAAATCAAACACCCCCTGCAGCAGGGACGAAAGAACAGACGTCGCTACCACAAGGGGTGTATTGTTTGGCTCCGAAACCTGCGGATTTATTTCAACTTTGGAGCTTTTCAGTAAACTTTATCTTATTTTGAGCGCCGAGCGATCGTATCTCTCTATTGCTTTACGAGCAATTTTTTAGTTTCGAGCGCTTTGATGGCCTCCTGGAGCGTTGCATCGATTTTGCTGATCACCGAGTAAAAGCCCACCTCTCCGATAATATTCCGGGCGATGTAAGCCATTAACTGGGCCTCGATGATTTTGCCCGAAAGCCCCAATCCTTTGGCATCGGAGGGAATCCCCTGTTTCGCTGAATATTCGGTAAAGAGGGAGAGGATATTTCTTTTTAAGAGGTAATCTTCAAACTCCTTGCCTGTTTTCAGTTTTCCAAGTTCCGCACGGTTTTTATCCGAGAAGTCGAAGGCGTACTGATAAACGAGTCCCTTCATCACCACTTTTGAATAATAGGGAGACATTCCCGAGGTATCGGCTGCTATAAAGATATCGGGCATAATTCCTCCCCCGCCATAGACAACCCGTTTATTGCGCGTATAATATTTGTGTGTATCGGCATACCGGATGCTGTCCTTTTGTTCCAGTTCCCCGTGGGCATAACGCCGTTTCAGGTCGCCATAATAATCTTCGACTCCGTTCTTATACGACTTCTGGATGCACCGGCCGGAAGGGGTGTAATACCGTGCCACGGTGAGGCGCATCGCTGATCCGTCATAGAAGGGAACCTGCTCCTGAACCAGCCCCTTGCCAAAGGTGCGGCGGCCGATGATGGTTCCACGGTCGTTGTCCTGGATCGCCCCTGCAAAGATTTCACTGGCCGAGGCGGAGTATTCATCCACCAGGACGATCACCTTCTTCCCCAGATAGGTTCCTTTCTTTTCGGCGTTAAACGTCCGTTTCGGCTGGGTACGCCCTTCGGTGTAGACGACCAGTTCTCCGTCATCCAGGAATTCGTTGACCATTTTTATCACGGCCTGTAAATAGCCGCCCGGATTTCCCCGTAAGTCGATAATAAGCTGGTCGGCCCCGGCTTTGTCGAGTTTGTCAATTCCATTCATGAACTCTTCGTAGGTTTTCTCTGCGAATCGGCCTACCTTGATATATCCGGTATTGGCATTAATCATGTAGTTCACATCCACGCTGTTCAACGGGATCTCTCCCCGTTTAATGTCAAATGCGATGAGTTCGGGAAATCCTTTACGGGCAATGCTCACTTTTACATGGGTATCTTTGACTCCGCGAAGCTTCTTAAGCACCTTTTCGTTGGTCACTTTAATTCCGGCCATTATGGTGTCGTTGACTTTCACGATACGGTCGCCTGCCCGGATTCCCAGTTTTTGGGATGGTCCACCGGAAATGACATCGATCACCATGATTGTATCGCTCTGAATGGAGAACTGAACCCCAATGCCGCTAAAATTCCCTGACATCTCTTCACTAACCTCCTGCATATCCCTGGCCGGAATGTAAACGGTGTGAGGATCCAGTTGTTTGAGGATTTCGGGAATTGCTGTTTCCATCAGCCTCTTGGTATCGACAGTATCCACATAATTCTTCTCAATCAGATTCAGGATCATCCCCATCTTATTGGCATTATTGACAAAGACCGTCCTGGTATTTAATTGTTTCCGGCTTTGGAGTCTTTCGCCCAGATAAATACCCAGGGTAATTGCGATAACCCATAAAGCGATAACCCAAATCGCGATTCTTCTAGTTCTGTAATCCATATTATTTTCTTAATTCATTTTCAAAAATCTGTAAAAACTTTTCATTACCTCGCTAACAGATACCCTGGAAATATCCAATGCGGTTAAAGCACCACATTGACCACCTCTACCTTGGCTCTTTCAAGCAGTTCAACCCCGTCATTCACGCGGTAGGATTCCGAGAATACCACCCTGCGGATTCCAGCCTGAATGATTAATTTGGCACATTCCAGACAGGGCGATGAGGTCACATATAACGTTGCCCCTTCACTGCTGTTATGTGATTTGGCAATTTTGGTAATTGCATTTGCTTCAGCATGCAGGACGTACGGTTTGGTTTTGTTATTCTCATCTTCACAGACATTCTCAAATCCGGAAGGTGTGCCATTGTACCCATCGGAAATGATCATCTTGTCCTTAACCAGCAATGCACCAACCTGACGACGGATGCAATACGAATTTTCGGCCCAAACCGTGGCCATTCTCAAGTAACGTTCATCCAGCTTCAATTGTTTTTCAACATTTGGGGTAAGCATATCTATTCCGCTTAATATTGCCGCCAAAAATAGCAGAAAATGTTGATGGATTCATAAAGAATCAGATCATTTTGGATTTCAACCGTGTTTTACTTTTGCCGATATTGTTGTAATCTTGTAACTACGCTTAAAATCACCGGACCGGAATCTCAAGTAATTATTAGTTAATCACATGAAGAAACGAAAAACATCAAGCGGCTTTGCAAAAAGCAAGGAGTATTCAACCACATGGTTCACGATGGGAAAAACCATCAAATTGGATCAGTCCTGATTCATTTTCTTAAAAAACCTTATTTTTGAAGAAAAAACGATCAGGGTTATTTCGATAGGTTACCGATCAAGCAGGTTCGAATAAAGAGCAGACTCCCGGGGAGGGATGATTGATGATCATGTGGTAATTAGGTGTTTCCTCTTTTGACCTCCCCGGACCTCCCCAACCCCTCCAAAACAGGGGAAAGCAGGGGAAAGCAGGGGAAAATCAGAATTTTAAATAGTCCATGATCTCTTTCCGATTACGTACAAACTTCTTTTAAAACTAATTATTTACCGATGAATCATCTATTTTTAACCATTCCGGGAGTTATGGCGTTGTTTTTTTTGAATTCCTCCAGAGAGGAACCCTCCAGGTCTCCAAAGGAGGCTCAACGGTCTGAATCGTTTACCGGAGCCAAAGGCGAAGTGAAACTGATTACCCTTGACCCGGGCCATTTTCATGCCGCGCTGGTTCAAAAGTACAGGTACGATCAGATAAGTCCCGATGTTTATGTCTATGCTCCTGCGGGAAAGGATGTGAATGAACACCTTAAACGGATTGACGGATACAACAAACGGGGTGACCATCCGACTTCATGGAACGAAAAGGTTTATACCGGAGATGATTATCTGGATAAAATGGTTTCCGAAAAGCGGGGAAACGTGGTTGTGGTATCGGGCAATAACCGGATTAAGAGTGATTATATTAAAAAATCGGTGGAGGCCGGTCTCAATGTTTTGGCGGATAAACCGATGGTGATCACTGCAGATCAATTCCCCAGGCTGGAGGAGGCTTTTGGGATTGCGAAAAAGAAAGGGGTGCTTCTCTATGATATCATGACCGAACGTTTTTCGGTTACTTCGGTTTTACAGCGTGAACTTTCCAGGATCCCGGAGATCTTTGGAACCCTGGAAACGGGAACGGCGGATCAACCGGCTGTTGAAATGGTGAGTGTCCATTATTTCTATAAAAATGTTTCGGGAAATGTTCTGGTGCGTCCGGCCTGGTTTTTTGATGTGAATCAGCAGGGTGAGGGGATCGTGGATGTGACGACCCACCTGGTCGATCTTGTTCAATGGGAAGGGTTTCCGGATCAGGTTCTTCATCAAAATGATGTCTGGATTATCGGGGCAAAGCGATGGCCCACCGTGTTATCCAAAGAGGATTTCAGGGAGGTTACCCGGATGGAGCAATATCCTGACTACTTAAATGGTGCGGTTAAGGATGGGAAACTGTATGATTTTGCCAACGGAGAGATCCTTTACAGGCTCAAAGGGGTATTTGCAAAAGTTACTGCGATCTGGGATTACAAGGCGCCCGAAGGTGGAGGCGATACCCATTACTCGATGATGCGCGGTACGGTTTCGAATCTTGAAATCCGCCAGGGTGGTGAAGAAAAGTTTGACCCGACTTTAACTATCAGCGCTGCGAAAGGGGTTGATTTAACCCTGTTTGCTGCCAATCTTGAAAAAGCGGTCAAGAGCTTGCCGCAATCCGGACTTTCACTCCAAAGGTTGGGGAGCACCAAATGGAAAGTGATCATTCCTGAGGTTCTTAAGATTGGACATGAGGCGCACTTTGCACAGGTAACTGCGAAATACCTCGAATATTTGAAGGGCGGAAAGCTTCCCGAATGGGAGGTTCCCAATATGATCACCAAATATTATACGACTACCGCTGCATTAAAACTGGCGAAAGGGACCCCATAATCTGAGTTAAGTAATTGTCATTGAATAATGTTCCCCGTCATCTGACGGATCAATGTTCATACGAATTGATTATCGGAGAACCAGAAAGAGATCATTCCGCCATTCAATCATTCCGTTACCATCCTATTAATTTCACCGTTTATTTCTCACTATTGAATAAATAACTATTTTGCTAAAAATTACCTCGTGGTAGTTTGGAAGGGAATGAGTTTTCCAATCTTAATTTTTATTGATTCTATAACATTTAAAATATGTCCAACTATTCTATCAAGGATCTGGAGAAATTGTCCGGCATTAAATCACACACCATACGGATTTGGGAACAGCGTTATCATTTGATTGAACCGGGCAGAACAGATACCAATATTCGTTTGTATTCCGATGATGATCTGGTGAAGCTCATGAATATTTCCTTATTGAACCGGCACGGATATAAAATCTCAAAAATAGCTCAGCTTAATAACCATCAGATTAAGGAGATCATCGTGCAATTGAACAGCGAAATGCCTTCCATGACCACGCAAACTTCAAATTTACTCAAGGCGTTGGTTGAAGCAGATGAGCTGCTTTTTAATCGTGTTTTTGAAAGCTCGGTTGAACATATTGGATTTGAGATGACCATTGAGCAACTCTTATTCCCGTTTCTGGTGAGTATTGGTACCTTGTGGCTTGCCGGAACCATTAACCCTGCCCAGGAACATTTTATCTCGAACCTGATCCGGCAGAAGATCATTGTTGCAATAGATCAGGAAGGGGTAGGTAAAGCGGAATCGGCGCCGAGGATTTTGTTTTATCTGCCCGAGGGAGAGTTTCATGAAATCGGCATGTTGTATTACAGTTATCTGGCCAGGAAAGCAAACTTTGAAGTTGTTTATCTGGGTGCATCGGTTCCGTTCCGGGATATCCTTAAGATGGACAAGATCCGGCCATTCAATATTCTGTTTACCTCCTTTGTCACATCCATGGTTCAGGGGACAATTGGAGAGCGGATTGAACAGTGTCGTAAGGCATTTCCCGATAAATTTTTCCTGGTTAGCGGATTACAGATCAAACAAGAGCAGCCAAAACTCCCAAAATACTTCTTTAAGATTTCTTCTTCCCTCGATTTCAGGAAAGCAATTGCGACTTTCCTGAAATTGGAAAAACATAAGAAAAAATCTCGGAAGGTTTAATTCGTGGGAGTATCTATTCGAGCCGAAACCAATTGCAGACCCGCTCAGTTTTATCTTCCGGCTCGTTAATATGTCTGAATTCATTGGTTTTGGGGTTATAGATATACGCTTTCCCCCAGGTCAGGTGGTTTTTCTGAACCTCGCTGATCGCATCCAGAATAAACAGGAGTTCTTTATCAGTCATGGTGGGATGAAGTGAAAGCCGAATCCACCCCGGTTTTTGCGAAAGATCGCCAAAGTTGATCCGCTCGGTAATCCTGTGAGACTGGTCATGACTTACATCGAGCAGAAAATGACCATAGGTTCCTGCACAGGCACACCCACCCCTGAGCTGGATGCCGAACTTATCATTGAGCAGTTTACAGGCGAGATTAAAGTGGAGGTGGTCAATATAAAAGGAGATGATACCCAGCCGGTGACGGATATGGTTCGCCAGGATATGCAGCTCATCAATCTTCTCCAGAGCGTCAAATGCAATGCGGACCAGCTCTTTCTCCCTGTCTGCGATATTTTTAGTTCCCATCTGATTTTTCAATTCGATGCACAAAGCGGTGCGGATCGTTTGCAGGAAAGGGGGCGTTCCCCCATCTTCGCGGGCTTCAATATCATCCACATATTTGAACTCCCCCCAGGGATTGGTCCAGTCGACGGTTCCGCCGCCGGGATTGTCGGGTACAGAACTGTTGTAAATGGCCGCATTGAAAACCAAAACCCCTGAACTTCCTGGTCCGCCCAGGAATTTATGGGGTGAAAAGAAGATCGCGTCGAGTGCCTGGAGCGGATCATCAGGGTGCATATCAATTTGCACATACGGGGCGGAAGCTGCAAAATCGATAAAACAAAGTCCCCCGTTTTCATGCATGATCCGGGCCATCTGGTGGTAAGGGGTGGAGATCCCCGTGACATTCGAGCAGGCTGTGAACGAACCAATCTTCATCCTGCGGTTGCGGTATTTGGCCAGTTCAGCCCTTAATTGCTCAGGATCTGCGAGGAGTTCTTTATCGGGCTGAAGTTGAACCACATCAGCAATGGTTTCCAGCCAGGAGGTGTGATTGGAGTGATGTTCCATGTGGGTAATAAAAACCACGGGACGCTCTTCAACAGCCAAAGAGCAGAGTTTGTCCATTTTATGCATGGCCCTGAATCCAAGGATACGCTGAAATTTGTTAATCACGGTGGTCATCCCGGAACCGGCATTGATGATCACATCGTTGGGTCCCGCATGGACATGTTCCTTAATCTTCCGTTGCGCAAGGTGATAAGCCTTGGTCATTAAGGTTCCCGTTTCGGAGGTTTCAGTATGGGTGTTTCCCACGAAGGGGCCGAACCGGTTTGTAATTTTTTCCTCGATGGGACCATAAAGCCGGCCGCTCGCAATCCAATCGGCATAAATGATCTTTTGTTGACCGTATGGAGATTGAAAAGTCTGGTCTTTCCCAACAATTCCCTCCCTGAATTTTTCAAAATATTTCTCCAATGACATCCTGCACAATTTTTGGTGATAAGGAATCAGACGACCTTAAAATATTTTCACGATTTCCAGGTTGCAATCTTAATCAGAAATATCCGGAATAACCATGAGATTTACTCCATGCTTTTTACCCCTTTGACCGGAGAGGCCTTAAGTTGATGCAGGTCGAAAATCACCAGGACATTCTTCCCTTTTTTAAGCCAGGGTGCCGGACAATAGAGCTGTTTCTGAGGACCAATGCTCCAGTATCTTCCCAGGTTATGGCCATTCACCCAGACCATTCCTTTTTCCCAGAGGCCAAGATCAAGATAGGTATCTCCCAAGGTTGACAGTTCAAATTCACCTTTAAAGAAATTGCCGGGTCTGACGGTTTCTCTCGCTGAGAATTTCAGATGATCCAGATAGGATTCATCTAACGGGAGGTTGTATACCTGCCAGTTCATCAGGGTCATCCCGTCAAGTGAAACGCGCTCGGTTATCCCCTTGCGGTCGATCATGTATTCCGCGAAATTGATGCGCCCCATCCCTTCCACCAGGATATCGAGCTGAGGATTGGGATTCGATGAGGGTGGCAGTTCAATACTGTTTTCGCCCTTTGACCGGTCGAGTTTTCCCATGTATTTACCGTCAACAAAGATGGTGGCATAATCGTGCAGCTGGGTAATCAGGAGTTTTCCCTTCTTGTGACCGACCAGGGTAGTCCGGTAAAGGATGAAACCTGCTTTCTGGCCAAACATCTCCATCGGTTTGGGTTGTGATACAAAATTGGCAGCAGGCAGGTTGTCCCAGACTGAAGCAGAGACTTTGAGTTTTATTTCGGGAATTGCAATGACCGGTAATGTTGCGGGAACTGTTCGTAATTTCTGATCCGCCGGCTGATAGGTCGCCAATAAATTGCGCAGTGCGAAGTATTTGAGTGTTGGCTGACCCATTTCGTTAATCGGCGCATCGTAGTCGTAACTGGTTACGTCGGGCTGATATTGAGTCGGACTGAATGCATTGGCTCCGGCCCAATAGCCAAAATTGGTTCCGCCATGAATCACATAAAAATTAAAGGATTTTTTATGATCCATCAGCCATCTGACATCCTTCAATAGTCCGGTGGTATCCGGACGCTGCCACTTCTCTCCCCAATGGGTGAGCCATCCGGGATACAATTCGCTGCAAAACGAGGGGACATTTGGATTGGCTTTTGTTGCCTGGGCAAAATCTGCTTCGGTGGTTCCCGGATCCAGACCGATAGCGGCATCGGGTAGCGAGCCCGCTTCCAGCATAAATGATGTGGCACCGTCGGCTGTGTAGAAAGGAACTTCAATGCCATTAAACTTCCACATCTCCTGAATCCATCTGGTATAATGGTTGTCATTACCGTAACTGCCATATTCATTTTCAACCTGAACCATCAGGATCGGTCCACCTTTGGTCACCTGCAGCTCTTTTACCTGACCGGCCAGCTCTTTGATATACCGGTCCATGGATTCAATATAACGCGGATCCATGCATCGTACTTTGATATCGGGAATTTTAAGCAGGTAGGAAGGTATTCCTCCAAAATCCCATTCGGCACACACATAGGGCCCCGGACGCAGGATGAGCCACATTCCCTCCTCCTGAACAATACGGATGAACTGGGTGATGTTGCGGTTTTCGGTTTCAAAATCAAATTTGCCAGGTTCCGATTCGTGATAATTCCAGAAAACGTAAGCGGCAATGGTATTGCATCCCATCGCCCTGGCCATTTGAATCCGGTGACGCCAATATTCAACGGGGATCCGGGCAGGATGCATTTCACCCGAAATGATCTGAAAAGGTTTCCCGTCAAGCAGAAAGTCGGTTTTCGATAAGGTAAAGGTGTGCGTTTTGTTCTGACAGAAGGAGTTTGAACTGATCATTCCAATCAGAAAAAGAAGAGCTGCAATTTTACGCATGGGTTAAGATTTAAGAAATAGGATTTGCCTGCAAAGTTAGGGAAAAGTACCGGTATTTTTGTTACATTTGAATCGATTCAGATTTTTGACCTGACCAAATACAACTGATTAAACTTTAAATGATTATGAGTAATTTGATTGAGAAAACAAGGTCGGCCTATGACTATCCGTTGCTGATTAAACAGCTGTTTCTATCTCCTTTAGCCAATAATCCGGACCAACAGATCGTCTACCGGGATCAGCTTACCATTACCTATAAAACATGGCAGGAACGTGTCCACCGGCTTGCGAATGCGTTAGCCTCAGTCGGAGTGACACAGGGGAGTACTGTAGCTGTGATGGATTGGGATTCACACCGTTATCTGGAGGCCTATTATGCCATACCCATGATGGGGGCGGTTTTACATACGATAAACGTGCGTCTGTCGGCAGAACAGATGTTGTATACCATTGATCATGCCGAGGACGATGTGATCATTTGTCATTCCGAATTTCTTCCGCTGCTTGAGGCAATCCGGGGCCGGATTTCAGAGGGGAGAAAATTTATTTTAATCGATGAAGGGGATGAAGTTCTGAATCCTCATTTTCAGTTTGAAGGAGAATATGAGGAGATGCTTGCAGAAGCCTCTCCTGAATTTGATTTTCCCGAATTTGACGAAAACACACGGGCTACCACGTTCTATACCACCGGGACTACCGGTCTTCCCAAGGGTGTCTATTTTTCCCACAGGCAGCTGGTCCTTCATACCTTATCGACGACTGCGGCATTGTCATCCAATTCGGTTCAGGGGCGTTTACACCGGGAATCCATTTATATGCCGCTCACCCCAATGTTCCATGTTCATGCATGGGGTCTGCCCTATATCGCAACCTTCCTGGGAACCAAACAGGTGTATCCGGGTAAATATATCCCGGCTATTCTCCTGAAACTCCTGGAAACCCATAAGGTGACCTTCAGCCATTGTGTTCCAACGATATTAAATATGCTGTTAAAAGATCCCATTTCGCTGCAGTGTGATCTCTCCCGCTGGACCTGTATCATTGGCGGGGCAGCCTTGCCAGGGAGTATCGCCATTGAAGCGCTGAGAAGAGGCATCGATGTTTTTGGCGGATATGGTATGTCGGAGACTTGTCCGGTGTTGTCTCTTTCACAATTAACCGAAAAAGAGCTAAACCTGACTCCCGAAGAACAGGCTGACATCCGTTGCAGGACCGGTGTTCCAATCGGATTGGCACAAATGCGCGTGGTTGATCAGGATGGGAAGGATGTTCCGAATGACGATAAAACGCCGGGTGAAATTATTGTGCGGTCCCCTTACCTGACCCAGGGGTATTTAAAAGATCATGTACATTCCGAGAAGTTGTGGGAAGGGGGCTGGATGCACACCAATGATGTAGCCTGTGTCAATGAAAAAGGGTCTATACGGATCACTGACCGGTCAAAGGATGTTATAAAAGTTGGCGGGGAATGGCTTAGTTCCCTGGAGATCGAAGATGTGATTGCCAAGCATGAGGGTGTTTCCGAAGTGGCGGTTATCGGGGCCCTGGATCTTAACTGGGGCGAAATTCCGTTGGCAATAGTTGTTGCGAAACCGGGAGCCACCTTTGACGACCGTGAAATTATTCAGACCGTTAAGGCAAGCGTCGATTCCGGAGTATTGCCGCGGGAAGCAATAACTATGAAGGTTCAGCGGGCAGATGCCATTGATAAAACCAGTGTCGGGAAAATCAATAAGGTGGCGCTGAGGGGGAGATTTCTGTAAATTAATTTTGAAAACTGAAATTTGGGTAATGTTGTTGCCATCCTAGGTGAACTCTAAGTTGCTATTTTTTGTAGTTTTACAATTTCCACTTGCTTTATTATCGATTTAGTAAAACATAATAGATTTAATAAATAATTGTTCGGAATTAAATACAAGGAATTGTTGGTCATTTACTGATTGACCATTGTTAATGACCATTGTAACAAAATCTCTCACAGGACTAGCAATATACTCAAAAGAGCTTCCATCTTTTAGACTAACAACCATTGATAAATTAAAATTTCCACTATTAACATACTCTAAGTTATTGTACGTAATAGTAGAAACATCATATAATTCAATACTACGCCAAGAATCTTGATCATTAATCCAAATTACTGGTCTTCCATCAATAAATGATGGCTGATTTACATTATGCCCACAGATATATTTTACCCCCACAAAATCTTTTAATGATCCATCTGAAAACATTATAATGCCCGAAATGCCTCCACCTGGTAAGCTGCTTTTAATATCATTAATATTTACATTTGGATCATTTCCCAGTAGAACATTTGCTGCAGCATTTATCAAACTGTTCCTTAAACTTTTTTCAAATTGCTTTTGTATTTCTTTATTACTTTGTGTAAAACCAGTAATATAAACAAGAACTAATCCAGCAATTATAAACAATGATTTGGTTTTCATAAGTAATTGATATTAAGTGATAAATATTTATAAGTTAATTTATTTTTCAATTGAATGTATTTAATCCATTTATCTAAATAATACTTAACCTAAATTCAAACAATGGGGATCCTAAAAAATAATATAAACCAATAAACCACACCCAGCTCCATAAAGTGCCCCGGTTCCATAATCAAGAGCTTGATAACCTGCCGGATGATCGCTTGCTTGATCGATTGCAGCAGTTAATACGCCAAGTAATGCCCCATATAAAAGATGTCCAAAAAAGTTTTTATTTCGGCGTTCCGGTTGATCCAAAGATTCATAAGTTAAATTTAAACCATTAAAACGTTCATAATTCATAACGTCATGACCTTCATAAGAATAGCTAATGTCGAGAGGAAAATCCTTCAAATGTTTTGATTGAAGTTCTTTTTTACTTGCTAAATTGAGCATTTTTCTAAGTTCATTATTGCTAACATCATTAAATTCAATATGTTTGATTTTAAGATTGGCAACAGAGTAACTTGTTGAAAAATTGGAATCACCTAAAAAATGTTGAGAAGCATTGGCGGCATAATTGATACTCAAACAGATTGCCAGTAACCCTAAATAAATTAGTTTTTTCATACTCTTCAATTTAAGTTCGTAATTCGAGTTAAAATTCAAAATTTGTTTTTTAGATAATTTTGTTGTGCAAACAATTCAAAACAATTGTGATACTTGATAATCCACATAATCATCGAACTAAAAAATTCAAAGCAAAAATTAAGGTGTGGAGTGAGCAAGATGTTTATATTTTCTTCTTACCTCCGTATTCTTCTGAATTGAATTTGATAGAAATAATGCGGCTCAGAATCAAATATCAATAGCTGAGTTTTTGATGCATTTCTCTGTTTTCAATATCGCAAATAACTATTTTTCATTATATTACAAAATGCAAGTATAAAATATGAACTTATATTTTAACCATTACCTAATTCAAAATTGGGTCTGACTATCTTGATAGTTTCTAGTTTATCGGTCAGCCTCCACCCGTCCTCCACCAACTCTTCGATTGTGGGATAAGCGATAATGACCTCCCTTTTCCCGGAGTCCTGGGAGTTCCTGACACCGATCGGACATCCCCGGATTAAAATCCGGTTACTCTTTAGGTCGGTATACGAAATGTAAGGGGTGAGCTCTGCAAACTGATCCAGACAATATTTGGGATTGGGTTTGAAAAGGGGTGCATAAGAGGCCGTCCGGAATATCGATTCGATGCATTTCCTTTGAAAATCTTTATCGTCCATTTTGTGTGGTTTTAAATCGCCTACCAATTTTTTCAAGACAATTGATCCAGTCGTTTGGGTAATAATCCAAATATAAATGGATTTTAAATGGTTCAATGGAATAACCAACAGGCTGCCATCCTTAACCAACCAAAAGGGTATTTCGGTTAATTGCAGGTTTGGTTCTCTATCCGAATCACTGGGAATGGAGTGGAGACGGACTTTAAAATGGGTTAAGGAGGGACGGCTGTTTTACTTTTCACCATGGGAGATCCATGCAAATAACGTGTATGTCCTGACGGACAAATCCATTGATCAATTGTATTTTCTATTGGCATTCATGTCCTGACGGACAAAGTGCAGGGTAGAAAATTTTACTAAATTCAGAATCAAGGCAAATTAGAATCTCTTTTTGTTAACTTTGTTTAAAATTTATGACTATGGCAACAATTATTATAAAACTGGAACCAAAGGCAAATCAAATAAAAGTGATTGAGGCTATTGAAATGCTTAAAGGTGTGAAGAGCGTTTCAGTGGCTAATGATACGGAAACGGATGATGATTATTTGGCTAGGCAAATGACTGTTTCCCGTAAAACCGGTAAAGGAGATAAAAAGAAGGTTATTGAATTTCTGAACAAATAACCATGAATTTTGAAACCTCACGGCAATTTGACAAATTGGTTTTTAAGATTAAGGATAGTAAGGTAAAAGCCAGGTTAAAAACCGTTATTGAAAAAGTTGCTGAAATTCAAAGCATTGACGAAATACCTAATATTACCCAGATTGTTGGACACCCTGGTTATTACCGGATCAGATTCGGTGATTATCGCGTCGGAATATCATTAGAAGAAAATACGGTTTGGTTCCTGTATTTTGGGAAACGTAACGAAAGCACCTATAGAAAATTTCCATAACTTTTGAGTTATTTATTTTTCCCGAATATCTCGAGGAAACGGGATTTGTAGTTGTTTCCCAACGGACAACAGATCTCTTCGGAGAGTGAGATTTCGCCCTGGTGGCAGTACCCTTTCACATGATTGATATTTACCAGATTGGAGTGGTGCACCCGCATGAACGGATAATTGTTGAGCAGCTCCTCATAATGTTTCAGGTTTTTCGAACTCGTGACCTTACATTTACCTTTGAGATAAAAATTGGTACAATACCCATCGGCTTCACACATGATCAGATCTTCGATTTTAATTACACTGAATCCTTTGGTACTGGGAATAACAAGGTTTTTAGTGTTCGGCTCTTTATCAGCCAACCCTTCCAGGAGGATTTGAAGGTTCAGGTTCGTTTGCCGGGAGACTAATTCCTGATTTACCTTGTTTACGGCTTCCACCAGCTCATCCACTTTTACAGGTTTAAGCAGGTAATCCGAGGCGGAAAAACGGAAGGCGCGTAAGGCATATTCTGAAAATGCGGTTACAAAGATTACCTTAAAATCAATTGTCTTAAACATTCTTAAGAGATCAAAGCCATCGCCGTTGGGCATCTCAATATCGAGAAAAACAAGATCGGGACGATTTTCCAGGATAGACTGATAAGCAGTCTGGGCATTATTACATTCCGATACGATCCTGACTATTGGACAAAAGTCGCGGATGAAGGTGCTTAAGGCCTCACGTGAAGGCGTTTCATCGTCAACCACAATGGCTTTTAGGAGATGATCTTGCATAGGTCAGAGTTTGAGTAATTGTAAATATAGTCAAAAATAAGCTTGTCGTACCAACAAATTTTGCATTTTTTTAGTCTTTCATTTTTTCATTTAACCATGGGTATTTCAATAGACACCTTGGTTCCTGTTTCTTCCTGGTCGGGGAAGCGATCTTCGATAGTTAAGCGGAGGTTGCTTTTCCTGATCTGGTTGATGATCCGAAGCCGTTCGGTCACAATCCCGATTCCCCTGGATTTTCTGCCATGTTCCCGATTTTCCCGGGCCTCCGCAAGCTTCCGTCCTATTCCGTCATCTTCTACGATACACAGGATATGATCGTCACCTCCCGGTAAAAACGTTATCGTCACTATTCCCTTCTGGTTCACGAGACCCCTTACGCCATGCCAGACGGCATTTTCAATGAATGGCTGTACCATGCCGGGAAAAACCAATAACCGTTCTGCATCAAGTCCCTCATGGATCTCAATCGAATAGTCGAATTTGTCGCCAAACCTCAGGTGTTCCAGCTGAAGATAATCCCTGAGTGATTCGAGTTCTCGCTCAAACGGGACAAATTCTTTGGACAAATTGCCTAAAAAACTTCGGATCAGTCTTGAGAAGTCGGCGATATACCGGTTGGCCGAGAGCCGGTCGTTCTGCGAAATAAAGTAATTGATCGAATTAAGCGAATTGAAAATAAAGTGAGGGTTCATCTGTCCCCGTAAACTCTCGAGCTTAAGTTCATCCTGCTTTTTGCGGGCCATCATCCGTATACGTTGATTATAGCCGTAAATAAAATAAACAATTATCAGGATCACTATCAACACCGAAAAGAGACTAAACCACCAGGTCTGATAATAATAAGCCGGAATAACAATGAGCAAAGTGGTATGTGATACCCAGTCACCATCCCTGTTTGTGGCATCTATCTCCAATGGGTAGTTGCCGGGAGATAATTTGGCATAATTTAGGAAACGGTGACGAAAATCCGTTTGAACAAACCCATTGTTTCCGCCTTTTAACCGGTAACGGTATTTGATTTTTTCGGCGCCCCGAAAATCAAGACTGGCAAAGGTGAGTTGAAAATTGTCGTCACCTTTTTTCAAAACTACCGTATCACAAGCATAAATTGCTTTACTGAAATAACGATTTACCCCTGAAACCTTAAAATCTTCAATGACCAAAGGCGCTGCAAACAAACTTGATTGATTATCAGTTAAGCTATCGGGATAAAAACTGACTACACCGCCCATGCCACCGAAAAATAGCTCCCCATCGTGGGACAAATACGTATTGTCTGAATTGAATTCGTCAATCTTTAGACCATCTTCTGGTCCAAAAACACGAAAATGCTCCGTTGCAGGATTAAAGCGGGAGATCCCATGATTAGTAGAAATCCAGATATTTCCATGCTTGTCCTTGAGCAATCCATAGCAGGTGTTATTGGAGAGACCATCAGCCGTGGTATAGATTTTTGATTTCCCGGTTGACTTGTCAAAATGGGCCAGCCCACCGCCCAATCGTGATAACCAAAGATCGTTGTTGTCACCCTGAATAATCTCCTCGATGTTAAACATTCCTGTGCCAATCACATAGTTTCCAATTTCATTGAACTGATCATCGAAATGAATCAGGATGCTTCTGTTCCTGCCGACCCACCAACTGTTCTTTTCATCATGCAAAAAACTGTAAAGATTTATATCACTTTCATCACCAAACAGTTTCAGTTGGATCATCTTGCCGGTTCCGGGACTAAATCTGAAAATATCCTTAAAGCCAAGAATGAAAATATCATCCCCTTCTTTGATCATATTCAATAAACTGGCAGGCAGGGAACGATCCTGTCTATCCGTTGTTTTATATATTTCTTTCCTGAAATGATTGCTTTTAAAATCATAATGAAGTAACAGATTGTTAAAATAGCTAATCCAAATACCGGTAGAATCTTCCATAAAAGATCGGGGCTGACGGACTTTTTTCCAGGTTTTCTCATCGAATGGTGCGACCTGACTTGCCTTACCCTCCTTACTGATCCTGAAAAATTTATTCACATTGGCCGGACCCGCCCAAATAGTTCCATCCCGGTCTTTTAATACCGGGAAAATCGCATTTAGTCCAATTTCCGGATTTAGTTCAAAAAAGTGATGTCGGAACCCTTTGGAGGCAGGAGTAGTCCGTATAAGTCTGCCTGATGATGAACCTGCACTGATTATCCCTTGCCAAAGGGTATTTTGACTGTCAATGAGATACGACTCAATGTATTTAGGATTGATTTTTGTATCATAATCCTTGTCCCTGAGTAAGGGTTTGTAGTATTCTTCATTCTGTTTTATTTTTTGGAAGTCATCTGGTCTCAGTCTTGCCAATTTCAGTTCTTCCTGATTTCCTGAAAAAGGGAAAAACTGGTCAGTTTTTTTATCGAATCCGTATAACGTACCATCAACCTGAACTTCAAAGTCTACGGCACTAATAGTATAGGGTTCAAATCTCAACCCATAATAAAGAGAATTCGGTGGAAGACTTTCAATTTCAAGTTTTCCAATAAATTCAACTTTAAAGTCACCCTTTTCATTCCGATTGCAACGGTAAAAATAGATCTTTTCACCCTCTATGCAACTTATCCACAACCGGTCTTCATTATCAAACTTTATTCTGAGAGGATCTATTTTGTTTAATGCTCTTAATCGATCATCCCATTCAAGTGATACAGGTTCAAACTTGTTAGTCTGGTAATTCCATCGATATAGTCCGGATACAGAATTGTACCAGAATTTCCCTTGCCGATCGAGCGCAACCTGTACATTCATTCCAACCTGAAAGGATGTAAAATTATCCTTCTCCCGATTGTATTTTGAAATCCCGAGGATTGTAATAACCCAAATGTTATTTTGATAGTCAACCAAAAGATCATTTGTTTGAAAGTAGATAATGGAGGTAGTATCGGCAGGATTGTTGTAGTAATTACGGAACTCGTAACCATTCCAGCGGCTCAGGCCATCCAGAGTGGCAATCCATAAAAAGCCGGTTTTATCCTGAACTATTTTTTTGATTGAATTATGGGGTAATCCGTTTTCGGTGGTGAATGTTTTGATATAATAGTTTTCCTGGGCCAGAGCGAATCTGCTGTTAGCGGTTCCCATCCAAAAGAGAATAGCTGAAAAGGCCAAAATAAAGTTTCTGGTTTTCAATCGAAAAACAAATTTTTAACGAAGTAAAGATAAAGATTTCAAACAATAGAAGAAGAATAAAGTGGTTCTATGAAGTTTGGTATAAGTAATATTATCATTGCTCCTATTGCAGCTGGCAATTGGCAACTGGCTACAAGCAAATTTTATGCGGAAGAAGGTTGTATTCATATCAGAGTTAAGAATAAGAATCAAATGGTTACAACCATTCAAGCAAGCCGCCTGTAGCTAAAAGCGAGCCTCAAATCATTACCCTTTAATCGAAAGGAAAGCTTCTTTACTCACAGTATCAGTTAAAGAGCCAATAAAGTGTTTAATACCGGAACTGAGATAAAAGGCTATATTTGCCTTTAGGTTGAGTTTGGCTGATTTTAAAAGGCTTTGCAACCCTTTTGCCCTTACGATCCTCTCAACAATTTCCACTTAAAGATGTTGTATTGAAAATTAAAACATTGGAGACTATGGAACAGATCACCATAGCTGGTCAAAGCAGCCAGCCATTAAAAGTAAACCGACTTGGTTACGGAACGATGCGCCTCACGGGCGAAGGGATCTACGGCGAACCCCCGAGGAGGGAGGAAGCTTTGCAGATATTAAATCAAGCCGTTAAAAATGGGGTTAATTTCATCGATACGGCCGATTATTACGGTGAAGATGTTACCAACCGGTTAATTTTCGAGGCCTTACACCCCTATTCGGACGAACTGGTGATTTGTACCAAAGTGGGGGGCGCCCGCAAACCGGATAAAAGCTGGATCGGGTTTAGCAGTCCGGAAAATTTGCGGACCAGCATCGAGAATAATCTTCGCACACTAAAGCTTAAGCAAATAGCTCTGGTTCATTTCAGGGTAATGCAGGGGTCTGACGTTCCGTTTGAAGAATCTATGAATACGATGTTTGAGCTTCAGCAGGAGGGTAAGATTTTGCATGTCGGGGTTAGCAATGTCGATCGTGCAGAGCTGGAGACCGCTATGAAGATGGGTAAGATTGCTACGGTTGAGAATATGTATGGACATGGTCAACGTACCACTTTCAAGTCACACTATGGTGAAAACAGGGGTGGCGGGGAGGTTCTGGATATCTGCGAACAGCATGGAATTCCACTGATTCCCTATTTCTCCCTGATCAATTCGGTGGGGAAAAAGGACCAACGGATAAAAACCATTGCTCAGAAATATGGAGCCTCGGAAGCACAGATAAATATTGCCTGGCTTTTGCACCGGTCACCCTGGATTCTGCCAATACCCGGAACCTCTTCTCTGGCACATTTTGAAGAGAACCTGAAATCGGGGGATATCAACCTAACCAGGGAGGATATGGATTTTCTGGAATAGCCGAACATGAGCAACATGAATGTTTTCTGAAAATCAATTTCCTTAAAATTGACTTCATATTTGGAAATTTTTATTTGCAGTTTTCGTGGTTCTCATCCTTAATTGGAAATGATTTTTGGTAGTAACCGAATTTTAAAATAATTATTTCGGTGCGTTGCACCTTTGGTTGTACATTGATGGGTTTGCTACAAATATCGTGGTGCTCTGCCCCTCATAAATATATAAAAGCAGCAGAGCTGCGAAATATTTGTAGGATTAATTTTGCAAAATCGGATTTTTAAGGTGCAAAGCACCGTAATAGGATACCCGTTATTTATACTCACATTGAATTAAATGGATTAGTCGATTTATCGCATGCGCGATTATTTTAGGCGTCTATAATTTGTTTTTTAAGGTCGCATCGAATAGCGATGGTTAAATATTCATTTTCGGTTTGTGATTTTTCAACCATGGCTATTTC
>Ga0364908_10199_pt1 | contig 20493 bp, 24 predicted proteins | sample ExccelJu500002D4_2_FD_206965 | JGI IMG/M metagenome (GOLD analysis project Ga0364908, IMG submission 206965) | Enriched cells from Trout Bog Lake Hypolimnion, Wisconsin, USA - BchlTB.July02.5000.02.D4 | ecosystem: Environmental > Aquatic > Freshwater > Lake > Hypolimnion/Profundal zone | place...
CCGAAGATATATGGGTTAGCCGACGATATGGACCATGTATGGTGATGTCCTCCTAGACGCCAAATATTTGTTCTTGGATCACCACGCTCTCTAGATCCGCAGCATCAGCTTCGCGTCTATAAAAGCCCAAAATGACATCCCAACACCGGAAGGGTGGGGATTTGCTGAATACGCCCTCCACCACATAAAGAGGGCAATAACAATTGATGCCTTAGCAACTGATTAGAGGATGTTCCTTGTGATTCATAGCTCAATTAGGGCCAGGAGCCCCATCCAGAATCCACTGCGCAACTAAAGATAAGTCTGAGTCGCTCAATTTACTATTGGCAGGCATCGGAACCACACCCCAAGAACCCACCCCACCGTTGCGTATTTTATTTTTCAAAAAAGCAATTGCCTGCGGATTGTTTCTATACCTAAGAGCAACGTCTTGATAGCTTGGCCCCACTATTTTTTTAGACACTGCATGACAACCCAGACAGGCATTTTGCTTTGCAATGGCTCGGGCCTGATCATTGTCACTCGCAGCATAAGCAACTCCCGCAAAGAAACACAGCATAAAGGGGCAAGCCCCCCTGACAATTAAGCGATTTAATGCCATTATTTTTTAATTTGGACTTGGTGTTTCTGCAGATTTTGAATTATCTAATTTAGCAGGGTTATCTAGTCGCGATTTTTCCGCTTCAGAAATAATGTCGAAGTAGACAAAAACTTCTTTAACGCCATTCGTATTGCTGGCCACCTTCTTAGCCATTTGAGCCTCATCCTGAGTCAAAATACCCATTAAATATATATTGCCGCCCTCAGCCACTATCGCCATAGAGTTGGATGGAATCTTGTCAGTAAAAATCATTTGGGTTTTAACTTTTGATGCGAGATAGGCATCATTGGCACGAGCTGAGTAGGTGCTAATAGGGCCTACGATTAGCTCATTAAAAACCTTGCGCGTATTTTTCATGCTCCTTACATCATCACCAGCTTGGCTCTTAATGGTCTCATCCAATACTTCACCTGTCAGTAATACTTTTTGATTGAATGAAGTAACACTGATATTGGCGTTTTTTCCAAAGCGTTTATCAAGCGCATTCCCTGCCTCGAGCTCAATACCTTTATCCATTACCTGAACACTAGGCGTGCGACGATCTGCAATCACTGTCACACCCGCTGTAATGCCGCCGACCGCAACAACAGCACATGCAGATAGCAGCGAGATGCATGAAGAGGCAATAACAAATTTAGTGATCGACTTGATGAACATGGAGATGCTTTCTATTAACGGGTCAATAATGTATTAGTCAAACATCAAGTGATCTACACCATCACATAAACCATGCAGCAGCACTAGATGGGTTTCCTGAATACGCGCAGTTCGACTAGAGGGAACACAAAGATGAATATCATCCTGATCGAGCAAGCTTGCAATTTTGCCGCCACCGTTTCCAGTGAAGGCGATCACCTTAATGCCCATTTTTTTAGCTGCCTCTATTGCCTTAATTACATTTTTAGAATTTCCTGATGTTGAAATCCCCAATAGGATGTCGCCTTCTTTTCCAAGCCCGCGCACTTGTTTGCTAAAAATTTCATCGTAGCTGTAATCATTTCCTACGGCGGTAAGAATCGATGAGTCTGTTGTCAAAGCAATAGCCGCTAGCTCTTGTCGCTCTCGCTCAAATCGCCCAATTAATTCAGCCGCAAAATGTTGAGCATCTGCCGCTGATCCACCATTACCGCAAGCCATCACCTTCCCGCCTGATTGCAAGCACTGGGCCATAGCCATTACGCCACGTGCAACAAGTTCAGGTAGTGTTTTCTCCGCCTCTTGCTTGACGGCAATGCTATCCAAGAAGTGTTGGGATGCGCGGACGCGCAAGCGTTCAATAGTTTCTTTATTCATAACAATATTATGCGCCAAAGTAGGGCGGTTTTACTTCTTATGCGTCTGCCTACAAAAAGCCACGTATGCTCTTATTAATTCGATCAATTAACACGCAAAGACGCACCATATGGAACTGAGCACTTTTGACTTTCTCAAGCAACAAGATCTCCCAGCGGGAGCGCTCTATATGGTTGCAACTCCCATTGGAAATTTAGGCGACATTACATTACGCGCCCTTCATGTCCTTAATGCAGTCGATGGCATTGCCTGTGAAGACACGCGTCATAGCGCCGCCTTATTGCAGCAATTTGGCATCCATAAAAAATGTATGGCACTTCACGAACATAATGAAGTGGAGGGAGCACAAGCAGTTATTCAAAGCCTCAGAAACAATGAACGTTGGGCCTATATTTCTGATGCCGGCACGCCAGGCGTTTCTGATCCAGGCGCTAGATTGGTCAATGAGGTTCAAAAAGCCGGCTTTCGTGTCATTCCTATTCCAGGAGCCAGTGCGGTTTCTTCAGCAATTTCTGTTGGGGGCTCGGTGTTGTTAGGCTCTGAAGGGCGCTTTCAGTTTTTGGGCTTCTGGCCCAACAAGGCCAAAGATCGCGATGCGCTGCTTCACGAACTCAATGCCAGCACCAAAACGAGCATTTTCTTTGAATCGCCACACCACATTCGCGATACGCTGGCTGTGCTAGCAACAGCACTCCCATCTGATCGTCAAATCGTAGTCGGCAGGGAGCTCACCAAAAAATTTGAGCAAGTAGTTGCACTCAGTATTGGGGACATACCAAAATGGCTTGAGGATGCAGAAAGTCTCAAAGGTGAATTCGTTCTTTTAATAGCAGGGCGCAAAGCAAATGATGGGGAGACTGCAGATCACGCCTCTTTAATGCTTTGGGCCAATGCCCTAAGTCCGTATTTGGGCAGCAAAGAGATTGCCGCGGTTCTCTCGCAAACCTTAGGGATATCTAAAAAAGAGGCCTATCAAGTTGCTTTAGATGCAAAGCCTCCTAGTGAGGGGCAATAAAAAAGCTGGCATATAGCCAGCCTTCTTACTGTAAATTGAAATACTATTTAGCAGCAGGGGCTGCTGGAGCCTTAGGCTCAGGGAACTTACCACCTGCAGCAGTAGTCATATAAGCCACTGCGCGCCCCAATTCGTAATCGCTCACATCATCTGGGCTTGAGCCGCCACGAGCTGGCATGGCGTTTTTACCCTTGAGAACGGAAGTCATTAAAGCATCGTAGCCTTTGGCAATGCGCGGTGCCCAAGCGGCTGTATCGCCAAACTTAGGAGCCCCAGCAGCGCCAGTAGCATGGCAGGAAGAGCATACGGTTTTATATACCTCTTCACCGGTCTTCATTTCACGAGGCGCACTAGCATCATGAAAATTGAGCTGAGCCACGGGCTTAATCAGCTGGTCAGTTGATGGGCTTGAATCCGTCCGCTTGCCATTGTTAACAAAAACCATTAACAACAAAATAATGATCAATGGTACAAAAAAGCTGGCAAATACCATGATGATCAATTGTTTAGGGGACTTAATTAGTGTTCCGTGCTCGTTGCTCATAGGACTTTTATCGTTTGACGGTTTATAGGGTTACTTTGCGAAGATTATAACGAGTGCTTTAACTATAGGCACTTACAATAGCGAGGTAATCTTATTTATCGCCGGCGCCCGTAGCTCAGTGGATAGAGTATTGGCCTCCGAAGCCAAGGGTCGCAGGTTCGATTCCTGCCGGGCGCGCCAATAATAAGTAGGGGGGCTTTGACCTACATCATGCAGAAAATTGTGGAAAAGGCTATCATTTGCTCCTAAATTATTGATTCTTATCATGCCTAATCACTTAAATCCGACCCTTTCAGAACCGTCTATTGCCAATCCGCTGGCTCCTGATCTACCTTTGCCACATAGAAAGATCATTCGTAGTTGGCTCATCCCCATGGCTCAAGGTGAAACAGGCAGGGCATTGATGTTGCTCTTAATAGACGCCTCCTTATGGCTAGCCTGCATTGCTGGAACCGTTTTTGCAGAAAATATCCTGCTTAAGCTAGTCTTCGGTGTGGTGGCTGGCTTTGTAACTGGCAGAATTTTTATTTTGGGTCATGATGCCTGCCATCAAAGCTTCACCCCAAACCGCGAACTTAATAAAGTTCTTGGTCGAATTGCCTTTCTGCCATCCTTAACACCATATAGCCTATGGGACGTAGGGCACAACGTAGTGCACCATGGCCAAACCAATCTGAAGGGTTTTGACTTTGTTTGGGCGCCGCTCTCAAAAGCAGAATATGACGCCCTATCTCCGTCCCGCAAGGCCCTAGAGCATCTCTATCGTAGTGGTTGGGGGCCCGTTTTTTACTATTTAATTGAGATTTGGTGGAGAAGAGAGTACTTCCCAAATGCCCAAAATAAACCGGGCGATCGTCCCATCTTCCTCAAAGATAACCTACTGGTAAGCGCTTTTGCCATTGTTTGGATTGCATGCCTCATTGCTGGAGCTCTCGCAACCGGCCAATCAGTATGGCTTGGTCTGATCATGGGATTTGCGGTTCCTTTCCTGTTCTGGAACGGCATGATTGGCTTTGTAGTGTATGTTCACCACACCCATCCTTCGGTCTCTTGGTATGACAAAAAGTCCGAGTGGTTGCGCGCCCAACCTTTTGTTTCTACTACAGTGCACCTCACTTTTAACTGGATTTGGGGCGCACTAATGCACAATATTATGGAACACACTGCTCACCATGTAGACATGAGCGTGCCCCTATACCGCCTTCAAGAAGCTCAAAATACCCTCGAAACTATCCTTCCTGAGCGTATTTTTGTTCAAAAGTTCTCATGGAGTTGGTATTTCGATACTGCTCGGAAGTGCAAACTCTATGACTTTGAAAACAAAGCGTGGCTTGATTTTGATGGCAATAAAACAGCTGAATCAGTCAGGGTTGTATTGAGCCCAGCCCCAGCGGGACAAAACGGGTAAAATAGACTCTCTGTATAAGATTTGCCTTACCCGGATTGCCCATGACTACCTCTACTCCAGCCGCCACCCAAGACACCTCTCAGAGCCTCAAGTTTTGCTCTTCTTGCAGTCGTGAAAAGCGCCTCGAAGGTGGGACCTGGATTCCAACTAGCAATCGTAAGCAACGCTGGATTTGTGCGAGCTGTCTTTACAATCGCACACACCGCACCGGCTCTGCTAAAACCTAATTCCTTACGCATTATCCCCAACATAGGGATTGCTTAATCGTTCCGCCCCAAAGGTAGACATTGGTCCATGGCCAGGAACAAACTGCACATCATCGCCCAAGGGCCACAATTTAGTTTTGATCGCATTAATTAAGTCTGCGTGATTACCTCTCGGGAAATCTGTTCTGCCGATAGAGCCCGCAAACAAGACATCACCGACTAGCGCCAAGCGATCTTCTTTATCAAAAAACACAACATGCCCAGGCGTATGTCCGGGGCAGTGAAATACCTCTAAATTAACATTACCGACTTTTACATGATCACCATCATTGAGCCAGCGATCAGGCTCGAAGACTTTGGCATGCCCAAATCCAAACCGCTCCGTTTGCTCTGGTAGTTGATCAATCCAAAAACGTTCATCAATTTGCGGACCCTCGATTGGCACATGTAACTGCTCAGACAAGTCTTTAGCGGCCGCACAATGGTCTAAGTGTCCATGGGTAAGCAAAATCTTTTTCACAGTACCGCCCATCTGCTTTACGCCTTCCAAAATCTTTGGGATATCGCCACCTGGATCAACAATGGCTGCGTCTCCAGTCTCCTGGCAAACCAGAATAGAGCAGTTTTGCTCAAATGGGGTAACGGGAACTATTCCTAATTTGATCGGCATATAAGCTGGCTCTCGTATAAATACAATGGTTGTTTATGGGAGTAAAGATAAAATATTCTTAAAGGATAAAACATGAACGCCCAAGAAACATTTAAATTTGCTCAAACCCATGAATGGTCATCCCTAGAGGACGACGGTCTTGTGTGGGTTGGCATTAGCAATCATGCGCAAGAGGCTCTTGGAGATGTGATGTTTTTTCAAGCACCCAAACTAGGGCAAGTTGTTAAGCAAGGGGAGGCGATTGCGGTAATTGAATCTGTTAAGGCTGCTAGCGACATCCATGCACCCGTCAGCGGTGAAATTGTGGCTTTAAATCAGGCTCTTGAGTCCTCGCCTGAAATAGTAAATCAAGCACCATACTCAACTTGGCTTTTTAAAATTAAACCGAGCGCAGAGCTTGCTGCAGAACTACTAAATTTATTGGATGCCCCGACTTACAGTAGCACTGCTGGCGCCTAAAGACCCACTTAAATTGCAATTGGGTCGCGCTCAACTAACCATCGAATGCGCGATACTTTGCTAATGCGTCCCTGAGATTGTTGGCGTAAATCGCGGTCAATATTTTCTAAGATTTCTTGTAATAGTTTTCGATTGGCAGACTCTATTACCAGTTGTGCGCGCTCTGACCCAGCCACGCGCATGACTGTTTTGGGAACCGGATCGTATACATATACATCTTTGGGCACCATCCTATGCTGCTTAAGGCGCGCCTTCAGTTCATTTAAGAAACCAAGCGCCTTCTCGAGACTTTTTGCCTCAGCATGAACCAAGCCTTGATAAGTAAAAGGGGGTAGTTTTGCTTCATCTCGCTCATGCGCGATGTAAGCCATAAATCCATCCACATCATGCCTGAGCAAATACTGAAATACTGGCGCCTCTGGATACTGTGTTTCTATATAAATATCTCCACCATCCTCTCCCTCAGCGCCAGCCCTTCCTGCTCGCCCGGCAACCTGTACTAGCTGCGCAAATAATCTTTCAGCAGCCCGAAAGTCTGCTGAATAGAGCCTAGCATCCGCATCCAAAACAGCAACCAATCCTATGTTTTGATAATCATGGCCCTTCGCAATCATTTGTGTGCCAACTACAATATCGACATTGCCATCGTGTATTTCCTGAAAGAGCTCTTCTGCACCTTTACTCTTTCTGCTAGAGTCTGCATCCACACGCAGCACTCTGGCTTGTGGCCACATCTCCTCAATACTATCTTCCAGCTTTTGCGTTCCCTGTCCAAGGGTTTTCAGATCTGCATTTCCACAATCGGGACAAAACTGCGGTATTGATTTAACCAATCCACAATGATGACAATTTAGTACAGACCTTTTTCCCAATGCTCCTGGCTTATGCATCACCATATATGAAGAACATTGTGAGCACTTTGATAACCAATTACAACTACTGCAACTAAGTACCGGCGCGTATCCTCTGCGATTAATCAGAATTAAGCTTTGCTTTTGCTCTTGATAATTTTTGCTAATTGCCTGAGCAAGCGTTTTACTAATCAGGCTTTTCGTCTTTGGAGCGCCTTCGTCTCCTGGGCTATATTGATTGCGAGGATCGCGGGTGTCAATTTAGCCCCTTGGGCACGCTGGTCTAAGCGAATATATTCGTATCGCCCGGCCTTAGCCGCAATCCAAGTTTCTAAAGATGGGGTGGCTGAAGAAAGTACGATTGGGAACTGCCCATCATGCGCGCGCCATATTGCCAAGTCCCTTGCTGAGTATCTGGTTCCCTCTTGTTGCTTATAGCTTGTGTCGTGCTCCTCGTCGACCACGATTGCTTTTAAATTTGGCATCGGTGTTAAAGCAGCCAATCTTGTTCCCAAAATAATTTGTGCTTTACCTGTCATTGCCTCATACCAAGCAATACCGCGTTTCTTTTCTGTTACGCCGCTATGCAAGACTGCCATGATCTTATCTGGGAAATAGGCACGCACACGTCTTTCTAGTTGCGGCGTTAAATTGATTTCCGGAACCAGCAACAGCACTTGTGCATCTTTTTCTTTCAAAATCCTGCTGATCCAATTTAGAAATACTGCAGTCTTGCCGCTGCCAGTTTGACCCTGGAGCAAAATCGTGCGGAACTTACTTCCAGAGTTGCTAGGATTGTTTAGGGCCTCTAATGCTTTTTTTTGCTCTGCGTTTAATTGTTCAGCTGTAATGAATCCTTCTTTTTGGGACTCTATTACCTTTGGATTTTTTTTCTTGGTTGCCTCATTTATTTTTTCTACATTTTTCTTCCAGGAATCTGCCTTTTTCCACATCTGTGGGATTGTTGGAAGAATAGTTTCACCAAGCGCATGGACGTAGTACTGACTAGCGAAGTTCATTAAACGCAGCAGCGCTAAATTGAGTGGGGGTAGGGGTGACACCTTGTCAACATACTTTATTTTGTCGATTTGATAATCAGAGTGAGCACTTACTTTTATTACTACTGCAATTTCTTGCCCACGCCCAAAGGGCACTTCAATAATTTGGCCAACCTGAGGAAGCGCTCCCAACTGTTTTGCGTCCCAAAGATAGTCAAACCCTTGAGATAAAGGCTTATCAACTACCACTTGGACAACTATGGGATCTGGCATTTTTTTACTTCAATTTTCGCTTTAGCTTGTGGATAACTCTGTGGATATCATCAGCTTATTCTATTATCGGGACCGCTTTGAAAAATTGAAGTTTTTAAGGGAAACCCCTAATTATTCAATTTTATTGAATAAAAACAATGTGTTAGAGGCACAACTAAAAGAGCAATCTAATCATTTCTCTCAATCTTACTGAATTTAAATCATGTCACATAATTGTGCATAACTTTGAACGCCTCTTTTGCCCAAAGTTAGCAAACACTTTGCGTTAGTGCTTTGATCTAAGGGTTTTTGATTTAGAAATCACAGCATCAGCCAGGGCAGTGACGCTTTCTGGAGGTGTAAATTGTGAAATGCCATGACCTAAATTAAAGATGTGGCCATCTAAAGGATGCAGTCCTGGCTTTAAGGCAGGCGCGGCAGCCAAGTCGTCTAATAGAGCATGGGCCTGCTCAGCAATTTGTTTTGGTTCTGAAAAAAGAATTAAGGGATCGAGATTGCCTTGAATTGCCAAGGGCTTATTTAGTGAGAGCAATTGTTTGCGTGCGCGGCTTAATGAAATAGTCCAATCGAGCGCAATCACATCCGCCCCAACTTGCGCCATATCGTTAAGCCAGATTGCGCCGCCTTTAGTAAACATAATGACAGGAATTTTTCTGCCGTTATGTTCGCGTGGCAGTAGATCAATCACTTTTTTCATCGATGCCAAAGACATGTTTTGATACCAGCCGTCCGGGAGCATTCCACCCCAAGTATCAAAAATCATTAGCGCTTGTGCACCAGCTTTGACTTGCTCAATCAAATAACTAGCCACTGATTGAGCGTTGATATCGAGAATATGTTGCAATAAATCAGGGCGACTAAACATCATGGTTTTGGCATGACGAAAATCGTCCGAGCTCGAGCCATCAATCATGTAGCAAGCTAAAGTCCAAGGGCTTCCTGAGAAACCAATTAATGGAACACGTTGCTTGCCATCTTGAATTAACGCTTTACGAATTTCTGAGACAGCATCAAATACATACTGCAGCTGACTCATATCAGCAACACGTAATTTTTTTACCGCATCTTCCGTGCGCAAGGGGTGATCAAAGCTAGGTCCCTCACCAGTGGTGAACTTAAGTCCCAGCCCCATAGCATCGGGGATGGTCAAGATATCCGAAAACAGAATGGCTGCATCCAAAGGGTAGCGGTCCAGCGGTTGGAGCGTTACTTCGGTTGCATATGCTGGATTTTTTGCTAGGCCTAAAAAACTCCCAGCCTTAGCACGCGTTGCATTGTATTCTGGGAGATATCTACCGGCCTGTCGCATGAGCCAAAGCGGCGTTTGATCTACCGCTTCGCCCAGGCAGGCTCGTAGAAACCGGTCGTTTAACAACAAGGAATAGACCGGTTCTTACTTTTTACGACGGAAACGTGCAATGGCAGCCAACTGAGCGGCTGCTACTGCAAACTCAGACTGAGCCAAGGCCATATCAAAATCGCTGGTGCGGTTTTGCATTGCCTCTTCGGCACGCTTTTTAGCTTCTGTTGCTTTAGCTTCATCGAGATCGTGACCACGAATCGCAGTATCCGCTAAAACAGTGACACGATCTGGCTGAACCTCTAAATAGCCGCCCGCTACGAAAACAAACTCTTCATCACCATCTGATTTTTCAATGCGGACGGAGCCTGGACGGATGCGTGTAATGAGCGGGATATGACCAGGCAATATACCGAGCTCTCCACTCTCGCCAGGAAGCGCTACAAACTTTGCTTCACCGCTAAAAATGGATTGCTCTGCACTAACTACGTCGACATGTATGCTTGACATAAGTATCCTAAATGGGCTCGATTAAAGCTTCTTGGCTTTCTCAATGGCTTCATCAATTGAGCCCACCATGTAGAACGCTTGCTCAGGCAGGTGATCCAATTCACCGCTGCAGATCATTTTGAAACCACGGATGGTTTCTTTCAAAGGAACATATTTGCCTGGTGAACCAGTAAATACCTCTGCAACGTGGAAAGGTTGTGACAAGAAACGCTGAATCTTACGAGCACGTGATACAGCCAATTTGTCTTCTGGTGACAATTCGTCCATACCTAAAATCGCAATAATGTCGCGCAATTCTTTGTAACGCTGCAATGTCATTTGAACATCACGCGCCACTTCATAGTGCTCTTGACCAACCACTTGTGGGTCTAACTGACGGCTAGTTGAATCAAGTGGGTCAACCGCAGGGTAGATACCCAATGCAGCGATGTCACGAGACAACACGACTGTAGAGTCTAAGTGCAAGAAGGTAGTAGCAGGAGATGGATCAGTCAAGTCATCCGCAGGAACGTAAACGGCCTGAATAGATGTAACAGAACCAGTCTTAGTGGAAGTAATACGCTCTTGCAACTTACCCATCTCTTCTGCCAATGTAGGCTGATAACCCACAGCAGATGGCATACGGCCCAGCAAAGCTGATACTTCAGTACCGGCCAAGGTGTAACGGTAAATGTTGTCGACGAAGAACAAAATGTCACGGCCTTCATCACGGAAAGCTTCAGCCATTGTCAAACCAGTTAACGCAACGCGTAAACGGTTACCAGGTGGCTCATTCATCTGACCGAAAACCATGGCAACCTTATCGATCACGTTTGATTCTTTCATCTCGTGATAAAAGTCGTTACCTTCACGAGTACGCTCACCAACACCAGCGAACACTGACAAACCTGAGTGTTGCTTAGCGATGTTGTTAATTAATTCCATCATGTTCACGGTCTTACCAACACCCGCACCACCGAACAAGCCAACCTTACCGCCTTTAGCGAATGGGCAAACTAAGTCGATCACCTTAATACCAGTCTCTAGCAAGTCGACTGAAGGGGATAGTTCATCAAACTTCGGTGCTGGCTGGTGAATCGCACGACGCTCTTCTGTTGCAATCGGGCCTGCATCATCAATTGGGCGACCCAATACGTCCATGATGCGACCAAGTGTTGCTGGGCCAACAGGAACAGAAATTGGCTTGCCTGTGGAGGCGACTTCCATGCCGCGACGCAAACCGTCGCTTGCGCCCATGGCAATTGCGCGTACAACGCCATCGCCAATTTGTTGCTGAACTTCAAACGTTAAACCTTTTTCAGCGAATGATTTTTCACCACTCTCAACCAATGTCAACGCATCATAAATGCTTGGCATTTTGTCGCGTGGAAACTGAATATCCACCACTGGACCAATACACTGCACGATCTTTCCGTTACTCATCGCATCTCTCCGCTTTCAATTCCTAAATTCTTTCGTATTTCTAAACGCTGACTGCTTAAACCGCAGCCGCTCCACCAACAATCTCTGACAACTCTTTGGTAATAGCAGCCTGTCGTGTCTTGTTGTAATCCAATTGCAATTCGCCGATAACGTTCTTAGCGTTATCTGAAGCAGCCTTCATGGAGACCATGCGAGCAGACTGCTCGGAGGCCATGTTCTCTGCAACAGCTTGATAGATCATTGCCTCTACGTAGCGCTTTAGGAGTCCATTCAAAATGGACTCAGCATCAGGCTCGTAAATGTAATCCCAAGAGTTACCAGTCTTATCCTCTGGAGCAATAGCTGCTGGCTCCAACGGCAATAACTTTTCTAAAACAGGCTCTTGCTTCATTGCATTTACAAAGCGGGTATAAGCCAAGTAAACAGCATCAATTTCACCATTCTCAAATGCTTCTAATTGAGCCGTAATTGCCCCAATCAAGGTATCCATGTGTGGGGTATCGCCCAACTGGATTGTTTGAGAAATTAATTTTGCTTTTGAACGATTTAAAAACTGCAATCCCTTGGAACCAATCGCAGTGTAAGCAACACCGATATTGGCCTCTTGAAAATCGCGCACCTGGTTTGCAATCAAACGCAATACATTGGTATTCAAACCGCCGCATAAGCCTTTGTCTGTAGTGACCAAAATAGTGCCAACTTTCTTCACTTCACGAGTTGCCATGTAAGCTGGGCGGAACTCAGGATTAGCTTTAGAAAGGTTGGCCACAATTTCACGAATTTTTTCGGCATAAGGGCGCGCATTACGCATGCGTTCCTGGGCGCGGCGCATCTTGGATGCGGCGACCATTTCCATTGCCTTCGTGATCTTGCGCGTGTTTTGCACGCTCTTGATCTTTGATCGTATCTCTTTTGTGCTTGCCATGATTTATGCGGGCCCTCTTAGAAAGAGGCTGAACGCTTGTAATCCTCAATTGCAGCACGCAAAGCAGCTTCGTCATCTTTGCTCAAGTCTTTAGTCTCTTCAATACGCGCAACCAAATCAGCATATTTAGATTTCAAATGATCTTGTAAGCCTTTTTCGAATGCCAATACGTTTTTAACTTCGAGGTCATCAAAGTAACCATTGTTCACAGCAAACAAAGAGGCTGCCATTTCCCAAACCTGCAAAGGCTTGTATTGAGCCTGCTTACACAATTCAGTAACACGACGACCACGCTCAAGCTGCTTACGAGTAGCTTCATCAAGGTCGGAGGCAAACTGCGCAAACGCAGCCAACTCACGATATTGAGCTAAGTCGGTACGAATACCGCCTGATAACTTTTTAATCACTTTAGTTTGAGCTGCACCACCAACGCGAGAAACAGAAATACCAGCGTTAATCGCAGGACGCACACCAGCATTAAACAAGTCAGTTTCTAAGAAGATCTGACCGTCAGTAATCGAAATGACGTTGGTTGGAACGAAAGCAGAAACGTCGCCAGCTTGAGTTTCAATAATCGGCAGAGCGGTTAAGGAACCGGTCTTGCCTTTTACTGCGCCATTTGTAAATTTCTCAACATATTCAGCATTTACACGAGCAGCGCGCTCAAGCAAACGTGAGTGGAGATAGAAAACGTCACCAGGATATGCTTCGCGGCCCGGTGGACGGCGCAATAGCAAAGAAATCTGACGATATGCAACCGCTTGTTTTGTTAAGTCGTCATACACGATCAAAGCATCTTCACCGCGATCACGGAAGTATTCACCCATAGTGCAACCAGCATATGCAGAGAGGTACTGCATTGCAGCAGACTCAGAGGCACTTGCTGCGACAACAACGGTGTACTCCATCGCACCCAACTCTGTGAGCTTGCGCACAACGTTGGCAATAGTAGAAGCTTTTTGACCAATAGCAACGTAAACGCAATAAACGCCTTTACCTTTTTGATTAATGATCGCATCAACTGCAACAGCGGTTTTACCAGTTTGACGATCGCCAATGATTAACTCGCGCTGACCACGACCAATAGGAACCATCGCATCAATCGCCTTCAAACCAGTTTGTACTGGCTGGCTAACGGACTGACGAGCGATCACGCCTGGCGCAACCTTTTCAATGAAGTCGGTTAACTTGGTATTAATTGGGCCTTTACCATCGATCGGTTGACCGAGCGCGTTTACAACGCGGCCAAGCAACTCTGGACCAACCGGAACTTCCAAAATACGACCAGTACATTTAACTGGATCGCCTTCTTTAATATGGGTGTATTCACCCAACACCACAGCACCAACTGAATCACGCTCAAGGTTCAACGCGAGGCCGATAGTGTTGTTAGGAAATTCCAACATTTCGCCCTGCATCACACCAGACAAGCCATGTACACGGCAAATACCGTCGGTCACTGAAATAACAGTGCCTTCGTTGCGAAGCTGGGAATCAACACCCATTTCGCTAATTCGGCTTTTGATCAGCTCGCTGATCTCGGAAGGGTTGAGTTGCATTACTTACTCCTGGGTCTTATTTCGTATGTTCTTAATAGGGATAACTTATGCGCCAAGACTTGCTTGCATTTGAGCTAACCGTGCTTTGACAGAACTATCCATCACTTCATCGCCAACTTGAATACGCACTCCGCCTATCAACGCTGGGTCTACTTGAATAGTTGGGCGCAATTCTTTACCCCCAAAACGCTTCTTCAAACTTGACAACAAATCCGTTAATGCAGCACCCTCTAAAGGGAATGCACTAGTAATCATTACTTCTGATGCGCCTTCGCTTTGATTCTTCATTTCCTCAAATTGGCGTGCAATTTCAGGAATGGCGGACAAGCGATGGTTTTGATTCACTAAACTCAAAAAGCTAGAGATCTTGCCGTCTAGTTTGGTCTTGACCATGCCGGAAAGCAATTTGCTTAAATCATCAGCCGAAACTTTTGGGTTATTTGATAACACAGCCACTTCTGGCAAAACAGCAAGCTGTGCCAGTTCGTTTAACTGCTCCAAAGAACTGGCAAGCTCAGCAGGCGTTGCACTTTCAAAAAGTGCTTCGGCATAGGGGCGCGCAATAGTGGCTAATTCAGCCATATCAAAGTTCTGCCTTTAGTTGGTCAAGCAATGCACCGTGCGTTTTTGCATCAACTTCGCGACGCAAAATTTGCTCAGCACCTTTCACAGCCAATACAGCTACTTCAGCGCGCAATACTTCGCGTGCACGGGTAATCTGTTGATCTGCTTCTTGTTTAGCTTGAGAAATAATACGAGCAGCCTCCGCTTGAGCGTTGGCACGAATTTCTTCGGCAGACATTTGCGCACGCTTTTCTGCTTCAGCTACACGCTGCACACCTTCTTGGCGTGCTTTGGTTAATTCTTCTTCGGCTGCATTATTTGCCAATGCAAGCGCTGCTTTTCCGCGTTCAGCCGCAGCCAAACCATCGGCAATTTTGCTTGAGCGTTCATCCAATGCCTTAACCAGTGGTGGCCACACAAAGCGTGCAACTACCCACCATAAGACAAAGAAGACAATCATTTGCGCGAATAGGGTCGCGTTCAGATTCACGATATTCCTTTCAGTATTGTTGAGAACGGTTGGATGACTCTAGGCCATCCACGCCAAAACAATTACTTAATAACTGCGAGCAGTGGGTTTGCGAAAGCAAACAACATTGCAACACCAACGCCGATCAAGAACGCAGCGTCGATCAAACCAGCCAAGAGGAACATCTTAGTTTGGAGTGGCTCCATCAATTCTGGCTGACGTGCGCAAGCTTCAATGTATTTGCCGCCCATCAATGCGATACCCAAACAGGCACCAATAGCGCCCAAACCAATGATGATACCGATACAGATAGCTGTTGAACCTTGAATAGTTGCGAGATGTTCCATGTTGCTGACTCCTGAAGTTAAAAGAGGTAAGTTAAAAATAAAATCTTAGTGATGGCTATGTGCTTGCCCGATGTAAACCAAGGTCAACATCATGAAAATGAAAGCTTGCAACAAAATAACCAAAATGTGGAAGATGGCCCAGGCTGAACCTGCAATAACATGGCCCACCAATCCGAACAGGGTTAAATCTAAATTAAAGGTCCAAACGCTACCTAATAATGCGATCAATAAAAAGACCAATTCTCCGGCATACATATTGCCGAAAAGTCGCATACCCAGTGACACGCCTTTGGCAAGGTACTCAATGATATTTAGGGCCAAGTTGAAAGGCGCCAGATACCATTTCGCACCAAATGGGGCAGAGATCAACTCGTGCAGGAAGCCACCAAAGCCTTTGACTTTGAAGCTATAGAAAAATACCAAGACCAATACTGACAGAGACATGCCCATCGTGGCATTTAAATCAGTGGTTGGCACAAGGCGGTTATGCGGAACGTGGCCACCAAAGTTACCAATGAACTGGTTTACGCCCAAAACCCAATCTACCGGGATTAAATCCAGAGTATTGAGAAGGATGATCCAAAAGAAAACAAATAAAGCTAATGGCGCAATGAAAGTACGGTCGCCATGAACAATACTTTTAGCTTGGGTATCCACCATCTCAACAATCATTTCAACCAAACACTGAAAACGACCTGGGACACCTGGGGTTGCACGACGTGCAGCAATCAATAGAATGAAAACTGCGACAAGGCCCATTAACGAAGCCCAAAAGATGGTGTCTAAATTGATAACACTGAAATCAACAATGGATGCCTGATGTGCACCCGTGCTTGTTAGGTTTTGTAAATGCTCGGAAATGTACGCTGTTGGCGTCATTTTCTCGATTGCCTCGTGGGCTTGGTTTACTTCGCTAGACATCTCTTAACTAGTCCTTTGTTCAATCTCAGTTGTTACTACTAGCGCTTACTTAGCGCCATAAATACACCAACCACATACATTTCAAGGCAAGGAAGTAGGTCACCAACAAGGGGACCCATGCTATGCCAGGAACGAGATAAGCAATTCCTAAAAACAGCATTAAGGTGGTGGCAATTTTAATAAATTCGCCCGTGACCAATGCTGCCAAAAACCCTTCTGGTTTTAATTTCGACGTCTTTTTTGCCAACTCCAGTCGCACTAAAAACAATCCTGTAGGCAAGACGCTAATTAAACCACCTAGAAAGGCCGACTGAGTATAAAGGCTTACCCCTACCGACCCTCCAAAAACTGCCCAAGCAACCATGCTGACCATTGTTACGAGGGTCTGCGCAGCTACTACCTTCCAAGGCGATACTGGGGGGTACTTGTTTGCGTTGTTTTGCTGCAACGCAATAATTTCCGCCTTACTGTAGGCCCGAATATATTCTTCTTCTGGCTCATCCCACTCATTTGCCTTGGAAAATTGATTTTTTTGAGGAATCAATTTAGCCCCGAGAGTTTAATGTGTGCACCGCAATAGGTCAAATGTTTTGGGCTCTTTTTCATTTAAAACTACTCCTGAACACCCAGTTTTCTTAACAAAGAATCGAGCTCATCAAATTGGCTAAAACGAATCCTGAGCTCCCCACCCCTGCCTTTAAACTTAAATTCCGCATTTAAGCCTATTAAATCTGCAATTTCTTGGGATAAACGGCGCATATCCGGATCTCGGGATGGCGAATGCGCCCCTTCTTTACTTTTTGCTTTTTTGTCGCCGATTTGACCCCCAGCCAAAGCTAAGGCTGCAGCCATTCTCTCCGCTTCGCGGACCGATAAACCTTGGGCGGCTATTCTCTGAGCCAAAGCAACTTGGCTGGCACCTGGCAAAGGCAGCAGGGCGCGAGCATGGCCCATATCAATTTCGCCAGCCAGCAACATCGCTTGCACTGGTTTTGCCAATTGAATCAGGCGCAGCAAATTAGAAATGGCGCTGCGTGATTTACCAACCGCTTTGGCAGCCTGTTCATGGGTAAAACCAAACTCTTCAATGAGCCTAGCCAATCCCTGTGACTCCTCTAAAGGATTCAAATCTTGGCGCTGCATATTTTCTACTAAAGCCATCGCTGCAGCTGCTTGATCATCGGCACCCGAAACCAGAACAGGAACCTCTTTCAATCCAGCCAGTGTTGCTGCTCTAAAGCGACGCTCTCCGGCAATAATTTCATACTTTCCTGCGCCTACCAAGCGAACCAGCAGCGGCTGCATGACACCTTGCTCACGAATACTTTCGGCAAGCTCCTGCAGTGGACCCGCATCCATCTTTTGTCGCGGTTGATATTTACCAGCCTGCAATGCCGTCAATGGCAAACGGTTAATTTCAACCTGAGCTTGGGTTGTAGCTTTGTCACCAAGCAATGCCTCTAAACCGCGGCCCAAACCTTTTTTCTTAATAGCAACCATAATTTTTTAATTTCTTCCTAGTGTTTACAGTTGATTAATGCGCTCAATCATTTCAGCGCCAAACTCTAAATACGCCTTTGCTCCGCGCGACGACTTGTCAAATGCAACGCCAGGAAGCCCATAAGATGGGGCCTCAGCCAATCTGACGTTACGAGGAATAATCGTTTTAAAAACCTTGTCGCCAAAGTGTTCAAGTAATTGCTCAGACACCTGCTGCTGCAAAGTCATCCGAGCATCAAACATCACACGCAGTAAACCGATGATCATGAGGTCTGGATTTAAATTTGCATGCACTTGTTTAATCGTATTGACCAAATCAGATAAACCTTCCAGCGCAAAATACTCGCACTGCATTGGCACAATCACGCCGTTAGCAGCGCACAATCCATTCAAAGTTAAAAGAGAAAGTGCTGGCGGACAATCAATCAAAATAAAATCGTAATCATCAGCGACTGCAGCAAGCGCATTCTTCAGCCTTTGCTCTCGTAATTCCAAATCAACCAATTCGATTTCCGCACCTGCCAAATCACGATTTGCCGGCAGCACATCAAAGCCAGAGCTTTCACAAGTTTTTGCACACTCCTTCACTGTTGCAAGCCCAATTAATACTTGATAAACGCTCGTAGTTAAATCTGTTTTTTCAATGCCTGAGCCCATAGTTGCGTTCCCTTGTGGATCAAGGTCAACCAGTAAAACGCGTTGCTGATGCCCAGCTAATCCAGCGGCCAAGTTAACAGCTGTAGTTGTTTTACCAACACCGCCTTTTTGATTTGCAATACAGAATATTTTTGCCATGGATAGATTTTTTTATTCAGAGAGGGTGGTTGATATTTTTATGGGGCTCAACACTAAAAGTCTGCGTTCGACCGTTGTATGGGGGATGTGCAAAGGGATATCGGCAATGAGTTGCCATTGATTTAGATTGACGTTTTGCATCTCTTCATCAGCGCGTTTTGATTTCATAGCAAACACCAACCCGTTGGGCTTTAACAGTGGCAATGAAAGCTCTAAAAATCGAGCTAAATTTGTAAACGCCCTGGAAATTACAGCATCAAATACACCTGATTGCTGCACTGCAACAACTTCCACGCGCTCACTCAAGACCGTGATGTTGTGCAGCTTTAATTTCCCGCGAATATGCTGCAAAAATGCAGTCTTTTTTCGCACAGCCTCAATTAAGGTGAGCCGCCACCCTGGTTGCAATATGGCAATAGGTATTGCAGGCAGACCGCCACCTGAGCCCAAGTCTGCAATGAGGGGGCTTGAGCCTTCCAAAAACTGCCTCATTACAGGTAAAACCGCAATAGAATCAATGAGATGAAGTTTGATAGATTCACTTTCACCCTCGATTGCAGTCAAGTTATGCACCTGGTTCCACCGGCCCATTTCATGAAGAAATGTATCTAAATCAGCAATATTTTCAGGGCCTAGATTGAGACCCAGATCCTCTATTCCAAGAGCGATCAAGCCCTCACTCACACCGACTCCTGGGTTCTGCCCAAGCCCTTTTTAAGGTGCACCAGCAACAAAGATAATGCAGCAGGCGTCACACCCGAAATTCTTCCGGCCTGACCTAAAGTGCTTGGCTTATGGAAGTTCAGTTTTTGCTGCACTTCTTTTGATAATCCCAGCACCTGGGTATAGTCCAAAGACTCTGAGAGCGGGAAACTTTCGTTGTGCTCTTGGCGGGCAATTTCAACCGCTTGCCGATCTATATATCCCTGGTACTTAACCGAAATCTCCACCTGGTCACTAATCTGTTGGGCCAAACCAAGGTCATCATCCAGAACCCCCGCAGACCATACACCCCCCGCGAGCGTTGTAAGTGCATCGTAGCTAACGCCAGGGCGCCTCAAAATCTCAGCCAAACTACACTCGTGAGATAAGTCTTGTCCTAGCAGTTCAGATACTGCTTTGGCAGCCTCATGCTTTGGGCCAACCCAAATTTCTTGTAGACGGGCTGTTTCACGTGAAACAGCCTCTTGTTTCCTGCAGAAGACTTCCCAGCGATAGTCATCCACCAAACCAAGATTTCTGCCTATTTCAGTTAGGCGTAAGTCGGCATTGTCTTCGCGCAAACTTAAACGGTACTCTGCGCGGCTTGTAAACATACGGTAGGGCTCTTGAACACCCCTAGTAATGAGATCGTCCACTAGAACCCCAATATAGGACTCACTTCGCTTTGGAATCCAAGGCTCTTTTCCTTTTGCAGCCAAACCAGCATTGATTCCAGCCAACATGCCTTGTGCTGCAGCCTCTTCATATCCGGTTGTGCCATTAATTTGACCGGCAAAATACAAACCTGAAATTACCTTGGTTTCTAGGCTGTGTCGCAGTTGGCGCGGATCAAAATAATCGTACTCAATAGCGTAGCCAGGACGAACGATGACCGCCGCCTCCATTCCACGAATGCTTCTAACCAGATCCCACTGAACATCAAAGGGCAAGCTGGTTGAAATACCATTGGGATAAAACTCATTTGTAGTTAAGCCTTCTGGTTCCAAAAAGATCTGGTGACTATTTCGGGAGGCAAAACGATGAATCTTGTCTTCAATAGAAGGGCAATAGCGCGGCCCAACACCCTCAATGACGCCTGTATACATTGGCGAACGATCGAGACCACCGCGAATAATGTCATGGGTTTTCTCATTAGTATGA
>Ga0364908_10201_pt1 | contig 20336 bp, 18 predicted proteins | sample ExccelJu500002D4_2_FD_206965 | JGI IMG/M metagenome (GOLD analysis project Ga0364908, IMG submission 206965) | Enriched cells from Trout Bog Lake Hypolimnion, Wisconsin, USA - BchlTB.July02.5000.02.D4 | ecosystem: Environmental > Aquatic > Freshwater > Lake > Hypolimnion/Profundal zone | place...
AAATATCGGTGTGTAGCATTTTGTGTAGTGGATTTAATCTAATTAGAAAAACTTCTGACTCACTCTTTGGTTTTCAAAACTACAGGAATTTTGGAACAACCGTTTCACACTTCGTTACTCCTAAGAGGTTTTAGGAAATAAGCGTTACTTTAAGTAACTCTCAGAATGCAATTCTGTATTTAAAGTTAAAGTAAGTTTTATTTGTCCAATTAAAACCCAACTAGATCGGTATAAAAATCTCGTTAAAGCGAGGTTGTGGCAGATTATTCTGTTGCACTAAATCATTAAGAATTTCCTTAAATAATGACTCGTCACCATCATAAAGCTCATAAGCCTCCATCCAAGTTTCCCTGCCTTGATCATCTTGCTCTGGTCTCTTCATCAGACGATAGCTTAAATTAGGAAATTGGGTAGCTAACTTGCGCTGCATATCTCCAATTAATTTGGCAACTTCAGGCAGATCACTTGGTACAAATTTAAAATATACATATAGAATCATTTCCTACCGTCCATTCCATTCCATCGATAGGCAAGAGAATTATCAATCCCAAATTGATCTAAGCATCTACCAACAGTATGATTTACCACATCATCTAATGACTGTGGCTTCGAGTAGAAAGCAGGTACAGGAGGCATAATAATCCCGCCACATTCTGTTACCTGGGACATCGAACGCAAATGCCCAGCATGTAATGGTGTCTCTCTTACCAATAAGACTAAACGACGACGCTCCTTCAAAACTACATCAGCAGCTCTAGAAACTAAGCTACTGGTTACACCCGAAGCAATCTCAGACAAGGAACGAATTGAACACGGTGCAATAACCATGCCTAAACTTTGAAACGATCCAGAAGAGATGGAGGCCCCAATATTCTTGGCTGAATGAACAACATCAGCCATGGCCTCGATTTGAGCAAGCTTGTAGTCGGTCTCAGCGGCCATTGTTAGCTTTGCCGAATCACTCATGACTAGATGTGATTCAATCCCCAGATTCTTTAAAACCTCAAGAATACGTATTCCATAAACCGTTCCAGAGGCTCCAGTGATGCCAACAATTAAGCGTTTTTTCAAAATGAGTCCTAAATTAATTGGATTTCAAATAGGAGGATAGAGGAAATTGGGCATCCAGAACAGCATCCAAATTCACCTCATCTTCACCAGGAATCTTTACCTTAGTAAATACATGGCCCTCGTATACTAAAGGTTTCGTTGCATCGAGGCCAAGCTTGGAACTCATTCCTTGATAGTGAGCTGGTATTACTCCATTTTCATCAACTGGCAAACCAACCGTAGTCGAGGGATCCAAGACTGAGCCCTGAGCATCATGAATCACCACTAATCCTCGCTTTGCTTGAAAACGCGTCGCAATTGCCCACTCGACTTGAGATGGGTCATGTACATCCACATCCTCATCAACGATGACAACATGCTTAACATCATAATGTGAGCTAAATGCACCAGCGATCACATTTTTAGGAAGCCCCTCATGCGTCTTCTTGATTTGCACATAGAGATGGTATCGACCAACACCCCCTAGAGAAAGATGAACATCAAGAACCCCAGGAAAACTTCTTCTTAAATAAGACAGAATGGTTGCCTCCCTGGGAATAGAGCCCAGCAATAAATGCTCTAGTTCAGCGGGCACTATTGTATGAAAGATAGGATCTTTTCTATGGGTCACTGTATCAACCACAATCACCTGACGCCTCTCTTGAGAGCTATAGTACTTAGGATATTCGCCAAAGGGGCCCTCAAGTTCGCGAACCTTGGGTGGTATGTGCCCCTCAAGAACTATCTCCGCGTTTGCGGGGACCCAAACGCCATTAGTTAAGCATTGCGCTACCTCTAAAGCTTCGCCGTGCAATGCGCCTGCAATTTCAAGCTCATCCGAATCTATTGGCGCTATTGCCTGAGATGCCAATAATGTTAAAGGATCAACGCCAATTACCACGGCCACCGGTAATGGTTGATTTAACTCTTCAGCAGCCTGCTGAAATGAGTGCAGATGTCTTGGCAAAATTAGGACCGCCATATGGTCTTTTGAATTCACCTGAATGCGATTAATAGATACGTTCTGGATTCCTGTTTTGGGATTCTTAGCAATCACCAAACCAGCAGTGATATAAGGACCACTGTCATGTTCGCTATGAGTGGGTACCGGCAATAAGGTACGCATATCAAAATCTTGATGAACCACTTCTTGGCAAGGAGCATTTTTTACCAACTTGCAGGGAATTGGATTATCCGCAGCCAAACGAAACGCATTGAGCAAAGAAGACTCCTCTACACCCATCGACTCTGCGATCCAGGAACGTGATGACATAAACCCAGAAACCACCGGCATTGAATGACCACCTGGACTAGGGAAAAGAACACCACTTTTCCCATCCATTTTTTTGGCTATCGCAGCCAATTCATGTTTGAGGGAAATATTTTTCTTCGTGGCAATCAAGCGTCCGGTATTAGCAAGATGCGTTAGCCATGGACGGAGCTGAGTAAATTTTTTCATCTAAGGCTACCTTTAAAAACCTCTTGTGCAATTATTCTGGAGTAATCCCTGATTGTGAAACTACTTTTTTCCAAATATCCATTTGTTTGCGAATAAATACTTCGAATTGAGTGGTTGATCCACCATCAGGAACAACGCCCTGATCGTTAAATGTCTTGCGAACATCCTCTTGGGCCAAGATGATGTTAATTTGCTTATTTAGTTTATCAATGACCACTGGTGGAGTTCCAGCTGGCACCATAAAACCATGCCATGAAGAGACCTCATATCCCTTTATCCCCGCCTCAGCCACAGTAGGAACTTGGGGCAATAAAGGAGATCTAACATCAGTTGCAATGGCAACCGGTCTTATTCTTCCTGACTGTATGAATGGACGAACCATTGGAAATACATCAAATGCCACCTCAACTTGACCTCCTGCCAAATCAGTTAACAATGGTGTACTTCCTTTATAAGGGACCTGGTTAAGGCTAACATTTGCAACATTTTCAAAAAGAGCCATCGCTAAATGTTCTGACGATCCCGATCCAGATGATCCGTAATTAATTTTTCCTGGATTTTTTTTCGCTGCGACCAATAGATCGGAAAGGGTCTTGATTTTAGAGTTCTCGTTAACAACAAGGACCATTGGCGCTCTTCCCGCAAGAACAACCGGAGCAAATGCTTTGCTACTGTCATAGGGAAGTGATTTATAAATAAATGGATTGGCTGCAAATGGAAACTGGGCAACTAATAACGTATAACCATCGGGCGCAGAGCGCGCAACAAAGTTTGTACCAATTGTGGTGCCCGCACCCGGCTTATTTTCAACCAATACCGGCACGCCCCAAGCATCGCTCAACTTCTTTCCAACGACTCTGCCTAGGGTGTCATTAAATCCACCTGGCGGATAAGGAACTACTATAGTGATTGGCTTATCGGGATACGATCCGCTAGATTGAGCTAAAGATGAGCCGCTCGCAATAAATACAATGGTCAATAAACCCAAAAAATACCAACCCGTTTTTTTCATCATCAACATTCCTAATGTTTTAAACACTGACTCGTCTCATTAATTCTTCGCGCTCATTTAAATTAGTTGAATTTCCTTCTAACACTATCCTTCCGCGCTCAACTACATAATGTCTATCGCATAAGTGGATTGCTTTATGAATATTTTGTTCAATGAGCAAAATTGCAATACCTTGTGACTTCAGCTCGCCCAACAGCTTAAAAATCTCAGAGACAACCATCGGAGCAAGGCCCTCAGTTGGCTCATCGATCAATAAGAGTTTAGGTTTACCCACTAAAACACGCCCCATGGCTAGCATTTGTTGCTCGCCGCCAGATAATGTGGTGCCTAATTGAGTGCGCCGCTCTCCTAATCGGGGAAATCTTTCTAAAACCATTTGTATTCGCTGCTCTGCAGTCTTGCGCTCACCGGGTGCCACTTGCATCAAGCCAAGCTTGAGATTCCCCTCGACGCTTAAGCCAGGAAATATTCGACGATCCTCTGGTACTAAACCCAAACCAAGTCTCGTAATTTCATTTGAAGGCAAGACTTGAATAGGTTTACCTTCAAAGAGGATATTTCCAGTTGTAGGTTTATGCCATCCTGCAATCGTCTTGACAATGGTGGTCTTGCCAACCCCATTTCTACCAAAAAGGCCAACAGTCTCGCCAGGACGAATTGATAAATTAACTCCTTGTAAAACATGGGAAAGGCCAAGATTGACGTGAACATCTTGCATTTCTAGAATCATGCCAACTCCTCACCAAAATACGCAGCCTGTACCAGTGGATTGGCGCGAACCTCCGCAGGACCACCCTCAGCCAATTTTCGCCCTTGCGCCATCACAATCACGTTCTTGGATAAATTCATCACGAGATCTACATCATGCTCTATCAGAAGCACAGTAATTTTTGATCCTAATTGTTTAATAAGCTCAGCCGTTTCTTGGGTATCAACCTGAGACATACCTTGCGTTGGCTCATCCAACAACAAAAGCTTTGGCCTAGTAGCTAGTGTTACCGCAATTTCCAGACGTCTCTGTTGACCGTGCGAGAGCGCGCCTGCAAGCTGATCTCGAGCTTCATACAAATTAAACTCATCGAGCAATTCATCTGCCCTATCAATTGCTATTCGACTTCTATTTAAAGGCAAAAATAAATTCACCTTAGGCTCAAGAGCCTGGCTAGCAATTCGTAAGTTATCGATTACAGACAGATCAAAAAATAGATTTGTAATTTGAAAAGATCTCGCCATCCCGGCACCCAATCTTTTCTCTGGATTTGCACGCGTTACATCCAATCCATCAATTAATGCAGATCCTGAGTCGGGCAAGAAAGTGCCGCTTAATAAATTAAATAATGTACTCTTACCCGCTCCATTAGGTCCAATAATAGAACTCACGCCAAGACGTCCGATTTCAAAGCTAACGTTGTCAACCGCAATAAGTCCACCGAAGCGCTTTGTTAAATTAACAGCGCTGAGAATGACATCACTCTTTTCCATCACTCCCCTCCTTTGCGAGAATCTTGCTTGCCATAATATTTAGCGAGTAAACCGGCTAAACCTTTAGGGGCTGAAATTACAATCACAATAAAAATTAATCCAATGACAATGTGGTGATGTGTTGTCCAAGTGCCGATAATAGATTTGAATGAGGTCAAAAGAACGCTGCCTAGAAGTGGCCCTATCAAGGTGCCTACACCACCAAGCACTACCGTCACCACTGCATTTCCTGAAACGCTGAAGAACATCAATTCAGGAGATACAAAACCCCTGAGCATGGGATACAAAGACCCCGAAACTGCTGCTACCATCGCAGCTAAAATAAAAGCAAACTGCTTAGGTCCTTTTGACTGATATCCTACATACGCAAGACGATTTTCGTTTGAACGAATAGCATGCCACATCGACCCCATTGGTGTAGATAAGAAATACTTTAGGAGAAGATACAAGCCTCCAATAGTGATCAAAGTAACCAAAAAAAATATGCCAGGCTGCCCTGCATTTAACTCGCCAAATGGTGTCCATATTTGCACAATAGGTACGCCCATCATGCCGTCTGAAGCTCCTAGACTCCGGGTGTTATAGACTATCTTGGCCGCTACCTGAGCGAGCCCGAAAGTAATCAAAGCAAAGTAGACACCTTTTGATCGAAGGGCTATAAAGCTAGCCACCCAACCTAGTGCAGCAGATGCAACGGCAACTATCCCAATTGTCAAACCAAATGAAGGAGAAATTTCTTTCAAAATAAGCGCCGATAAGTAGGCTCCAAAACCAAAATACAGTGCTTGACCCAGAGACAGCAAGCCAACAATGCCCAGCAAAAGGTCTACTGATATCGCCAGTCCACCAAATATCAGAGACTCGGTTGCCAGTCTTAAGAAAAAGGTATCCCCTAGCGCAGTGCCAATCAAAAATAAGATAAGCGCAGAAATTAGCAACAGCAATTCTATAAATCGAATAACTTTAAATTGGGGGTTATGCATTTTTCATACCCCCGTATAGACCAGAAGGCTTAAACACGAGCACTAAGACCATCACGGTAAAGACCAGTGGATCAGACCAAACTGGTGAAATATACAAAGAGGAAATCGATTGCAGTTGTGTCAATAAAATTCCTGCAATCACGGCACCCTTAATACTTCCTAAGCCGCCAACAATAACAACGGTAAACGCCATCAAGATAAAGTCACGTCCCATTGTTGGAAAAACAGAGTAAATTGGCGCCAGTAGCACTCCAGCCAATCCAGCCAAAGCAACTCCAAGTGCAAATGTCAAGGCATACACTCGCATGACTGGAATTCCTAATGAGGAACTCATCTCTTTATCGTAGGCTGCTGCTCTCACAATCGCACCTATCTGGGTTTTATAGATGAGCACCCATAATGCAAAAATCAATAAGGCGCCAAGCGCCATTAAAAAGAGGCGGTAATTAGGAAACATCACACCAAATAATTCACTGGCACCAGAGATTGGCGATTCGGGTTTGATGGGGTTGGCTCCCCAGATAATTTTGTAACTATCCTCCAGCACCATTGCAACACCAAATGTCAGCAATAAAGTCAGGATATGGCGATCTTTATAGTGGAATACTTTTTGAATTAACAGTCTTTCCATGGCAAAGCCTATGGGTATCAACAATAAGGGGACCAAGAATAAGCAGAGCCAGAATGAAACGCCTATTGCCATGAGACTAACGCTGATAAAAGCACCGGCAGCATAAAACTCACCGTGCGACATATTAATCACATCAAGCAAGCCAAAAATGATGGTTAAACCTAAAGCCATCAAGATCACAGCCACCCCAATTGAGAGTCCATTGACAATCTGTGGTGCATAAATGTATTGCAAGCTTTCCAGCATAGAAAACCCAATCCTTTATTGAAAATCAAAAATCCTGGAACTCTGCACCTCAAAATAGAGATGCAGAGTTATCTGCCGACTAATTAAAAACGCGTGCAAGTATCAGGGCCTATCGCCTGATCAGATGGAACCTTGCCAACAATATTGAATTCACCATTCTCTACACGTACCGCAAACATCTCTTGCATAGCCTGGTGATCCCCTGCACGCATCTTCTTCACGCCCTGAGGGGTCTGCCAACTTAAATCGTTCATGGCAGCACGAACTTTATCGGTCTCGGTAGACTTTGCTTTTTCGACTGCAGCTTTATAGAAATATAAGAGGCCGTAGGAATCAGCACCGTAGAGATCAGGAAGCTTGTTATAAGCCTTCTGGAAATCAGCGACAAACTTCTTATTGGCTGGATTGTCCAATTTAGGTGAGTAACCAACCCCAGTCACAAACCCGTTTGCAGACTTACCAATAGCTCCCAAATTCTGAGAAGTTACAGTGCCTGAAGCACCTACTACCGTGACGCCCTTATTGACACCATATTCATCCATCTGTGTAAATAAACGAACGGTATCGTTACCGGCGACTGAGGTATAGATCACATTAGGCTTTGCAGCGCGAACCTGACCAAAGTAAGGGGAATAATCTTTGTTATCTAGTGGAGCAAAAACTTCACCAGCATCCTTCGCGCCTTTATCAAGCGAGGCCTTTTTAAAGGCTGCTACTGTACTACGCCCCATCTCATAATCCGGTCCGATAAAGAAAATATTTGCTTTTGGAATCTCTTTATCTACCCATGCAGCTAAGGCGGCTGATTGCATCCCCGCGCGCGCATTCACACGATACACATTGGGAGAACACTTATCTGCAGTAATAGAGTCAGCAAAGGAAACAGTAGTGGCAATCAGTTTATTGTTGCGCTCCGCCAACTGCCCTACCGCAAGTGTAGAACCTGAATTCACAGTACCAGTTAAAAAGTCGACCTTTTCAACTTGAAATAGCTTTTCTGCTTTTTGAGTAGCAACAGCTGGATTTGCCTCTTCATCCTCATAAATTAAATCGACCTTTCGGCCGGCGATTCCGCCAGCGGCATTAATTTCCTTGGCGGCTAAATCAAGCCCCATCTTGACCTGCTCTCCGATCGGAGTGTAAGTTCCGGACAAAGGTGTCACCACACCAATCTTGATTGGCGTGGATTGAGCCAACACCCATGAAGCACCAAGACTTAAAGCTACTGCAACAGCGATTTTCTTTGTTTCAAATTGCTTTTTCATTATTCATGTCTCCTCTAATTAACGGCCTACAAAATTAGGCTGACGCTTTCCATGGAATGCTTCAACCCCTTCTTTGAAATCCTCTGAATTTCGTAAACGGCTATAACAATGACCCTCAACCTCGATTGCTGTTGTTAACAAACAATCCTCAGTTTCATTCAACATCTTCTTAGCGGTCCTTTGAGCCATCGGTGAGAACGCGCGTAATTCATCAACCAACTTGCAGACAGCATTCGCAAGCTCAGCATCTGGCACACATTCTGTTGCAACGCCCCACTCATAAGCTTGTTGCCCTTTAATCCGCCTGGAGCGCATCACAATATCTTTAGTTCTGGTTATTCCAACCATTTTTTGTAAACGTGCGGAGCCTCCTGAGCCAGGAATTTGTCCTAATTTTTGCTCTGGTAATGCATATAGAGTGGATTCGGCCGCGATACGGAAATCACAAGCAAGAGATATCTCAAAACCAACGCCGAAACAATAGCCATGATTCGCGGCAATCACCGGTTTTGTGCAACGTGTAGGTGCAGCGATGTTCCAAGCTAACTTAGAAACGTGCTCAGGCGTTGCCTCTAGGAACCCTTTAATATCACCGCCGCTAGAAAAATGCTCCCCTTCGGCCCTAAGGACAATAATACGCACACGGTCATCAGCATCTAGGGCCTCAAAAGCTGCCCTTAATTGATCACGCTGAGGCATTTGAATCACATTAAATGGCGGTCTCTTTAGAACAATATCAGCCCTTTGTTGAGCCTCATTAATTTCAATATAAAAACCATCTAGGTGATCAAGAATATTACTAAAAGGATGTTTCAAATTCATAGTCATAGGGTCTTTCTAGTCAAAAAATTAAGCTCTTTCATACTCGCCGGCAACTAACATACGTCGCAATACTTTTCCTACCGGAGACTTAGGAATTTCTTTTACAAAAACATACTCTCTTGGTCGTTTAAAGTTAATTAAATCCGAGCCACGACAATATTCGTCTAAGACAGTTGAATCCACTTCAGCGGAAGCTCTGATAAAAGCCACTACCTTTTGTCCTAAGCGGTCATCTTTCAAACCTGCAACTGCCACTTCACCTACTGAAGGATGTAACGACAAGATGGATTCAATTTCTACGGGGGAAATATTTTCACCTCCTGAAATAATCATATCGTCCACGCGACCGGTGACGAATAAATCACCTCTTGAATCAAAATAACCTGTATCACCCGTAAAGAACCAACCTGCACGTATTGATTTTTGATCTGCTTCTGGGCGCTTCCAATAACCCTCGAATGCTTCATCTCCTGCTAAATCACATATGATTTGACCCTCTTCATTGGAGTCTGCCAATTGAGAAGGCTGAGTCTGATCGACACCTTGGTCCAATTTGACAACCCGGATACGTGCATTTAGTCCCGCTTTACCTGCAGAGCCAGGCTTAGCAACTGCATCTTGATTAATGGTGTATGTATAAATCTCACTAGAACCATAGTGATTTACAAATAACTCAGGTGAAAAGGCATTATTGAGTTTCAATAAAAGAGCATCATGCATTGGCGCGCCAGCAAAACCCAGCTTTCTCACAGAACTCACTTTTTTTGAGCTGAAATTTTTGGATTGCAACATATCGTGATAGAGCGTTGGCACTAAATAGAGGTGTGTCACCTTTTCTTGCTCAATAGCTTCTAAGGCCTTATCCACATCCCAGCGTGGAACAGCAACATAGGTGCCATTTACGATACATAAAGAGAGTAAAGTACGCACCCCCATAGTGTGATATAGCGGCATCACGCCAAGAGTAACCTCGCCCATAGCGTATTGATTTTGAGCCACGTGAGCAATTCCAGCCGCCCTTTCAGCACGTTGCTTTCTAGGAACACCTTTAGGTTTGCCCGTTGTTCCTGATGTAAACAGCATTACTGAGATATCGTCAACATGACCATTAGCAAATGGTTCATTTTCATTTTTAACCAATTGGTCAAAATAGCTAAGTTCACTCACACCCTGAGCATCGGTACATAAAATCACCGATATCGTTTTACTAGTCTCTGATGCTTGATAATTTTTCAGTGAAATTTCTTCAACAAATGCAAGTTTGACATCAGCATTTTGCGCACAATAATCAATCTCTTCAGGCTTTGATCTCCAGTTCAATGGGACGATAGCAATCCCAGCCATTTGGCACGCCCAGTGGATGGTAGCTGCCTCATAGCGATTCTGCAAAATAGTCAGAATACGATCGCCACGACCCAATCCTCGCTCATAAAAAAAGTGTTGTATTGCTCCGATATGACGAGCCCACTCTTGGTATGAGTACCGCTTATTACCATCAACTACCGCCAATTTTCCAGGTTCGCGTTCAACCGCTTGCAGAAAAGTCCGACCTAAATCAAGCATGTCTCTCTCCATTAACATTTACCCTTGATGCAGCCACTTCCAATACCGCCTCAACAATTCCGACATAACCAGTACAACGACATAAGTTTCCTGACAAACCTTCCCTAACTTCCATCTCAGTTGGGTTGGGATTCTTTCTCAACAAATCTTCAGCAGACATTAAAAACCCCGGCGTACAAAAACCACATTGAAGCGCATGATGTTTTTTAAAGGCATGCTGCAAATCTGACATGCCATCGCTATTCGCTACCCCTTCTACTGTCTTAATGTTTGCGCCATCTGCTTGACATGCAAACATAAGACATGAGCGGATAATCTGCCCATCAACTTCAATAGTGCATGCTCCACAAACACCATGCTCACATCCTACGTGCGTACCAGTGGCACCAAGTTCGTGGCGAATAAAATCTAATAGGGTTGTGCGCGACTCACATTGACCTTGACGCAGCACACCATTTAAAATTATGTTTACTGAATGATTTTTCATTGCACTAGATCTTTCTTAAATTCCATTGCTTGTTGGCAGGCTCGAGCACCAAGAGTACGCATGAGGTGACGACGCAAGCCAGCAGTAGCGGTAGGATCCTCTCTCACCTCTATCTCGGAAGCCAATTGATTAATCAAATGCTTTGCTTGCTCTAGAGTTAGAGCATCAAATTGATGAACTCGAACAGTGTCATCAATCCCACCAAAGCCGATAGTCCACCGATTGCCCTCTTTAATTGCAGCCACAGCGACGACAGCAAAATCTCCATGGCGGTAGCCATACTCGGCAAAGCCATAGCCAGTATCATCACCAAGAATCGGAAATTGCACAGCCTCAATCAATTCATTAGATTGGCGAGAGGTTTGAAGTGCGCCCAAGAAAAAGTTACCGGCCTTAACAATTCGTTTGCTTTTCTTGCTACGCAAAATGACTGAGCCCTCAAGAACGGCCAAAGCCAATACCAACTCGGCACTTGGATCAGCATGAGCGATGGACCCGCAAATTGTGCCGCGATTTCGTATGGGAGCATGGGCAATCCAAGGGAACATCATTTGCAATAATGGCTGTACTGAGTGGAGGTTACTCCAGCACTCTAAAACTGCTTGTCTAACCCCCGCACCTACCTGAAGGGTGCCATTGGAGATTTCAATATGATTTAAATCTGTGACTTTATTGATATCAATTAAATGGTCTGGACTTGCCACCCTCATTGCCAATACAGGAACTAGAGTTTGTCCGCCAGCAAGAATGCGAGCATCTTCACCAAATTGATCTAGCAAATCTAAAACTTCTTGTTTAGAAGTGGCTTGATGCATCACAAATGGTGCCGACTTCATGCTGCACCCCGTATCAATTGTTTTATTTTCAAGATTAACCCTGCAAACCAAGATTCTTGCTTAGCGCCAGCCTCTTTTGCTAACGCCCTAAATAGTTGATCTAGTACCAGACGAATTGCACCCTCTAGTAATCGGCTTCCAATTGCTGCCAATTTGCCAGATACTTGCGCTTGGTAGTCGTATTGCAAAAGTGTGCTGCTATTGATATTTTTGAGTGTGACCTGACCCAAGCCAAGTGCCATTCCCAACGGGCCTCTACCCTCACCACCCAAAGAAAAACTCTGCGGACTTTGAATATTGGTCAAATCAACCTTTGCCTCAAAACGCGCCTTTGCTACCCCAATACTCACTACGGCTATACAGTTAAACCGAACGCCATTTGGCAAATCTTCTTCTTGGATGGATTCACATCCAGGAATGACATTTTTTAATCTTTTGGAATTCAATAGCACCGCAAAGATTGCCTCTGGAGCAACCTGTAACTTCACCTCACCCTGAGCCTTGAGAGGATAATCACGATTCGAGGCAAGTACAGTTGATTGCGTAAGAACCCGATCTTTTGGTAGAGCGCCCTTTTCAACCAAAAGAGCATGTATTCGACTTGGTGTCGCAGGAAGAACAATATCCTCTACACCCAAAGCATCTGCAATAGCATTGGCTATACATACTGGGGTGCTCATGCTATTACCTTCACCAATTCCCTTCGCTCCCAAAGGAGTAAATGGGCTTGGAGACTCCTGATGATAAATTTTAGGAGTAACGATGTCACTAGCAGTAGGCAAACGATAATCTGCAAAGGTGCCGGATAAAAAATTACCGTCAGTGCTGTAGACAAATTCTTCAAAAAGGGCCGCCCCTACTGCCTGGGCGTAGGCCCCATAAACCTGGCCATCGGCTAATGCAGGATTCAATATTTTGCCAGCATCATGAACCGTAATATATTGATCAACCTTGGCAGTGCACGTATCGGGATCAATCTCAATTCCACAGGCATCTAAAGCAAAACCATAGGCTGCCGATGTATTGATTCGATCATCCTCGTCTGGCGCCTCTAAAGTACTAGCACTCCAGAACTGAGTTTCCTGCAGCGCCAAAACAACATCCCCCCCCAGTGCTTTTTGAACCAATCCTGGAGACCAATGGAAATTTCCGCATACCCTAGAGAAAGAAATACTTTTTTCCTCTTTGCCCGCTGTTGCAATCTGTCCGTTGGCAAAAATAAGATCCTCAGGCTTTACCTGAAGCGTATGTGCTGCATAAGCTGCAATGCGCGCCTTTAGCTTTTCTGCAGCAAGAAATACAGTACCGGCTACAGCGCCAGCAAAGCGACTGGAGTAATTTCCAGCTGCAATTGACCAGGCATCTTTTGCGGTATCAAAATCTACATTGACCTGAAGCTGAGACGGAGACACACCAAAAATATCAGCCAATAATTGCCCAATCACCGTTTGGTGGCCTTGGCCTGCGGGTGCAGAAGCAATATTTGCTGAAATACTGCCGGTAGGATCAATACTTACTGTTGCAGAAGTGATAGCCCCATTCTTAGGGCCAGCCTTCGCCCTTTGCTCTGGAGAGAGCACTGTGGTGATATAGCCCATGTTAGAGACTGATGGCTCAACAATAGAAGCGATACCAATCCCATAATAGCGACCTTCTTGACGGGCCCGATCCCTACGGGATAACAGTTTTTTAAATTCTAGCGAAGATTCTAACGTCATTAAAGCCTGCTGATAATCCCCAGAATCCAATAACGCTCCCGCTGCTGCTCGATAGGGAAACTGATTCTTTTGGACATAATTGAGCGCAGCAATTTCTTGATGAGATTTACCAAGTTGCTTAGCTATCTTATGAACTAAACGTTCAAGAGCATAGTAAACCTGAGGCCCACCAAATCCCCGCACCAACCCTGTGGGGGTTTTATTGATTAGCACTACGCGATTTCGAATTCTTAAATTCTGAATTTGATATGGGCCAGTGACGCACCCATGCATACGATAGAGGGTTGCTGGTTCGGGAGCTCTTAAGTAAGCACCGCAATCCTCTATTTGGTCATAATCTAATGCCAATATTTTTCCATCAGCATCTACAGCAGCTTTTAAATGAGTATGCCGAGAGGTTGCCGAGGTAGCCGCTTGAAGATGCTCTAGACGATCTTCAATAAATTTAACTGGGGCACCCGCCTTACGTGAAGCCAAACAACTCATGATGATATAAGGCAACACGGATTGCTTTACCCCAAAACTTCCGCCTGAATCAGGGGGAACATGGTGACGCAATTTTGTTCCAGGTACTTTTAGAGCAGCAGCCATCACCACATGCAAGGAAAATGGCCCCATAAAATTAGACGTGACCTCATAAGAGGAATCTGCGCCCCGCCATTGTGCAACTACTCCACCCGTCTCTAATGGCGTGCAAGAATTTCGAGGGTAGCGAATATCTACTTCAACTACGCTAGCTGCATTCTGGAAAGCATCATCAGGATCGCCATACTTAAACGATCGATCAGAAACACAGTTACTTCCAATATCCTTGTGGAGAATAATGGCATCGTTCTGCAATGCCATATCTACATCAACAACAGCAGGCAATGGCTCAATATTTACCAAAACGCGCTCCGCGGCATCTTCAGCAAGCGCTCTAGATTCTGCGATAACGACCGCTATCGGCTCACCTACATAACGAACAACGTCACTAGCCAAGATCCATTGACTCATTGGTGTTTTAACGGCAACAACCAAAGGATTTGACCAAGCTTTAACATCTTCAATCGTCAGGACAGCACGAACACCCTGAACCTTTAAAGCATCTGAGGTATCGACCGAAATGATTTGTCCATGAGCAACTGGCGAGCGAACTACTGCCGCATGAAGAATCCCTGCCGGCAAAGGCAGATCATCCAAATAGCGCCCGCCTCCAGTCAATAGCGCCGAATCTTCAACCCGCTCGCTCGCTTTACCTAAATAATGTTGGCTTAATTTCAATGCAATCTTCTCGGTAATTTATTAAAAACAAAGACTGGGAGAAGCTTAATGAGGGCAAGCGCTGGATGCTTACCTTAAAGTCTACACACTTACCATGGAGTCCGATAATCTATATCAGGAAAACCCTAAGGGTCTATTTTTCGGCTTTCTCTACTTGTTGACGATATAAGCTAGGGGTGACACCTTGATGCTGCTTAAAGAACCGAGTGAAATGGCTTTGTGCAGAAAAACCTAGCTCATCACCAATATGAATCAGATTCTCTCCTTTGTCCGCCAGAGCGTCAAATGCAAACTCCATCTTAAGGACATTCACAAATACTACTGGAGAGAGTCCTGTACAACGTCTAAACAACTCAAAAAAATGTGATCTTGATAAGTCAACACTTTGGGCAACTGTTGAAATGTCACCAAATTCTTGAGGTGAAGTCCTCATGATGTGGATCGCTTTTCGGATTCTTGGATCCATAAAAGCCAATGTATTACTAGAATTACGTAAATCGCCACGCGTTAATGTATCCGCATTTTCCATAAAACTTAAAACGAGCTCGAGTAACATTGACTCAAGTCGATCATGTGTAATTTGATCTGCCCACCAAAGCTCCATGGAGATCTTCTCTAAGGCCTGCTTTTGATGTGAGCCCAATTTAGACTGGTTATTCATGAAAAAAGAGGGGTGGCTACTAGCTAAGAATTTAGTACTAAATGAGGCTAACCAATTTGGCTCGAGATATAAAGCAAGTAATACAGGATTACTCCCGTTTAATGGCATATGAAGGTATGAGTGCTCCTCCCATGCATTAATTAATACAGCATTATCGTCTGTCAAGGGGCAATGCTCACCCCTGACTTGAAAAGCAATATCAGGCCCAGCCACTTTTAGAAGAATATGGCAATGATGATGGGCATGAGTCACCAGTGGCGCATCCATTTCCAGTAGAGCCACTCTTCCAAACGCACCGTGCAATAAACGAATTGCTTTAGACATTAAAAAATAATTTATTAAGATTATTATTGGTATAAGGATATAGAAAAAATATTATTGCGATGCACCAATAAATTGTTAGAATTTGCAATGAGCCAAACTAACTACTATTTAGAAGATTTAATGATTGGCGATAGATTTAGCTCTGGTCAAGCAACTATTACTGAATCTGAAATTAAGAGTTTTGCCTCCCAGTTTGATCCCCAGCCTTTTCATCTAAACAATGAGGTTGCTAAAGAGACTTTTTTCAAAGGTCTGGCAGCAAGCGGATGGCATACAGCTGCTATTGCTATGCGCCTCCTGGTTGAAAGCGAATTTAAACCTGCTGGCGGACTAATAGGGGCTGGAGTGGATGATCTCAAATGGCACCGACCTGTACGGGTCGGAGATCGACTAACACTAGATATTGAAATCGTTGATATTCGCCCCTCAAAATCAAAACCAAACCAAGGAATTGTTAGGCTAAAAGTTACAACCCTAAACCAAAAAGGGGAAGAGGTTCTTAGTTATATTGCTAATCTCGTATTGAGACGAAGAGTTACTTGAAGAGACGGCTAACAAAAAATATATCCACCATACCGATACAAGTTTCCGTTGATGAATATCTAGGCTAAATCATCCGTGACTTTGAAGAAGTTAGCTACATATCATTGAAACTTGACCAAAACTGTGTAGTGCCGCCTACACACTTTCCCAATCTCACAAGCGTTACTTTAAGTAACGCTCAACTAACCAAATCTCACCATTTATATCCCTGACCAACCTTTTGTGAGTTTTAGGGTATGTTTAGGTTCTCAGGTTATGAGAGCAGACACCCAAAGAAAACCACTGAGATTTCAATGGGTTACAGCGCCTCATTATCGGTGTGTAGTGTTTTGTGTGGTGAGTTTAATCTAATTAGAAACAGCTCTGACTCACTCTTTGGTTTAGAAAACCAAAGGAATTTTGGAGCAACTGTTTCATACTTCGTTGCTCCAAAGTGTTTTACAGGAATAAGCGTTACTTTAAATAACGCATACTAAATTGGTCGCCCTAGGCCAAATCAACCAGGGCCCAGGATATTTAATCCTATTTCTTAAGCCTTTCATTACTTGGGAAAAGATTCTTTTTAGACTCTTCATCGACCTCTGCCTTGAAGGTGTACTTGGTCTTAATCGCCTCAACAGCCTGGGCACTGGGCTTGGCATTGATTTCATCTAACAGGCGTTTAACACTGGGCAACTTTTCCCAAGCCCCTTCGCCCAATACAAAAGGAATGACTCTAGCCCAGCCCCATACAGACATATCCACAATGCCGTATTCACTGAGCATATAAGGCTGTCTAGCTAGGCGCTCTTCAATCAATACCCAATGACGCCATGCTTCAAAGTCATAGCGATTGACTGCATATTCTTTTGGTTCGGGGGCGAAGTGCTTGAAGTGAACCGCCTGTCCACAATAAGGCCCAATACCAGTAGCAATAAACATGAGCCATGAGTAAAACTCTGCGTGTGCCTCAGGAGTTTTGGCAGGCATGAACTTACCAATCTTTTCGCCCAAATACAGCATGATGGCAGTGCTATCAAACACCTTAATATCTCCATCGACCAAAGCAGGCGTCTTGCCATTGGGATTGATTGCTCTAAATTCTGACTTGTGTTGATCGCCCTTGCGAGTATCAGTCACAATAATTTCGTAAGGTGTATTGGTCTCTTCTAAATACAGAGCCACTTTTGCTGGATTGGGTGATGGGTGATAGTAGAGCTTAAGCATATTTTCTTTCATCAATTAAAGTGCCAACCAAAGAACTAAGGGTAAAACTAGTAAAGATAGTAAATGTCCAACAATGACGATCGAAGCGACTTTATCTGGCTCTTGTTTATATCGATCAGCAATCATATAGTTAAAAACTGCTGGTGGTAATCCGGCAAACAATATCAATGCGCCTTTTTGAATAGGTTCCAAAGAAATTAACATGATAACTAGGTAGGTTATTAATAAGCGCGTGACTATAGACAAAACAGAGCCAATCGCTCCCACTTTAAGATGTTCAATCTTACTATCAGCTAATCGAGTACCTAGAGACAAAAGCATCAGCGGCACTAAGATGTTACCGACCATAGATACTGGGATATTTGCCCACTCTGGTAAAGATAGATGAAAGCATGAAAATAGAACTCCCAATATGGTTGCCCAAACTAAGGGGCTGGCATAAATCAATTTGGCATCTACCCTGCCACTCATGATTCCCACACCCACCGAGAAATGAAGAATATTAGAAAAGACTAGAAGCAAAACGGCAGGAGCTAAGCCATCTGGTCCAAAGGCAAGAACGGTTAATGGAATGCCAATGGGGCCCACATTACCAAACATCACAGATGGTAATAAAGCCTTAGCGCCAGTACCGGAATATTTTGCTAATGGCCAAATCAAAAGTCCTGAAAATACCACCACAATGGTTGCGGCCAAAACAAAGAAGCTGGCACTTGTCAGCTCAAACTGTTTTGCTGATAGTGATGTAAAGATTAAGCACGGCAAGGCTAAATCAATAATGATTTGATTGGCTCCTGCCATATTCGGCTTTTTTACTCGCCCATAAATAAATCCTGCCAACACTATGGCAAAGATAGGCAAGGTAATACTGAGTATTCGTTCAATCATTTAATGACTACCAATACTATCTTTTAGTTATTGCCATGAATTACTATTATCATTTGAAACGAACTTAGAGCCCCTCAGAATCGACCTACGCCCTGCTTTGAAACCAAAAAGAACACCTGACCGTCGCCTTAAATAACAAGTGTTTTACGGAAAATATAGGGCGAAGTTACCCTAGAATAAAAGCTATTAAAAGATCGACCACCCCAATCTAAAAGCAGTTCATTGCTCCAATCTTGAGGCTTATGTCTAATGGAGTTTGCTGGTGATATTTGCTACACACCAACTATACAGAAAGAAAAACGACTCAGGAATCTCTCCCTAAGTCTTTGATTACATCAGTGTGCCACCAGGACTTGAACCTGGGACCAAAGGATTGGGAAGTAGTGCCACACATTCAGATCAAGACAGGAACCCAGTTGAAATCCAGGGCACAAATGCAACAATTAAAGTACCAATAACCAAGGCAACTAGATAACCAATGATAGGTTTAACGCCTTCATCAGGATTAACCTTACCGATTGCACAGGCTGCGTAATAGCCAACCCCCAAAGGTGGCGCAAAGAGACCAATACCCATCGATAAAATTACCACCATGGAGTAATGCACATCATTAATACCAAGCTGACGGGCAACCGGGAATAAAAGTGGTCCAAATAGAACAATCGCTGGAATGCCTTCGAGTACCGATCCCAGAATCACAAATACGATGATTGAAATGAACAGGAATAAATGGGGGCCGCCATTTAGGTCTGTCATGATCTGAGCCACCACTTGAGAGAAGCCAGACTGAGTAAGGCCCCAGGCCATTCCGGTTGCGGCACCAATGATCAATAAAATGGCGCCAGACAAAGATGCCGTATCAATCAACATGGGCACAATACGCTTGATATCGAATTGACGATAGATCAAGACGCCGCAAATCACGCCATAGACAATACCAATTGTTGATACCTCTGTTGCAGTTGCAACGCCCTCCACTACAGCAGCACGAATCACAAACGGTAGCGCCAGCGCAGGAAATGCGACTAAACAGAGCTTGAATACTTCGGCAGGTTTTGGACGGGCTAGCTGCGCAATCTGAACGTGACGATTACGCCACCACACTAAAATACACAAAATAAATGCCAATATCAGTGCAGGCAACATGCCACCAGTAAATAGGGCAGCTATGGAAACACCAGTAACCGAACCAATCGTAATGAGTACTAAGCTTGGCGGAATTGTTTCTGTTTGAGCACCCGTAGCGGCTAATAGGGCAACCAATTCACCTGGAGGTGTAGTCTTTTTCATTTCTGGAAATAAAGCTGGTGCAATCGCCGCCATATCCGCAGCCTTTGATCCGGAAATGCCAGAGACTAAATACATAGCGCCAACTAATACATAAGAAAGACCGCCACGAACATATCCAAGTAATGATGCAAGAAAAGCAATCATGGCTCTTGCCATACCAGTCATTTCCATCAAAAGCCCAAGGAATACAAAGAGTGGTACCGCCAACAAGACCATATGAGACATAGCTTCATCCATACGGCCAATCACTACAGATATTGGCATATGTGTGCTCAAACCTAAATACGCTACGGTACCCAGACCAAATGCAAAGGCAATTGGTACCCCCGCAAAAATACTAAAGCCTGCAACCCCCACAAAAAAGATCAGTAGGTTGTATTTACCGAGACCAGCAAATTCTGGTGAACAGATATAGAAAATAGCAAAGGCAACTGAAAAGAACGCAATACTTAAAAGCATCACTTTAAGGGTAGCGATTCTAGCGAGTCGAAATAGACAGAAGAACATCATCAGAATCACACCGCTTGGCAGAGCGGCAGCGCGCCATAGATTTGAGATCTCCAAGGAAGGCGTAGTCACAATCAACTCATCAAGTGCAAAATGATAT
>Ga0364908_10128_pt2 | contig 19610 bp, 15 predicted proteins | sample ExccelJu500002D4_2_FD_206965 | JGI IMG/M metagenome (GOLD analysis project Ga0364908, IMG submission 206965) | Enriched cells from Trout Bog Lake Hypolimnion, Wisconsin, USA - BchlTB.July02.5000.02.D4 | ecosystem: Environmental > Aquatic > Freshwater > Lake > Hypolimnion/Profundal zone | place...
GTTGCCGGTAGCCTGCAGCTGATTGGAAATCATAAACTGGATTCCATTCAGAGCAGCTATGTTCAGAAACGGAGCGATATCCAGTTGATTTACCGTAAGATCGGCATCATAAACCCCTTTCTTCAGATTATAATCTGCCCTGGCCTGAAAAAAGCCACCATTCTCAAAATAGAATTTCAGTCCCACTTTGCTGATCTCCTCTTCATTGTAGCTAATGTAGGGAACCGCAAATTTAAGATCCTTCATAATATTTGTGTAATTCGCCCCCTTGTCGGTAAATGAGAGTTTTCCCCTTTCAAGCGAAATGTTCCTCAGTACATATTTATAGGGAGCTGAAGATTTTTTAGCCGGTTCTCCTTTGGGCCTTGATTTAACGAAGGCAATGATATCGTCAAAATTAAAGATGGTATCGCGCCGCACAATATTCACTTCGGGTTTAACCAGGCGGATTTGATCAATGTCCAGCTCCGAGGAGAGCAGATGGACCGGATTGATCTTTATTAACAGGGTATCAAAGGCAATAAAGCTTTGTCGGTCATCGGGTTCGAACATTTTAAAGTCGATTACCCTTAACGTCTGCGTAAAATAGTTGATCCGAATCTGGTCAACTGCAAGTTTCCTCCCCGTGTATTCTTTCCCGTGTTCATTGATGTATTTTTTTGCCACATGCGGGAAAGCGATTAAAGCAATAATAATCAGCATAATAATAGCAGGAAGAACATACAGGAGAAATATTTTAATCGCTTTTCGCATTTTACAGATCGTTTTAATGGAATTAAAGAGAACACACCACAAAAATATGATGATAATCGAAAGATACAAGAAAGAAAAGAAGCGAATTAAAGTTTTATAAATTCCACCCTGCGGTTAAGGGCCTTGTTCACCGGTGAATCATTTGGCGCTACGGGCTGACTCTTCCCCATTCCGTCCGATTCAAGGCGGGATGGATCAATTCCAAAACTTTTCACCAGCTCGTCTTTCACTGAAGCGCCCCGCCGTTTGGAAAGGTCCAGATTGGCAGCATCAGCCCCGTCGCTATCGGTATGTCCGACTATTTTGACCCGTACTCCGGGATTCTCAGTCAGAACTTTGGCAATTTCTTTTAGCGTTCCGAATGATTCAGGCTTTACAACATCCTTATTTACATCAAAGCAGATCCCGTAGGTTACGAGCTTTCCCTCGGTTAACAATTTATTGCGCATGTCTGGTGCGCCCACTGCAATCCGAATATTAGTGACCATCGCGGCGCCATCTTCGAACCTAATTCTGTCGGGTTTCACACACCCGGTTGGAAAAGCTTTCGGAGTATCGAAAAGCTTGTTCTCATTCTGGTACAGGCGAACTCTTGTTTTCTGGACCCAGATTGCAATATGATATTTCTGATTTATTTTTTCTTTAAACTCCTCCCCTTCTTTAGTACCTCCTGTTTTGAGTTGTTCACATTCGGTACCATACAGCCAGGTACCATAACCTGGTCTTCCGTAATATGGAAACTCTAACCAGTAGCCTCCCTGCCCTGGAGATGAGCCATAATCAAAGGCTTTCACATTTTTAGCCTGCATCAGCCGCATAGTCCACCCCGCCATTCCTTTATTACTTTCGGGACCACTTGTCGGAATTACATCAAATTCGATGGTGTAATTTTCCGGTAATCTCAATAGAGAATCTGTCCATATCGCTTCGCGGCACGCAAATTTCATCCATTGCCCCGGAAATAGATTTGTTGTAACCACCTCTGCTGAACCATTGGTATTCCATAATGCGGGAAAATCTCCGATTGCATCCTGGCTGAAATCTTCGTAAAAAATAACTTTCTCACCGGGTATAAAATCAAACCTGGAATAGGTGGCCAGAGATGGGGTGGCTGGTGGAGGTGTTGCCCCCTGAACTGTTTTTTGATTTTGAACTTTGGAACTATCCTTAGCACTCTTCAGAGGTACGGGAGCAGTCGGCTTTTTCTTCTTAAAGATCCCTTTTACTCCGTTTTCAACTGAATTCAAACCCTTGTTAATCGTCTGACCAACGTCGTTGTTTGCTTTATTGGTTTTCTGCTCCTGTGCCTTTTTACCTGCGTCAACCTGGGCATGCAGATTACTAAATCCCAGACAAAAAAATAACATCCATAGAAATCGTGCTGTTTTCATACCTGTTAAAATTAGTTTGTATAAATATAACGAAAAACAAACTAATTTTAACGGATCTCCCTATCCAATAAAAATCCTTGACCGGTTCAGCCAACACGCAAACTGACATTTTTTATTTAATTCCTCCCCGGCGAAGGCCCCTCCTCTTTTTTACGGGTTTCTCCTCAACTCCGGTTCTGATCCAGCATTCCCGGTATTCGTGTATAAAATCGGTTAAATTCCGGGGGTCGTGCCCGGTAATTGACCGAAAGACTTCGTTGGCATAGTTCATTTTCCCATTTCGGGCGGCAGAATAGAGCAGCGAAAGGGTAACAACATACAGCAATTGCCGCTTATCCTGTAATTTTTGGCGGACAAACCGTATGGTTGACGGGCGTGCGTATTTGATTTCCCGACCCAGTTCTTCGGAAAACAGTTTAGCGATCTGATAGAAATCCAGCGGCTGAGGACCGGTAAGATCGTAGGCCTGGTTATCATGAACAGGATTAAACAGAACGGCTACAATCGCTTCGGCAACATCGCGGACATCAATGTAATTTACCAACCCCTGCCCTGCCGGGATATTGATTTTATCATGCATCAGAATATCCTGACGATGCAATGTCGACAAATTCTGCATGTAAAGCGAAGGGCGCAAAATTGTCGATGGGATACTCAGTTTTTTAAAATGATTTTCTGTCCGGTGGTTGGCAAAAATGCGGTTTCGTTCCGCTCCGGCGATTGAGATAAAAACGATGTGTTTTACACCCAGCTTCTCTGCCTTGGCCAAAAAAGGGAAGATATGCTTTGATACGTCTGAAACCTGATTGGGGCGAATCAGCACAATGCGGGTAACCCCTTCAAGCGCTTTATCATAAGTTGAAGGTTCGTCAAACTCAAAATGGCAAAAATTGCAGTTGCATATCCCCTCAATTTTTCTTGCCCGTTCAATATCCCGGACTGCAGCCACAACCTCAACGTTTGGGTAATTAAGGGTTTCCAGCAATTTCAATGTACTCAACCCCACATTGCCAGTGGCTCCGGTAATTAAAATCTTCTCCATAAACAAATTAAAGTTCAGTCTGACAAAATTAAACCTTTTCAGCCAAACTTAACCTCCTAATTCAAGGAAGAATTAATAAATTGCACCCTATTCCTACTTCAATTACCCGATATACAAATCTCATACAGCCATAGGAATCCTATAATATTGAATAACATTAATTTAAATGAATAATACCGCCGAATCACAGCCTTAATCAATAACGGACCAGACTGGTATGATATTTGATTCAATGCCAGTTTGCAAAGGATTTGAATTTTCAACAATCATTCTTGATTTACTAAAAACATTCCGATATGAAAATTTTACTCATTTTCACGGTTGCCCTATTGGGTGCGATAAATCTGAGCGGACAAATAAATCCGATGGATCACCTTTTTAAGGATAAGCCCCGTGATTTGACGCTTTACCTCAACCCAACCTTTGAATATAGCGAGATCGCACTTAGCCGGGCCATGATCGGCGGATTGGGTGGAGGAGTGATCATCAATAAAAAGCTCTCTCTTGGGGTAGTTTACAGCCTTCCGCTGGAGAACATTCAATTGCCGCCGGCAATCGGAACGGGCAAATTTAAAATGAAATCGGGAGGTCTCCATTTGGAATATACGTTGTGGCCAATGCAAAAAGTTCACCTGGCCTTTCCACTCGCTTTGGGCATGGGGCAGCTGAAAATGACAGGAAACCAGGGGGGTAAAGTTTCCGGAAACCCCAACTTTATTTTTGCCGAACCGGGAATGATGATTGAAGCCAACATCAAGTGGTATGCAAAACTGGGTATCGGCACAAGCTACCGCTACACATCGAATGTCTCCTATGGATCGCTTACCCCGGGTGACCTAAGCGGTTTTGCCGCCGTTGTATCGCTTAAATTTGGAAAGTTTCGCTATTCACACCATCACCAGGAATAGTACCGACCTGTTAGTCTTCTTCGCGTGACGGTGCAAAGATCTCTTCAATCAGCATCTTGTATTTAGCGGCGATCACCTTACGTTTAAGCTTCAGCGTCTGCGATAATTCACCGGTTTGCGGACTCCATGAATCAGCAATAAGCCTGAATCGTTTGATCTCTTCGTGTTGGCCAAGAGTTTTATTTATCTCCTTGACTTCGCTAAGAAATTTTCCCTGAACAGTGGAATTAGTGATCAAATCGGCATTATCCTTGAACAAAATCTGGTGTTCTGAGCACCATTCATGCAGATATTCAAAATTGGGGGATATCAGGGCGCTGGCGAATTTCTCATGATCCCCAATAACCATCACCTGATCAATAAACATCGACTCTTTGAGTTTATTCTCAATCATCTGCGGAGCAATGTACTTCCCTCCGGTGAGTTTAAATATTTCTTTTTTCCGGTCGGTAATCTTCAGGTATTTCCCCTCATCGAGGATTCCGATATCGCCAGTGTGAAACCATCCATCGCGGTCAATTACCTCGGCAGTCAGTTCCGGCTGGCGATAATACCCCATCATCAGATTGGGTCCTTTAGTGAGAATTTCTCCATCATTTGCAATCATTACCTGAACCCCTGGCAAAACCGGGCCATTGGTTCCCACTTTTAATTCGCGGGTTCTTAAATTTCCCACTGCCACAACCGGCGAAGTTTCGGTTAGTCCATAACCTTCAAGAACATAGATCCTGGCCGCACTAAATACCCTGGCAATACGAGGCTGTAATGCAGCTCCTCCGGATACAACAATCTGCAGGTTACCTCCCAGCCCGGCACGCCATTTCGAATAGATCAGCCGATCGGCAATTGCAAGTTTCAACCGGTACCAGGGAGACATTTTCATATTATGCTCATAAATTCGCCCTAAATCGACCGCCCAGAAAAAGAGCCGCTTCCTGATCCCTTTCAGCTGTTTTCCCTTGGTGAGAATGCTGTTATAGACCCGTTCGAGTAAACGGGGTACTCCGCAAAAAATATGGGGCTGAACCTCCTTAATGGCCGGCATAATTTGCGCCAGAGACTCCACATAATACATGCCAATCCCTTTATAGAGAAAATTATAGTTGACAATCCGCTCAAAGATATGACAAAGGGGGAGAAACGAAATTGCCCGGTGGTCGGGACCAAGATCGAAGTTATTGGCATGGGCAGTAAAATTGGAAACCAAATTGCGGTGCGAAAGCATAACCCCCTTCGGAATTCCTGTAGTTCCCGAGGTATAAATCATGGTAACCATCTCCTCTTCCGAAATCGACATCCTGATCCGGGAAAGTGTCAGGGAAAGCTCCTTTTCGTGTTCCTCCCCCAGCTTACAAAGAGATTCAAGACTGGTCGCTCCTGTTACCTCATTAAATGTAAAAACCCGCTCCAGGGTGGAAATTGGTCCAACCATCGGACTCAATTTCTTATACAGCTTGTCGTCCGAGACAAAGATAAAGCGGGTTTCGGCATGGCCGAAAATATAGCGGTACTCCTCTTCGCTAATGGTGGGATAAACCGGCACATGTACTGCGCCAGACATAGCCAGCGCCATATCGACAAAACTCCATTCAGGCCGGTTTCCGGAGACTGTAGCCACACGGTCCCCTTTTTTCATCCCCATAGCCATAAGACCCAAAGCGAGCAGCTCCGATTTCCGGGCAAATTGTTCGGTGCTGAACGGAATCCATACGTTCCCGTATTTTCCGCAAACTGCATCCGGACGGGGATAGTTTTTAAGACAATGTTCGAGAATATCGAAGGTGCGTTTTACAGGCATAGTCTTACATTTTTTAGTAAAAGTAAAAAAAGTAAGAAAACCACCAACTAAATAGCTCTATTTTGTTGCCGGGGCGAAAAAACCCCTCAAGGGTTTGGAATCCTTGAGGGGTTATATATCCGATTAAACAGGTTTATTCTCTTTCTTCTTTGCCACAAATGCGATAATTCCAATAACAGCATAAACCACAACTATTGAAACGGGGAATTGCAACCCTTCACCGCTACCGTAAGAATGTAATCCCGAGAGGTAGTAGTTTACACCCAGATAGGTCATCAGCACCGATAATAGGCCAATGACAGATGCCAGGTTAAAGGCAAACCACCCCTTAAAGCCGGGAATCAGCCTCATATGTGAAATAAAACCGTAGTAGAGCACGCTGATCAGCGCCCAGGTCTCTTTGGCGTCCCAGCCCCAGTAACGTCCCCAGGATTCATTGGCCCATATTCCACCCAGAAAAGTGCCGATGGTGAGCATATATAATCCCAAAATCATGGAGGCTTCGTTAATTGCCGTTAGCTGGTTGATTGACGATTTAATGCGTTCTGAATTGGTCTTGTTTTGAAAGGCAGCCATCAGCAGATTCACAAATCCGATAATCGCACTTACCCCCAGGAAGCCATAGCTTGCGGTGATTACTGCTACGTGGATTGCCAGCCAGTATGACCTGAGAACCGGAACAAGGTTTGTTATTTCGGGGTTTAACCAGCTCATCTGAGCCACAAAAAGGGTCAGTCCCGAAAGGATAGCGGCAACCGAGAGCACCATGGGATTGCTGCGGGCCAGAATCAAACCTGCCAGCATCACAGCCCAGGCAATGTAAATCATCGACTCATACCCATCACTCCACGGTAAATGTCCGGAGACGTATCCCCGGATAATTAACCCGGCAACCTGCGCGACAAAGCCCAGGGCCAACCCGATGATAATATAATTCACCCCCTTTTGATTGAGTTTTTTACCTGTAAAAACGGAATAAAAGAAGAGACCAAACAGGATCAGACCAAGCAGGACATACCATCCGGAGAGGTTTTTAAAGATATTAATATGATTGTAGATTATTTCGAGCTGCTGCTTGGTCTCTCCGGGGATAAGAGCCGATCCATAGCGCTTTTGATATCCGGTAATCATAGCCACCGATTTCCTGGCCATATCGGGATTCCCGCTGCGAAGAGAGCCTATAAATCCAGGGAAAACACTGGCAACAAGCGAGGAGTCCATTCCAAAGGAGGCCGGAAGTCGCGTAACAGGAGCATACCAGTTCAGGTCTCTGGGATCGGGCGAGGGGAAGAATTTATACATATCCCCGTGATAAACCTGATAAACCACATTAAGCCGGTCGTCGATTTTGATGACATCATTATCAAAGAGTTTCCGGTCTCCGGGTTTCTTTCCGAAAGCCGATTGTACCTCAGTGGCCAATTTATAGTTTCCCTGCTGATCGAAAAAATCATTGAATGAGGCTTTTCCCTTGGGAACCCCCAGTTTGGATCCGATCTGTTCGTTATTGATGGCAATCATCGGAACACCCTGCCACTCCTGAGGGTAGGTCAACATACCAAGAACAACTTGTTCCGGCGATTGACCGTCGATCTCTTCGGAACGTGAAACCTTCATTACCATTTCATAGGCAAGGGTACTGAAGGGTTTGATCCTCCCATCATGCCCCTGGACCCAGACTTTGGCAAACTCTTTGGAAATCGAGGAGGAAACAGGCTGAGCCGTTGCACCATCTGCTTTTAATCCACTGCATAAAACAAGGAACAACAGAAGGGCAGTTGCGGCCGAAGCACGTTTCATCAATCCATAGAAATGACTGTTACGGTTAAATATAGAGAGCAGGATTCCAAGGAACAGCAGAAAATACCCAATATAGGTGATCAATGTTCCCGCAAGATCATGATTGACCGAAAGGACAGTACCCTTTTCATCCATATCATAGGAGGACTGATAAAAGCGGTATCCCCTGTGATTCAGGATATTATTCATAAATATTTTATAATCCATGGTAATCCCCTTCTCCTGATCCGTCAGAGTTACCAGACTTTCATACGATGAAGGGCTGTTTGAACCCGGATATCTTATGAGGTTAAATTTGTTCAGTTTGAGCGAGAATGGGAGTACTTTTTCATCGGGGCCCACCCACATCTGGAAATTCACCCCGTCGAAGCTTCCCGAATACTTCGATGATTCGTTCTGAGCAGTGGTCCAAAGGGTTACCAATTGCTGTTTCTGATTATCCGCCAATTGCACAACTATGGCATTTTCACCGGTTTGTGTTCCGTTTCCTGCAACTGCATCTGCGCGGGCGGCTGGAAGGAATTTTTTCACCACAAGGGAGGTTCCGGCAACCTGGTAAATCATTTTATCCTTGCAGGTCAGTTCGGTTCCGGGGAGGCAAGGGGGAGCCACCTGAGACTGCATATTGGTTGACCGTATGGTGTCATTGGAAACAAGTTTCAGGCTGTCTCCCCTGAGTATAAAACGGACATTCGCCGGGGTATTAAATCCGATGGTGATCCCGTTGGCATTAATCACCTGCCCGATATGGAGCAATTCGCTCTTCATTCCGCGCTGCTGGGCATAAACCAGGTCAATCATTGGCTCACCCTGAGGATCTGCCTGAATGCTACGCTGGGCATCAACAAAATAGTTAACCGATTTCACAGAGATCTCTTTTCCGCCAATTTTGATTTGGTCTGATAATTTATTGGTGGCAAGGACGGCCACACTTGCAGGCTCGGAGATCCCTCTCTGCTCACCCTGGAATGAGGCTGAAAAATTAAACCGCGTTTCGGCTGAGACAAGAACATTGGTAGACTCACCTTCACGGATATGGACGATACCCTCACTCCCAAAATAACGGGTCACTCCGGCGCCAAGAATAATAAGTATAAATGCGAGGTGAAAAACCCCCATCGTCAGCTTTTTCTTCCGGTACATCTTATGGCGGATAAAATTGGCCACCATATTCACCGAAAGTACAATCATGATCAGCTCGAGCCACCACGAGTTGTAAACCAGCGATCTTGCCGCTTCTGTCCCGTAGCTGTTCTCGATAAAGGTGCCAAAAGCCAGGGCAGTTGCAAAAAGGACCAATAAAAATCCGGCAGTTGCAACTGAAAAAAGGAAATTATAGAAATTTTTCATTGGTGTAAATTTTAGGGTGCTAAAATAGATAAAAAATAAAGGCAGGTGATTGTTTACCTGCCCTGAAAACTATTTTATAAGGCGCTGATTAAATGCATGATTACTACTTTATTTATTTGAACGAATATTATGAAAAGTACACTTCCGGTTCAGTAAACGGATATTTTAAATGGCCGCTATCGCTGTGGCTGAAAATTAAGACACGTATCCCGGACAAATGGACTAAACCAGTTTCCTTGCATTAGCCAGTAACTGGGGGATCCCTGCAGGTTCCTTACCTCCTGCTGTGGCATAGAATGGCTGGCCTCCCCCGCTTCCATTGACCGCTTTCGCAAGTTCGCGAACTATCGATCCGGCATTCAACCCTTTTTCTTTCAGTAAGTTATCGGAAATCATCACATGGATATTTGCTTTACCGTCAATCTCAGCAGCAAGCACGAGGAATAAATTTTCAACCTCACCCTTGATCTGGAAAGCGATATCCTTAAGTATTGCGGAATTATCAACTTTGAGCTGGTGAGCGAGGAAATTAATCCCGTTAATTGACTCGATCTGTTTCACAAGCTCTTTTTTCAGCTTACCGGCATTCTCTTTTTCGTAAGCTTCAGCCTGTTTGTTAAGCTGCTGATATTTGGCAAAAAGATCCTCAACTGCCCCTTTGAGATCCGACGGGTTGTTGAATAAAGCTGAAATCTCCTTGAGTGTTTTCAGATTCCGCTCCACATATTCCTCTGCTTTTGAAGCTGTTATCGCTTCAATTCTACGTACTCCGGCAGAAATTGACCCTTCAGAAAGAATGATGAACTCTCCGATGGCGCCGGTTGAATCAACATGGGTTCCACCACATAATTCAACCGAATCCCCAAATTTGATCACCCTCACCTGGTCTCCGTATTTCTCCCCGAACAAGGCAATGGCGCCCATCGATTCGGCTTCCGCAATAGGGACATCCCTGCGTTCATCCCGCCGGTCATTCGCCCTGATTAATTCGTTGACCCTTTTCTGGATCAGGAGAAGCTCCTCATCGGTTACTTTCTGAAAATGGTTAAAGTCAAAACGCAGCGTATCGGGATTGACCAGCGATCCTTTTTGCTCAATATGGTTTCCAAGAACTTCCCGCAAGGCATGATCAAGCAAATGGGTTGCCGTGTGATTATTCTCAGTAAGCCTGCGGTTTTGCACATTTACAATAGCGGTGAAGGTTTCCTGCGGATTGACCGGAAGCTCTTTTGCCAGATGAACAGTAAGGTTGTTTTCCTTAACCGTATCAAATATTTCAACCTGAGCTCCATTGGACTCAATTATCCCGGAATCTCCAACCTGACCACCCGATTCTGCATAAAACGGGGTTGTATCAAAGACCAACTGGAAAAATTCCCCCTTTTTCCCTTTCACTTTCCGGTAACGGTTGATTTTAATCTTGGCCTCGAGGGTATCGTATCCGACAAAACCATCACCCTGCGACTGTTGGACCTCAATCCAGTCGCCCGTTTCGAGTTGGGTGGCGCTCCGCGAACGGTTCTTCTGCATCTCCATCGCGAGCTCAAACTCTTCGCGGTTTACAGTCAGCCCTTGTTCACGAAGAATCAGTTCAGTCAGGTCGAGCGGAAAGCCGAAGGTATCGTAGAGTTCAAAGGCGACATTTCCGTTCACTTGCTGGCCGTTTTTCCTTTTGGTATCTTCAATGATCGTATCGAGCATTTTAATGCCGGTTTCGAGGGTCCGGAGGAATGAATCTTCTTCTTCCCGGATTACATTCACAACCAGCTCCTGCTGTTTGATCAGTTCGGGGAAAGCATCCCCCATCTTTTCGGCAAGAACCTGAACGAGCTGGTGGATAAATGGTTTCCTGAAGCCGAGGAAAGTATAACCGTAGCGGACCGCGCGGCGCAAGATCCGGCGAATAACGTAACCAGCCTTATTATTTGAAGGGAGCTGTCCGTCGGTAATGGCAAAGGAGATTGCCCGGAGGTGATCTGCAATAACCCGCATGGCGATATCTGCCTTTTCATCGGTTCCATATTTTTTACCTGCGAGATGAGCAATGCGTGTAATCACATCCTGAAAAACATCGGTATCGTAATTGGATTGCTTTCCCTGGATAACCATACACAACCGTTCGAACCCCATGCCGGTATCGACATGTTTGGCGGGCAGTTCTTCGAGCTGGCCGTTTGCTTTACGATTGAACTGTATAAATACGAGGTTCCAGATTTCAATCACCTGGGGATGCCCTTCATTGACGAGATCGCGTCCGTTTATCCTAGCCCTATCCTCCGGGTTTCGGATATCCACATGAACTTCGGAGCATGGACCACATGGGCCCGAATCACCCATTTCCCAGAAATTATCTTTTTTATTCCCTTTCAGGATACGCTCTTCAGGCAAATATTTACGCCAAAACCCGTAGGCTTCGGTATCCATCGGCACACCATCCTTTTCATCTCCTTCGAATACAGTAACATACAATTTATCCACAGGGATTTTATAGGTATCCACGAGCAGTTCCCATGCCCAGTCGATTGCCTCTTTCTTAAAATAATCGCCAAACGACCAGTTTCCCAGCATCTCAAACATGGTATGATGATAGGTATCGTGTCCCACCTCTTCGAGATCGTTATGTTTCCCTGAAACCCTGAGGCATTTTTGTGTATCCGCAACGCGGGGACTCTTTGCCGGCGAATTACCCAGGAAAATATCCTTAAACTGGTTCATCCCTGCATTGGTAAACATCAGGGTTGGGTCGTTCTTAACAACCATCGGCGCTGAGGAGACAATCGAGTGGGCTTTGGAAGCGAAGAAGTCGAGAAATGTTTGACGTATCTGTTTAGAATTCATAATATATTTCAGTTAAAAACCTTTAAAATTGAGCTTTACAATAAAAATCAGCTCTTTTCAAAGATAATTTTCATAGATTTGTGCCGATAAAAAACCGCAATTTTTTCAAAATATTTGCAAAATTAGATTATTTCGCTAATTTTGACCATAGTGAATCAAAATAAAAAGAGTGAAGTTTATGGGTAAAACCAATTACCGATTCAATCCTGATACCTTAAGCTTTGATAAAATCGAACGAAACATCAAAACACTGGTGCGTCTCGTTCTAGGTTATTTATCAACCAGCCTGGTTTCCGGAGTGATCTTTTTTCTGATTTTCCTTCAGTTTTTCGATCCACCGTCAACCAAAAGGCTGAAGCGGCAAAATGAGCAGTTACTTTCTCAATATAATCTGATGAACAAGGACTTTGAGAAAATCTCGAAGGTACTGGAAGACATTCAGAACCGCGACGATAATATTTACCGGGTAATTTTCGAAGCAGAACCAATTCCCTCTTCGGTGCGTATGGCCGGGTTTGGGGGAGCCAACCGCTATTCGAAGCTGGAAGAGATGGATAACGCCGATTTGATTATCAACGCCACGCGAAAACTGGACATCTTGTCCAAACGGGTTTTTATTCAGGCCAAATCGTATGATGAGGTGGCAAAAATGGCAATGAGCAAGGAGAAAATGATCGCAAGTATGCCCTCGATTATGCCTGTTTCAAATAATGACCTGAAGCGCACCGCCTCAGGCTGGGGGATGCGCATGCATCCAATCTATAAAATTCTCCGTTTTCACTACGGAATGGATTTTACGGCCGCAATTGGGACTGAAGTTTTTGCAACCGGTATCGGCGTGGTTAAATCAGCCGACCGGGAAACCGGTTACGGGAATACCGTGGTTATTGATCATGGCTTTGGTTACGAAAGCTATTATGCCCATTTAAGCAGAATCAGCGTACAGGTAGGACAAAAGGTAAATCGTGGTGATGTAATCGGACATGTCGGAAGTACCGGAACCTCAACGGCACCACACCTTCATTATGAAGTGAGCAAGAACGGAGTTAAGGTTAATCCGCAAAACTATTATTTCCAGGATCTTACACCGGCTGAATACGAAAAAATGATTGCTATTTCGACCAATATGGGGCAAAGTTTCGACTAAAAATTATTCAACGTGGCATTCAAGGAACCGAAATCAGAGAAACTTTATTATTCCATTGGCGAAGTTTCAGCAAAATTTGGGCTAGCCCCATCTGCATTGCGCTTCTGGGAAAAGGAGTTCGAAACGATCACTCCATTTAAGAATAAAAAGGGAGACCGGTTTTATACCCAGGAAGACATCAATCACCTTTCGTTGATTAATCATTTGGTTAAGGAGCGGGGGATGACACTTAAAGGGGCAAAGATCAAAATCAAAGAGAACAGGGGCGAGACCGAAAACACCTATGAAATCGTACAGAAATTACAGCAAATCAAGAGCTATCTTCTTGAAATAAAGGAATCTTTGTAAATTGACTACCTGTGATTCCCAATTATACGGAAATTTATTTCACGCTATTATCAGACCAGATTCACCATGACTATCCGCGAGATTATCGCCTACCTTGATTCGGTAGCTCCCCCAGCTTATCAGGAATCGTACGACAATGCAGGACTTATTATTGGCAATCAGGAGACGACCATTACCTCTGCGCTGATTACCCTGGATGTCACCGAAGCGGTTATTGACGAAGCGATCGAAACAGGTTGCGAATTAATTATCGCCCACCATCCTATCCTTTTCAAGGGGATCAAAAGAATCAACGGAAATTCGTATGTGGAACGTTGTGTGATTAAGGCCATTAAAAACGATATTGCGATTTATGCTGCCCACACCAACCTCGACAGCATCACGGGGGGGGTCAATGCTAAAATCTGCGAAAAGATTGGGTTGACAAATCTGACCATTCTCGCGCCCGCTAAAGGGCAACTCCTCAAGCTGGTCACATTTATCCCTGAAAATCACCTTGAGAATGTCCGCGAGGCGCTTTTTGAAGCGGGTGCCGGGAAAATCGGAAATTACGACAAATGCAGCTTTAGCACTAAAGGAGAAGGGACATTCCGTGGGGGCGAAGAGGCCAATCCGTATGTCGGAGAGATCGGGGAGTTTCACTTTGAGAAAGAGGAGCGTTTTGAGACTATCATTCCCAAACACCTAAAAAATAAGGTTCTAGCGGCCCTGGAGAAATCGCATCCCTACGAAGAGGTTGCCTATGATATTTATCCGATCGAAAACGCTCTGCCTCAGGTCGGTTCAGGAATGATCGGGGAACTTCCGGGGGCAGAAAACGAAATTGACTTCCTCTCCCGTCTGCTTCAGATTTTCGGATGTAAGAGCATCAGACACACCTACTTGCTCGGAAAGCCGGTGAAAAGGGTTGCGGTTTGCGGGGGATCGGGAAGCTTTCTGCTGCCTGCGGCTATTGCTGCCGGAGTCGATATCTTTGTCACGGCCGATATCAAGTACCACGATTTTTTTGATGCGGAGGAAAAAATCGTAATTGCAGATATCGGACACTACGAAAGTGAACAATTCACCAAGGAGCTTTTTTATGAAATACTTATAAAAAAATTTCCTAACTTTGCACTCCGTTTATCAGAGGTAAAAACCAACCCGGTTTTGTACCTTTGTGAAGGATCATAAAATTGTAAATTTCAGATTATGCCAGTAAATACTATCAAATCAACCGAAGGAAAAGAGGTTTCCATTCAGGAGAAACTGAAAATGCTCTATGAGCTTCAAACTGTTGCATCCGAGATCGATAAGATTAACACCTTACGTGGTGAACTTCCACTCGAAGTTCAGGATCTGGAGGATGAGATTGTTGGGCTCAAAACCCGGCTTGCCAACTTTGGCGAAGAACTCAAAAGCCTGAATCTGGCTATTGGAAATAAAAAAACTGAAATAAAAGACTCTAAAACCAAGATCGAAAAATATAAAGAACAGCAGGAAAACGTACGCAATAACCGTGAGTTCGACTCTCTTTCGAAAGAAATTGAATTTCAAACCCTGGAAATTGAGCTTTCTGAGAAGAAAATCCGCGAGTTCACCCTTGACATTAAAAGCAAAACAGAAGCTGCTGAAGCCTCTGAAAAACTTTTTAAAGAGCGTGAAGAGGATCTGATCCGGAAGAAAAAAGAGTTACAGGAGATTACCGCTGAAACTGCTGTTGAGGAAGAAAAATTAAAGAGCAAAGTGACCAAAATCGAAAGCCTGATCGAAGATCGTTTGGTAATGGCATTTAACCGTATCCGTAAGAATGCGCGCAACGGCCTTTCTGTTGTAACCGTACAACGTGATGCCTGCGGAGGTTGTTTCAATAAAATTCCGCCACAGCGTCAGCTGGATATTGCATCCAGAAAGAAAATCATTGTTTGTGAATATTGCGGGAGAATCCTGGTTGACAAAGATATCGCTACTCCTCTTGAAGAGAGTGAAAATCAGATTTAAGCCGAATTAATAATTACATTCCATATTTACAAAACCCATCGGATTCCGGTGGGTTTTGTTTTTTTGGCAAATCAATATCCAGCCAGGTTTTGGAATAAAAGACTAACCCGAAATGATATCCAGACCAGCCGCCAGCCGCTCATTATTGCAGTCCCTTCTCAGTAAATAATCTAAAATGATAATCGCTTATCAGACTGCAATATATCCGTATTTATCCGCTTAAAACCGATAGTTTTCGAATCTAAACGGAACTAACCGGTTAAAATACGACTGCACCCCTGTTCCTGAATTATCTTTACCCAATAACTTAAATATTCATATCTAACACTCAACATGATGAATGCATTAAGAAACAGCGTCAGGCTGATTGGGCACCTGGGAGATAATCCAAAGATTAAAAATTTTAACGGTGAAAAATCGGTGGCAAACTTCACTATTGCCACAAACGAGAACTTTCGCGATCATGACGGCAATAAAAAATCGGAGACCACCTGGCATAAATTGGTAGCCTGGGGCAAGCAGGCTGAGGTGGCATCAAAATACCTCAAAAAAGGGACAGAAGTGGCCATTGAAGGGAAACTCACCAACCACTCCTATGAGGATAAAAACGGAGAAACCCATTTCGTCACCGAGATTGTGGTCAACGACATTCTGATTCTCGATAAAAAAGAATCAAACTAATTGGAATACAGAAGGTTAAAATTGTCAGTATAAAAATTCGTTCCCGGGTTTAAGGCAGATAATTCCTGGATAGGTCCTTATTCAGCCTGCTTCATCGAGAAGGCAATTCTTTTGCGTACGTTATCCACCTCAAGAACTTTCACCCTTACATGCTGATGAAGCTTTACGATTTCAGCGGGGTCGCTTACATAGCGGTTGGCCAGCTCACTGATATGAACCAGTCCGTCCTGCTTGGCACCCACGTCGACAAAGACACCGAAACGGGTAATATTGGTCACAATTCCCGGAAGAACCATTCCAACCTGCAAATCCTTTATTGAATAGACTCCATCCGAGAACTCAAAGACCTTAATTCCTGACCGGGGGTCGAGGCCTGGTTTGGCAAGCTCAGCAAGGATATCATTTAAAGTAGGAAGCCCGACCTCCTCATTCAGGTATTTTTCGGCGACTATCTCCTTGCGCAGGTTTTCCAGTCCGATCAGTTCCTCCACCCTGCATTTCCGGTCGGCTGCGATTTTACTTACCAAAGGATAACGTTCCGGGTGAACCGCCGAATTATCCAATGGATTAGCCCCCCCCCGAAATACGAAGAAAACCGGCACTTTGCTCAAATGCTTTGGGACCCATCCGGGGAACCTTCTTCAACTCTGTCCGCGAGTTAAACGGACCATTTTCCTTGCGAAACTCGACAATATTTTGGGCCAGCAACGGACCAAGTCCCGATACAAAATTAAGCAGGTGGCTGCTGGCTGTATTGACGTTTACCCCGACAAGGTTCACACACGATTCAACAACGGCATCAAGCCCTTTCTGAAGCAGCTTCTGATCGACATCATGCTGATACTGACCAACCCCAATCGATTTGGCTTCTATTTTTACAAGTTCGGCCAATGGATCCATCAGCCGGCGGCCGATGGATACCGATCCGCGCACGGTAACATCGTATTGCGGGAACTCATCCCGTGCCACTTTAGAGGCCGAATAGATTGAAGCCCCATTCTCGCTGACGACAAACACCTGCAACGGCCGATCAAAGGTAATTTTTTTGATAAATGACTCAGTTTCACGGCTTGCCGTTCCATCTCCAATGGCAATGGCATCAATCTTATAGGTGTTTACCAGGGCAGATACTTTTCGGATTGACAGGCTGACTTCCGACTGAGGCGGATGGGGGTAAATGGTTTCATTATGGATAAGGTTACCCTGGGCATCGAGACAGACCAGTTTACAGCCGCTTTTGTAACCGGGATCAAGGGCCAAAACCCGTTTTTGACCTAAGGGGGCTGCCAGTAAAAGCTGCCGCAGATTTTCCGCGAAGACACGGATTGCCTCAGCATCAGCTTTTCCCTTCGACATCCCAAAGAATTCAGTCTCTATCGCCGGGGAAAGTAATCGTTTGTAACTGTCCTTCACTGCGAGAGAGACTTGAACGCCACTCTCATTACTGCTTTTCACAAAATAATGATCGAGTGAATCAACAGCTTTCTCTTCATCCGGAGAGATACCAATCTTCAGAAATCCCTCCTTTTCACCGCGGCGCATAGCCAGCAGACGATGGGAAGGACATCGCTTGAGAGGTTCAGAAGATTCAAAATAGTCCCTGAATTTTACCCCCTCCTCTTCCTTCCCTTTTACGACATGAGAACCAACAACTGCCTCGCGGGCGAAAAGATTCCGGACAATATTCCTTGCACCCTGATCTTCGTTGATCCATTCGGCCATAATATCTCTGGCCCCCGCCAAAGCCTCTTCAACATCGGGAACAGCGTCATTCAGATAATTCACCGCCCGGTTCTCCGGATCAGACTCATACTGTTTAAATATCAGCTTTGCAAGAGGCTCCAGCCCTTTTTCACGTGCAATCGTAGCCCGTGTACGCCTTTTGGGTTTAAACGGGAGATAGATATCTTCAAGCTCATTCAGATCGTAACATTGCTCAATCTTTACCTTTAACACAGGCGTAAGCAACTCCTGCTCTGCGATGGTCTTCAGAATGGTCACCTTTCGCTTGTCCAGCTCATCGAGCTGCTCCTTTGCTGCCTGAATATCCCCGATCTGGACCTCATCAAGGCTTCCGGTCATCTCTTTCCGGTACCGGGAAATAAATGGAACTGTTGCCCCTTCGTCAAGTAAGGCAATGGTATTGGCTATCTGTCTGATGCTGATGCCAAGCCGTTCGGCGATCAGCTGGTTGTTTTTCTGAACTGTCATAATCGCAAATTTAACAAGATCGGGATAACCTTATAAATATTAACTGAAAAAAAGTGTATGTTTGATATAACAAATAATCTATATTATGGATCAACGGATTAAAAACGTCATTGTTGCTTTGGCACTGGTACTTTTCGGATTTTTGGTGTATTTCTTCAGTTATATCGTCACTTATATTCTCATTGCTGCTGTTTTATCGTTAATTGGACGCCCTGTTGTTCGCAAATTTCAGCAAGTAAGGATCAGGAAATACCAGATGGGAAAATCGGGTGCCGCATTCCTGACTTTGCTCACACTCTGGATCGCTCTGATCAGCTTCTTCGGATTTCTGATACCAATGGTTATGTCTGAAGTTGACCAGCTGTCCTCCATAAATATGCAGGAAGTAATGACTTATCTGAATACGGCGATGAGCCAGTTAAAGATCAGCTTCCCACAATTTGCCTCCTCACTTCCCCAGGGTGGAAATCTTGAAGTTTACCTCGAGACTCAGCTTAAAGGATTGCTTAACGTCGATCAGGTGAGCAATGTCTTTGGCTCGGTTGCCACCGTATTAGGCAACATTTTTCTGATGTTTTTCTCCGTTTCATTTATCCTCTATTTTTTCCTCAAGGAGGAAGAACTTTTCCGTAACTGGATTCTTGTTCTTGCCCCGGATAAATTTGAGGAGCGTGTTTCCCATGTTATGGATAAGATAGGGACTCTGCTCAAAAGGTACATGATCGGAATTCTGCTGCAGATTCTTGGGGTAATGATTCTGGATATTTTCGGGTTCACGATTGTAGGACTGGGATTTGGCCATGCTGTTGTGGTTGGCGTCTTTGCCGGAATACTAAATGTGATTCCTTATATCGGCCCCTGGATTGCCGCTATTTTCGCCATCGTTGTGGCCATTGCCAATAATCTGAATTCAAGCTTCACATCGGTTACACTTCCCTTAATGTGCTATGTGGTGATGGTGGTGATGGTCGTACAGTTTATCGACAGCATGATCTTCCAGACGATTATCTACTCTCACAGTGTTAAAGCCCATGCACTTGAAATCTTTTTCGTGATTCTGATGGCGGGAGGCATCGCCGGAATTCCGGGTATGATTCTGGCTATCCCGGTTTATACCGTGATCCGGGTGATTGCAGGTGAATTTTTATCCGAGTTTAAAATTGTTCAGCAACTCACTCCGAAGGAACACATTCATCCGCTCTCAAACAGCTAAATGGGGTGATATCAATGCATTCAAAACCAGAAAAAGAAACACCACCAGCGCATAGGTATTAATCAGAATAAATGCCTTATAGATAGTTTTTGAGTCCTTCTCGCCAAAAAGAAAGCGATGAAAAAGGAAGATAAACCCAAAATTCATACT
>Ga0364908_10215_pt1 | contig 19467 bp, 19 predicted proteins | sample ExccelJu500002D4_2_FD_206965 | JGI IMG/M metagenome (GOLD analysis project Ga0364908, IMG submission 206965) | Enriched cells from Trout Bog Lake Hypolimnion, Wisconsin, USA - BchlTB.July02.5000.02.D4 | ecosystem: Environmental > Aquatic > Freshwater > Lake > Hypolimnion/Profundal zone | place...
TTTTGAAGAGAGGCGAAGAATAGTCTTAAGTTGTTTCTTTACAACAACTTATAATTTTAATTTTCCTGACCAGCCAAGCTTTTTTCTCAATGTCGAGAAGAAATCTTGTCCTGGCAATGAGAAGAGACGGAACTCTTTTTTTGAAAGGGCAACAGCGACCGATTCTCCGTGAGAGATGGAGAATGTGTGGAATCCGTCTGCGGTCACTTCGACAGGATACATCGGGCTGCCGCAGGTGATCTCGATCTTCGATTTAGGCAAGAGCACGACAGGACGATTGGAGATCGTATGAGGACAGATAGGGGTGAGGATCAGGGCTTTAAGGTCGGGGGAGACGATGGGTCCTCCTGCAGCCAGCGAGTAGGCCGTAGAACCAGTGGGGGTTGAAATAATCAGTCCGTCTGCAGAGAAGGTGTTGAGGTAGAGGCCATCGACGCTAATGGAGAGGTCGACAAGCGAGGGATTTGCCGCGCGATGGAGCACAATGTCGTTCAGTGCAAAGCAGTGCTCTTTACTGTTTTCTTTCAGCCCCTCGATCATGAGCCGTCGGTCCACAGTGTATTCTTGTTTAAGCAGGGCGAGGAGTGCTCTCTGAATCTCGTCTTCGGGAATATCGGCCATAAAGCCAAGCGACCCCATATTAATGGCCATGATCGGGGCGTGAATCTCAGGGTGGTTCTGCACCATGCGCAAGATTGATCCATCACCGCCAAGCGTAATCACCGCTTCCAATGTCTTCGGATCGGTCTTAGAAAGAGGAAGCGCGGCAATGGGCTCCGCATCTTGATCCTCGGCGACAACTTGTTTGCCGTGTTGTTTTAAGAACTGGCAAATCTCGCGTGCCCGCTCTTTGGCCTTGATTCGTTCTTGGTGAAAGAAAATCGCAATAGTCATCTGGTCTCTGCTGTGGTACACACTTTCACTATTGCCTCTTCGATCTTATCGGCCGTTAGCCCGACAAGATGCAACAATTCCCCGTGGCTACCGTGCCCGATAAACTGCTCAGGAATGCCGAAGTTGAAGACAGAGATGCCCTGGATCTTATGAGACATGAGGAAGTGGTTAAAAATCGCGCCAAAGCCGCTTTGAACAGAGTGCTCTTCAATGGTGACGACCGTCTGGTGCCTGGAAAGTAACTCCTTAAAAAGAGCTTGATCTAACGGCTTAACAAAGATCGGATCGACGACAGTTGCCTCGATTCCTCGCGCTTTCAATCGCTGATGGAGCTCCAAAGCAAGCTCGTTCATCTGCCCCACACCTAAGATCAGGAGGTCAGAGCCCTCCCTCAAGACCTCTGCCTTTCCTTCGGGTCTAAAGCTCAATGCTCCCTCGCCCTCCTCAGTGGCCACGTTGGGATAGCGAATCGCACACGGCTTGCCGTAGTGGAAGGCGGAGCGGAGGAGCTCTCTTAACAGCTTGCCATTCCGGGGTTGGGCGATGACCATGTTCGGCATGGCATTTAAGAAGGAGATGTCGTAGATCCCGTGGTGCGTGCCGCCGTAGGGCGCAAGGCCCGCTCGGTCGATGGCAAAGAGGACGGGGATCTCTTGGAGGCAGACGTCGTGGAAGAGGTTGTCGAGGGCTCGCTGGAGGAAGGTGGCGTAGATGGAGGCGACGACCTTTTTAGAGCCGTCCAAAGCGAGAGCTCCAGCAAAGGTGACAGAGTGGCCTTCGGCGATGCCGACATCGAGACACCTTGTCGGGAACTTTTCAATGAAGGGGTCTAGACAAGAGCCGGCCAACATGGCTGGTGTGACGGCAACAAGCGAAGGGTCCTCCTCGGCCATCTTGAGGATCTCCTTGCCAAAGAGCGAAGGAAAGGTCTCTTTCTTGGGCCCACTGCCTAAAAATTTGCCTGTTACCCGATCAAAAGGCTTGACCCCATGCCAAGTTACCGGACTCTTGACAGCAGGCTCTAGTCCGCGCCCCTTTTGCGTTAAGACATGCACAATCACAGGCCAGGCCGTGCTCTTCAGATCATTAAAGGTATCGACCAGCTTCTTGATGTCGTGGCCGTCGATGGGCCCGATGTAGTGGAGACCATAGAGTTCGAAGAAGGCGGCAGGGCTGACCAAGTTCTTAAGCGATGAGACTGCTTTTTGCGTGTGGCGGGAGAGGTTCTTGCCGAAGCCGGGAATTTTGGAGATCAACGCGTGGATCCCTTCGTGTAACTTGTGCGTCGTCGGATTGCTGATCAGGCGGCTTAGGATATTGGTGATCACCCCGACATTTTTAGAGATCGACATGGCGTTGTCGTTCAAGACGACGATGAAGTGCTTTAAGTTGGGGGGGATGTTGTTGAGCGCCTCGAGCGACATCCCGCACGTCAGCGTTGCATCGCCAATGATGGGGAGGATGTAGTTGCTTTCCCCATTGAGGTCGCGTGTGTGGGCAAGTCCCAGCCCTTGAGAGAGGGCGGTGCCGGCGTGGCCTAAGTGGAAGTGGTCGTGAGGTGACTCGGCGGGGTGGGTGAAGCCGGAGAGCCCGCCCATCTTGCCAAGAGTTTCAAATTGGCTGTTTCTCCCCGTGAGAATCTTGTGCGTGTAGGCTTGGTGGGAGACGTCGAAGATGAACTTGTCTTTAGGAGAGTCAAAGACCTTGTGGAGACTTAAGATGAGCTCGACAGTGCCTAAGTTGGAGCCCAAGTGGCCGCCGTTCGTCGAGAGAACAGAGATAATTTTCTCCCTGATCTTTTCAGCTAGCTTTGCGAGCTTAAGAGGGGAGAGTTCTTTAATATCTTGTGGAGTCTTAATCGCCTCAAGGATCATATTGTGTGGTTGTGTGGTTTCCACGGCTCTAAGGCGGGTTTCTGCTCTGCGTTGAGAGCTAAAGAACCGTCGCGATTCTTGATCAAAACCTCCACTCTCTTTTCCGCATCGTGTAGCTGTTTTGAGCAGATCTTGATCAGCTTGTCGGCCTCTTCGTAGAGCTTGATCGACTCATCGAGTCCGATCTCGTTGGAATTCATTTTCTCGAGAATCTCTTCCAGGCGATGAAAGGCCGTTTCGAAACTTAAAGATTTTTCTTCATGTCCTGACATGTAAGATTTTTGCTCCTGCTTCTCCGTCGTGAAATAGAACGTTCACTTTCTGATCAACACTTAAGTCAGATACAGACTTTATAACCGATTGTGTCTTTTCCGCAAAGACAATACTGTAGCCGCGGCGCAATACATTTTTGGGATTGATCGACTGGAGAGTAGTGTGCAGGTGGTCGAGCCCCGCTTTTTTGTGGACGAGTAGGCGACGGATACACTGCTCAAAAAAGCCCTCTTTCACCTCTTTCAACAATTTCTGCTTAAAATAAAAAAACTTAGCCTGCATAGCCTGGTCAACTCCCTTTTCAAGAGTTTGTAGCCTCTTCTTGATCAGCGGGATGCGGTTTGAGGGCTTCAGCACGAGCACCTCACGGCTTAACCCCTGCATCAAGATCTTTCTCTTATGTAGAGTATACTCGATCCTCACATTGATCTTCTGCTTCATCTCGTCGACATCCTGCATCCTCCTTTCCAAAAAGGCCGTGGGCCTTTTCAGCAAAGGGTGTTTTAAGAGTCTCTCCAACCCCAGCTTTTTCTTTCCCATCCCGTGGTCAAAGGTCCGCTTGATCCCGTGACTTAAATAGAGCAGCCGATCGTTTAGCGCACACCTCTCTTTGGTGACAATCTCGGCTGCAGCAGAGGGGGTGGGCGCCCGGAGAGAGGCCACGTAGTCGGCAAGGGTCGTATCGCTCTCGTGCCCCACCGCTGAGATGATCGGGATGCGGCTTGAGAAGATGGCCTCTGCGACGCTCTCTTCATTGAAGGCCCAGAGATCTTCAATGCTGCCGCCCCCTCTTCCGACGATCAAGACATCCGCTAGTTGATAGGTGTTAAACTGCTTGATCGCCTGGACAATCTCTTGCGGCGCCTCTGTGCCCTGCACACGCACTGGATTTAAGATGAGGCGAAAGCCGCCACTTCGGCGCGTCAGGACGTTGAGAATATCGTGGATGGCTGCCCCTGTTGGGCTGGTGACGACACCGATGCACTTGGGAAATGGGGGGAGGGGCAACTTGTGCTCTTTCAGGAACCAGCCTTTTTGGTGTAGCTTTTTTTTAAGTTCCTCCAAGGCAAGGAGTTTTTCACCGAGACCCGACAATTTAATCTCTCTGACAACGATCTGGTAGCGGCCGCTTGGCGGATAGAGAGTGACTGACCCAGAGCAGATCACCTTGTCGCCCTCTTTGGGCATCAAGGAGAGCCTGGAGGCATCGGCGCGAAACATGACCGCCGCAATGGAGGCCCCACTATCTTTTAACGAGAAGTAGAGGTGGCCCGAGTCTTGCCGCTTGAAGTTGCTGACCTCTCCCTGGACAGTGATCGAGGGGAAGGCGGGCTCTAAGAGGCCTTTGATGGCTTGGGTGAGCTCTGAGACGGAGTAGAGGGAGGGGCTGTGGTTTGACATTTTGTTATTTTTTTAGTACATCTTTTATCTTGAGATAGGGCAGAAAAAGAGTATACCGATACTCGAGCGTGTGCCTACTCGAGCCTATTACTTATAAGGGAATACATCCTACTTAAGCAACAAAAAAAGGCGATTATATAGTGCTTCCATTTGAATCGCACCCAAGCTTTTTGTTTAAAATGGTCCATCTTTGAATTTTTCGGCGGCCCTTATATGGTCCTTCGGATTCCAGTGTCGCCGAAAAATTCAAATCTGAACTATTTCAAACAAAAATTTAGGGTGCCTTTCAACTGGAAGCACTATATCGAAAGAATAAAGCATTTTTTCATACGAAAAAATGTCTTATTAGGCTATACTCATTTACAATGAAACGTCTCACTTTAAACAAACTCCGGGCATTGATTGGTTGCAAACCGCCGGCCTGATCGTCAAGATTCCTATCGTTCATTCTGCAGAGATTCCGCTGATGGCTTATGCCCAAGAAAATATATTCAAACTCTACCTTTTTGACGTGGGATTGCTCGGCGCTTTAAGCCATCTGCAGCCACAAACGATTTACGAGTATACGTTTTGTACATTTAAAGGTTATTTTGCCGAGAATTTTGTTTTGCAAGAATTTCTTACTTCAGGTACGACCCCACTTTATAGCTGGCAGGAGAAAACGGCGGAATTAGAGTTCCTATACGATCTACAAGGAGCAATCATTCCGATAGAAGTTAAATCGGGGTGGGTCACAAAATCAAAAAGTCTTTCTGTGTTTAAAGAGCGGTATGCACCACCTTGGAGATGCGTGTTTGGGGGTAAGAATCTGAAGGTCAATAAACAGCAGCAGTACCATTGTTACCCGCTCTATCTGGCAGGGCGGTTTCCGCTTTCCTGTGAAGAAGGTGAGAATTAAGATATCGCGAGATATACGTTGGAAGAAGGGTGCTTCCGCCATGTGACGGGGACGAGAAACAGCCTTTTTACCACGATGATTGCCCCCTTTGGTGTTGTTGAAAATGCGGAGTATTACGCAGCTGTGGACAATCAGTTGACGATGGATGCGCTATTTTTTAATATGTAGAGGAAAAAGATGACAACAGAAGCAACCAAATTGATCATAGGCAACTGGAAAATGCACAAGACAAGTGAAGAGGCATCTACCTTTATCCAGACTCTCTCGTCCTGTTTTTCTTCTCCCCCAAAATACAGCGAAGCGTGGCTTGCCGTTCCCTTCACTGCCATTGCCAAAGCCGCCGAAGCAGCAGCGCACTCTTCATTCCCTATCCGTATAGGCGCTCAAAATATGCACGACGCCGAAGAGGGAGCCTATACAGGAGAGATCTCGGCGCGCATGCTCAAAGAGGCGGGCGCTTCGTTTGTTGTTTTGGGTCACTCCGAGAGGCGCCGGCTCTTCTTTGAGAGCGATGAGTGGATCCACCGCAAGGTGGTGCGCGCCATCGAGTCGGGACTAAGGGTAATTCTCTGCGTCGGTGAAGATAAAGGCGAACGGGAGGCGGGAAAGACGGAAGAGGTGCTTCAGCGGCAGCTCCTTACAGCTCTCCAGGGATTTAGTGAAGAGATTCAACACGTACTCATTGCCTATGAGCCTGTCTGGGTCATCGGTAAAACGGCGCCCGCTCCACCGGAAATGATTGAGAAGGAGCACCTTGTTTTGCGAAAAATAGTTCAGGCAGAGTGGAACAACACCCTTGCCAAAAAGATCAAAATCGTGTATGGTGGTTCAGTAAACTCCGATAATGCTAAAACAATTCTTGAAGAGGCGGATGTCGATGGACTCTTAATTGGAGGGGCCTCGCTCTCTTTAGAGAGTTTTAGCGCTATCCTTCAAGGAAAATAGACAGATGATGTTCTTTTATTTTACGGTCATAGTTCTCTTTGTATTGCTCTCGATGGTTCTCTGCCTGACTGTCCTTGTCCAGGAGAGCAAGACCAGCGGTCTTGGGGCTTCGTTTGGCGGGGAGATGAGCGACTCGCTCTTTGGGACGGCGACGGCGGATGTGCTGAAAAAGATCACGGCTTGGCTTGGAGGCATCTTCCTCGCCCTTTGCCTCATCCTATCCCTCTGGACCTCTGCGATTGGCCGCTCCAGAACTCTACCAGCCAACCTTCCTCTGCAGGAAGCGCCGGTAGGCGAAGAGGAAAGTGATTGATTTAAGAGGGTGTTTGAGAATTTCTTTTCAGTTGCTTTTCGGGTTCTTTTGAGCCTATTTTGTGCTCTTTTTGGGGGAGTCATATCAACATTGCGTATATTACTCCCCCAAAAAGAGCCCAAAAGAGGCCAAAATAATCTCGAAAATCGACGAAAAGAAATTCTCAAACACCCTCTAAGAGGGTATTTGAGAATTTCTTTTCAGTTGCTTTTCGGGTTCTTTTGAGCCTATTTTGGGCTCTTTTTGGGGGAGTCATATCAACATTGCGTATATTACTCCCCCAAAAGAGCCCAAAAGAGGCCAAAATAATCCCGAAAAGCAACGAAAAGAAATTCTCAAACACCCTCTAAGCCTCCTTTCTTCGTACGACTATGCCCTGCCTAAGGAGCTGATTGCGGTTGCTCCTGTTGTCCCTCGAGATGCTTCGAGGCTTCTTATTGTCGAAAGAGCGAGCGGTAAGATCCAAGAGACGCTTTTTCGCACCTTTTTTGACACTCTTCATGAGGGAGATTCTCTCGTCTTTAACAACACAAAAGTTATCCCTGCCCGCCTGAAAGGCCGCAAGGAGAGCGGGGGCGAAGTGGAGCTCTTTTTGCTGGAGCCTAAAGGAGAGGGAAAATGGGAGGTCTTGGCTCGTCCGGCAAAAAAGGTGAAGCAGGGGAGCGGGATCACCTTCTCCGATGCGCTCTCTTGCCGTGTCGTAAGTGAGGTTGGAGAAGGCAAAAAACTCGTTCAGTTTATCTTTCAAGGTCAGTTTTTTGACCATTTGGCTCAAGTCGGCACTGTTCCTCTTCCTCCCTACATGGAGCGGCAGAGTAGGGCTCAAGACATTATAGATTATCAGACTGTCTTTGCGGAGCGCGAAGGGGCAGTTGCTGCGCCGACCGCAGGGCTACACTTTACGGAAGAGCTTTTAGGGGATCTTGAGAGCAGAAAAGTCCAGAAGACGATGGTGACGCTCCACGTCGGTCTTGGCACCTTTCAACCGGTGCGAAGCGAAGTCATTCACGAACACACCATGCATCGAGAGCGTCTCGAGATTCTGCCGCAGGCCGCAGAGTTGCTCAATTGCCCTGTAAGCGTGGGCCACAAGCGCATTGTCGTTGGGACCACCTGTTGCCGCGCGCTTGAGAGCGCTGCTTTACCCGATGGCAAAGTGGTGCCAGGCGCCTATACGACCGACCTCTTCATTACTCCGGGCTACTCTTTTAAATATATGCAGAGCCCTGGAATTGCATTGCTGACCAATTTTCACCAGCCGCGCTCGACGCTGCTTATGTTGACGGCAGCCTTTACCGGGTATGATCTGTTGATGGAGGCGTATAGAGAGGCGATCGAGAGGAGGTTTCGCTTCTTTTCCTATGGCGATGCGATGCTGATCATTTAAATTTCTCCAGTGGGCTTTTGTCCAGTGGCCTGAAGTAGTTCTGTAAAGGAGGGGAGGCCATAGCTTGGCTGAGGGGACTGTAAAGGATTGGCACTTGGCTGAGGGGACTGTAGAGGATTGGCACTTGGCTGAGGAGACTGTGCGGAGGCAGTGCTTCGTTGAAAGAAGTCTAGAAGTAGTTCAGCTGCTTCTTCGTCGGTAGGTCCTTGTTCAGCAGCGGCAGCTCTAGGGCCTTGAGAGGGAGTTGTGGATGGGTGGCTGATTGGAGTATGATGAGTTGGATTGGGTGCAGTGGTCACATGTTTGTAAGAACGGTTTGACAGGTTGTCTGTAGTTGGGGATCCTGGTTTTATGTCAAATTTTCCATAATAGGGAAGGCTCTTTTTCTCGATCGGATAGCCGCATTGTGATGTGTATTCGTCTTTGTCGTATAGAACGCCTTTGCGTATAATGTGTTTATCTTCTACAGGGTTTGCTCTAGGTCTTCCTACTTTTCTCTTCTTTATAATGGGGTCAATAGATTCGTCCACAAAGACATAGGGTTTATTGTTTGTAGGGCCTGTAGGACTAAGATTACTCATCAATGTCTCCAGGAATTGAGAAATTATGTGTAAAAAACTAAAAGCAAAAAAAACCTAACATATTATATATAATAGTAAAATAATTGTCAACGAGAAATAAGCATAATTGCAGAAAAGGGCAGCATAGTATAGACCCCAGACTCGAGCAACAAGGGCGGATCGAGAAAATCGGCGGGTGGTAGAGCCGCCGTATTGACGACCCAATACCAGAGCTGGTTTTTGGGGCTTAAAGGGAAAGTGACCAGTGTTTTTTGGTTCGAAGCATTAAAAGCCAAGTAAATATCCTCTCTCTTCTCTCCCTCTTTTTTTTCACCTATATCTTTTATTGTAAAGGCAATAAATCTATCGTCTGCATCCCACTTTTGCTGTAATGGCCTCTTGCCATGCCAGTCAATTTCGTCCTCTTTAAAGAAACTGTCGCCTTGTAAGAGCTTTCGTTTCCTCCGAAAGTGGATGAGGAGCTTGTAAAAGCGAAAGAATGCGCTATTTTGTTCCAGTTTGTCCCATAAAAACCAATTGAGTTCATTGTCTTGGCACCAGGCGTTGTTGTTGCCTCTTCTTGTATGGCCATATTCGTCGCCCATTAGAAGGAGCGGCACGCCCCGTGAGACCATGAGGGTGAGGTGAAAATTGCGTTTTTGACGTTCCCTTAAGGCGAGAATGGCTGGATCTTTTGTTTCGCCTTCTTGGCCTAAGTTCCAGCTCCTGTTGTAGTTGAGACCGTCGCGGTTCTCTTCCCCATTTTCCTCGTTGTGCTTGCTGTTGTAAGAACATAAGTCTTGTAAGGTGAAACCGTCATGCACAGTGATTAAGTTGACGCTGTTTAACGGAGAGGAGGCGCTGTAAAGGTCTTCCGAACCTGTCACACGCCTGGCAAAGTCGCTTTTTTTAAAGGCGTCGCCCTTCATAAATGAGCGCACGGTGTCTCGATACTCAGCATTCCATTCCGAAAAACGGGGAGATTTTAAATGGAAGGTGCCTACTTCGTAGAGCCCACCTACATCCCACGGTTCGACAAACAATTTAGTCTCTGCTAAGAGGGGATCGGTCGCGATTCCTTCGATAAGGGGAGGCGCGGAGAGCGGCTCTCCTTTGACGCCTCTTGTCAAACAAGAAGCCAAGTCAAAGCGAAAGCCATCGACATGGAATTCTACGACAAAGTAGCGTAAAGCGTATAAAATGAGCTCGAATGATGGTAAGGCATTACAGCTTAAGCTGTTACCGCACCCCGTGTAGTCCTCTTTTAAATAGTAGACTTCGGGTGCTGCGGCAAAAAAAGGAGCCTCTTTCCCTGTGTGGTTAAAGACAACATCCAAAATCACTTCAATGCCAGCTGCATGGAGCGCCTTGACCATCGTCTTAAATTCGGTGATCGGGTCGCCGTCTGCATACTTTTCCATCAAACAAAAAAAATTGAGCGTATTGTAGCCCCAGTAGTTGCATAAGAGTTGACCTGTTAGAGGGTTGACTCTCTGATAAGAGGTTTCGTTAAATGCGTGCACAGGCATCAATTCGACGGCATTGATCTGTAGATCGACTAGGTGATCGATCTTGTCGATAATGCCCAAAAATGTCCCTCGATGGGGGACAGAACTCGTTGGACTGTTCGTAAAACTGCGCACATGCATCTCGTAGATCACGAGCTCTCTTAGCGGTAAATTGAGAGGGCGATCCCCCTCCCACTCAAATTCAGCGGCCTCTCTTTCAGGAGCGATGGGACTTAAAAAAACATCCCCCAGTTCTTCCTTGCCAAAGACCGAGGAAGAGACCATCTTCCTAGAGTAAGGGTCACTAAAGTAACCGGTCGATAGAGCGCCTCGCTCGATGCGCCAGGCGTAGAAGAGGTGGGAGGGGAGGTTGTAGCAGCCAATGTGCCAGATGTCGCCTGTGCGGTTCTCTTCGCTTAAGACGACCTCTTGAAAGAGAGAGCGATCGTGGTGGAAGATGGCTAAAAAGAGGCGCGACACGTGGGTGGCAAAAAGGGCAAAATTAAAGCCATTTTCAAGGCGGGAGACACCGAGCGGTAGGGGAAAGCCCCGATGCCACGGAAGTGTATTTTTTGTAAGTCTTGCCATAACTTTACAATATAGCAAAAAAAAAATTAAAATTTTTCTCGTTTTTGTTTTTTTGCACAAACAATTTGAAATAAATATTTTACACTTTTTCTCCTCCTTCAGATTCGATTTTTCTTAAATTGTTTTGCTTTTAATCTTTTGGGTAAAATATAATTCGACCTATAGAGCTCCCGGAATTTTTCGGGACTGGAAAGGAGGTTAAGGATTATGTCATTTGAAAATGCAAAAGACAATCTAAAGGAATTTGGGAAGGAGCTTGGCCTAGAAGGGTTAGAATTTGACGAGAACAATACGTGTATCTTAGGGATTGATGATGAGTTTTCTCTTCACTTGACCTATGAGCCAAATTCCAAGAGATTGTATCTCTATTCTCCCCTACTCGATGGACTTCCTAAAGATGACAAATTAAAATTACGTCTCTACGAGAGGCTGCTTGAAGGCTCCATGCTTGGAGGTCAGATGGCCGGAGGCGGTGTCGGAGTGGCGGTTGAAGAGGAGTTGATCCTCATTCACTGCACTATTGATATGGAACATGCTGTCTCTGCTGCTTTGAGGGCGTTTGCTCCACTTTATGTCGAGACGGTTGAAAAATGGCGCAAGATCTGCGCAGAGATTGCTGAGGGCAGAGAAGAGTCGACGAAGACTACTGCAACACAACCCCCTCAAGCAGCCTCGGGTTTTGGGAAGCCAGGAGGATACATCAAGATTTAGTGTTTTTTAGTCTTGTTGCTTTTGAGGCGTTTCTTCGTTTTTTAAGCGATATATCTTATTTTATTTTATTTACGTTACAGGTGGTTTGAATGAATACACTTACAATTGCAGGACACTTAGGTAAAGATCCTGAGACACGTTTTACGACAGACGGTAAAAAAGTCATTAATTTACTGGTCGCGACAACAGTTAGAAAGGGAAGCCAAAATGAGACTACCATCTGGTGGAGAGTGACATTTTGGGGAGACCGCTTTGATCGGATGCTTCCCTATTTAAAGAAAGGCTCGGCCGTTATTGTGGTTGGTGAGTTGATGAAGGCAGATATTTACCACAATAAAGAAGGCAAGCCGCAAGTCTCCCTCGAGGTCACTGGGGAGATCTTACGCTTTAGCCCCTTTGGCAAGAGCGACAAGGAAGGCGCAGGTGCTCCGCAAGGTGCTTCAAAGACGGAAGCTCCAAGCGCTTCGCCTTTTACAGATAGTTCCTCTAAAGTAGGGACTCAACCTTCTTGGGCTATTCCCGATTATGGCGCGACAAACAATGCTAACAGCGGTTCTAAAGGTTTTTCTCAAGTGCCATCGCCCTTTGAAGAAGCGATGAAGGAGAATCTCTCGGACGATCCTCTGTTTGAAGAGGAGATGGCCGACGAAAATTCGGTTCCTTTCTAGAGTAAAAGAGCCATGAAAATCTCCTCTACTCCTCATTGGGAAGGCAGAAAAAAAGCCGACTTGCTTGTTTTGCCTTTTTTTCAAGATAAAAAAGGAGCTGTGGCTGCCTTTGCAAAAGACCCTTTTGCAAAGGCAGTTGCCCCTTCTCTCCAAAGCGGCGACTTTAAGGGCAAGAAGGAAGAGACGCATTTGATCCACTTGAACGGTAAGGTGGAGTCCAGGCTTCTTCTCTTAGGGCTGGGCAAGAAGGAAGAGGTGACTGTCGAGGGACTGAGGCGCGCCTTTGCCTCTGCTCTTAAAGTAGCACAAAAGCTCCGCTTACAAAAACTCTCTTTAGCTCTTCCCCTCCACCTTCCGTTAAAGGAAGAGGAGCTCTTTACGGGGATTATAGAGGGGATGATGCTCTCTAATTATCTAGCTCCCGATTACAAGAACAAGCTCGAGTCGAGTGAGCGACAGCTCCTCGTCGAGGAGCTGCAACTCGTCGGTGCAAATAAAGAACATAAAGCTTTGGTTGATGAGAAGTTAGCTATTTTTCAAGCGCTTGCATTTACCCGTGACCTCGTCAACCGGAATGCCGATGAGGTGACACCCCAATATCTGGAGAAGGCGGCGCGTGGGTTAAAGAAGAAATTCCCTCACCTGAAACTCACTACCCTCTCTAAAAAGGAGATTGAGAAGGAGGGACTCCACCTTTTACTCGCCGTGAATCAAGGCTCTGATAAAGATCCGGCCTTTATTGTGGCAGAATATAGCAAAGCCCCTCGTTCTAAACAGCGGCTCGTCGTCATTGGCAAAGGCGTCACCTACGATAGCGGCGGCCTCAACTTGAAGCCCACAGGGGGGATGGAGACGATGCGCTACGATATGGCGGGTGCAGGAGCCGCTTTGGGGCTTCTCTATGCAGTATGCGAGGCTGCTTTGCCCTGTAATGTGACCATTGTGATTCCCTCGACAGAAAACAGCATCGACGCCAAAAGCTATAAGCCGGGCGACGTCTATCAGAGCCATAGCGGCAAGAGCGTCGAAATTGGCAATACCGACGCCGAAGGGCGGCTGATCTTGGCCGATGCTTTAAGCTACACACTCAAGCACTTAAAGCCAACCCACCTCGTCGACCTTGCCACACTGACAGGAGCCGTGCGCATTGCGCTTGGTTCTGAGGCGATCGGCGCTCTCTCCAATAACGACGAGCTCTGCCGCGCCGTGGAAGAGGCGGGTAAGAAGACTTTCGAACGCGTCTGGAGGCTACCTCTTATTGAGGAGTACAAGGAGCAGCTCAAGTCGGACATTGCGGACATTAAGAACTGCTCAACTAAAGGCGAGGCGGGCACCATTATCGCCGGCATCTTCCTCGAGGAGTTTGTCGGTAAAACCCCTTGGGTTCATCTCGATATTGCCTCTACGGCCTTTACTCCGGAAGGCAAACGCTACTATCCTAAGTATGCTACAGGCGTTGGCGTGCGACTTCTGTTTGAGTTAATAAAAAATAATTTTATTTAATTCGATAATTTTCTATTTTATTTATTAACGAAACTTCAATATAATTACGATATAGTTTTTATGTAATTTTATTGTAGGTGCGTTATGGTAATATTAAGTAAAGGTGTAAAAAAAACAATTGTTAAGCCTAAGGTGCAAAGCACGAGAAACAAAAAGAGCGTGCCCAAAAAAGAGGTGCCTGAGAATTACCTGAAAAAGAGTTCCCTTAGGACACACAAGACAGGCATTGCTTTAAAAACAAAAACAGTCCAAGAACCTAAAAAAATAAAAGAACAGCCTAAAATTTTGACAGCATTAGGCTATAAGCGTAAGATGGTGAAAGCGCGTGAAGAGAATAAACCTTTTTTGAATAGCGCTTTTTTAAAGCATTAACAATAAATACTTTATGACTGTCTTAGCCATTATTCAAGCGCGCATGGGGTCTACGCGGCTTCCAGGCAAGAGCATGAAGAAGATTTTGGATAGACCTGTTGTTAGTTATGTCGTTGAGCGCATAAGACATGCAAAGAAAATAGACGATCTGATTGTGGCGACGACAGTGCTTTCCGGAGATGATGCTATTGCCGATTTTTGTCGTGAAGGGGGTATTCGCTGTTTTAGAGGAGACAGTGACGATGTGTTGTCGCGTTATTTTTATGCGGCAAGTGCCTACCTTAAAGAGCGGGGGTTAAAAGCAGAAGAGCTTGTTATTGTGCGTATTACGGCAGATTGTCCCCTCCTTGACCCTCGGATCATTGATCAGGTGGTCTTAGAGTACCAGCGCACTGCTTCTTCTCTTTCTCTTCCCTCGTATGTCTCCAACACCATCGCCACCCACCCCCAGTCGTGGCCGAAAGGGATGGATGTGGAGGTCTTTGCATGGAAGACGCTAGAGGAGATGGCGCATCTAGCGAAGACGGCTTATGAGAAGGAGCATGTGACCCCTTACATCTATCAGCATCCTGAGAAATACAGACTGAAGATGGTGGAGCGGGAGGGTGAGAATCTCTCACACCTCCGCTTGACGCTCGATACGAGCGACGACTTTAAAATTATTTCGGCCATTATCGAAGCGCTCTATCCTGAAAGGCCCGATTTTTCTCTCCAAGATATCTTAGCTTTGCTTAAAAAAAATCCCGCCTTGTTCAAACAGGTCACCCTGCCATGTTCGAATTAGTTCGTCCTCTAGAGAGCCATGCGCGCCTTATCATGGAGTGGCGAAATGATCCGTTGACGCGTGCGATGTCGAGGCATATGAGGCCCAAAGTCTTCGACTCTTTCTATCGAGAGTTTTTAAGCGATTATGTCGCCAACCCCCATCTTCCCGCTCTCTTTATCCTCTTTCAGGGAGAAAGGGCTGGACTCGTTCGATTGACTCTTCCAGGCGACAAGGGGAGTGTAGAGGTCTCGATTCTCGTGGCCCCGTCGTTTCGAAGAAAAGGCATTGCGCTTAAAGCTCTTCAGAACATTCAAGAGTGGGTACGCGCTCAAGGCTTTTGGTGGATGCGGGCAGAGATTCGGGAGGAAAACAGCGCCTCTTTGGACCTCTTTCATAAGGCCGGTTTTAAGATCGAGGGGCGTATCGAAAGACGAGACGAAGAGGGAAGGCCTTTCCCCCTCGCTCTCTTGAACTTGCCCTTGGTAGAGCCTCCAGCGACAAAGTCTCACGTCTTTATTGTCGGTGAGATTGGCTCTAACTTTCGCTCAGGGAAGCCCGACCACAAGAAGGACTTGGAAAGAGCGCGCGCATTGATCGATGTGGCCGCCCAAGCGGGCGCCGATGCGGTGAAATTTCAGCTCTTTCGCTCTTCAGAGCTCTATGCAGCGCATGCCGGCAAGAGCAGTTATTTAAAAGAGGCGGGGATCGAGGAAGATATTTCAGAGCTCCTCGCCTCTTTAGAATTTCCCGAAGAGTTTTTAACAGAACTTGCCCTCTATACCCGCCAAAAGGGGATTGAATGGATGTGCACCCCTTTCTCTCTTCAGGCGTTTGATCTAGTCGACCCTTTGGTGCAGAGACACAAGATTGCCTCCTACGAATTGACCTTTACCCCCTTGATCGAAGCCGCTGCCAAGTCAAAAAAACCGCTCTTTCTCTCGACCGGTGCAGCGACAGTCGAGGAGATCGAGTGGGCAGTTAAGACCTATAGAGAAGCTGGAGGGGAGGCGTTGACCCTTCTTCACTGCACAGCCGCTTATCCTGCGCCCGACCGTGCCCTGAACCTCCAGTCGATCCCTTTTTTAAGGGAGTGCTTCGCTCTTCCCGTGGGCCTTTCGGACCATTCAATGGGGCTGGAAGCACCTCTGATGGCCGTCGCTCTTGGGGCTACAGCGCTAGAAAAGCATATCACTCTTTCGCGTTCGCTGAAAGGCCCGGACCACGCCTTTGCCATGGAGCCCCTCGAATTTAAGGAGATGGTTCGAGCAATACGAAGAGCGGAAGAGATGCTGGGTCATTTCGGTAAAGAAGTGGAGCCGGAAGAAGAGGAGCTCAGGCTCTTTGCCCAACGGCGCCTACAGACAACATCTCCTGTGGGTGTAGGTACTCCCTTTTCTTTCCACAACACAGCTATTTTACGGCCTGGCAACCAGAGTGCCGGCATTCACCCCAAGTTTTTGCCCCTTCTTTTAGGAAAAGCAGCTTTACGCCTGAAGCGAGAGGGCGAAGGCATTCAATTTGGAGATTTTTGAAGATGGGATTTCCTCTTGGTCAGTCGATTCGAGCGCTCCTATTTGATTTTGACGGGACGCTCGTCAGCAGCATGTCTGATTTAAAGCGCATCTACTTTCACTTTTTGGAGCAGTTCGGCAAGAGGCCGAGCGACGAGGAGTTTGCTTCGCTTGTTGGACCGCCTCTTAATGAAGTGGTTAAGATCCTTAAACAAAACCACGGCCTTGAACCCTCTGTAGAGGAGCTTTTGGCCAATTACAAGGTGCTTTTACAGAAGCACTATTCCAGTTCTCTCACCCTCTTTCCAGGGGTGAAGGATTTTATCCATACAATGCACAAGAACAACATGAAGATCGCACTTGTGACCAGTGCCAACCGACCCTTTGTCGAGCATTTCTTACGAGAAGTTTCGCTCCTTACGCTCTTTGACGCCGTGGTTTGCGGCGAGGACGTGAAGAGAGGAAAGCCCTATCCCGATATCTATCAGTTGGCGCTGAAGCGCCTCTCTGTACAGCCCGAAGAGGCTGTCGCTTTTGAAGATGCTTTAATGGGTATTCAGGCGAGCATTGGCGCCTCCATTTTCACATGCATGTTTGGCTGGAATGAAGGAGAGTTTAACCATGCCTTGGCCCACCCCGTAAGGGATTGGTTTCATGTGGCAGACCTTTTTAAGATATGGCATGAAAAGACTAGAAATTAACCCTTTAACCCCCATTCACGCACTCTTTACCGCGCCGCCGATCGACAAGGAGACGAAAGAGGCCATTGAAGCGATCTGGGAAACAGGAAAAAAACGCTGGGGAGACTCGCTCTTTAACGGTAAGCTCTTTTCGGTTCTTTCAATAGAACAAGAGCGGATTACCGGCTACTTTGCAGAGTACAAGTGGTTCTACGCTGTCAAAGAGGATCCTTCCTTACAAGAAAAGCTGAACATTGTGCCCTTAAGCATTAGTGGGATCACAGTGAAGGGGCGGTCGGTCCTTATCGGCAAGAGGAGCTTCAGCGTAACCGAGTCTCCCGGCATGTACGAGTGCCCGCCGTCGGGGGGTATCGACATGCGTGCCTTCAAGGAGGGGCTGATCGACGTCGAGAGACAGTTTTTGATTGAGCTTGACGAGGAGATTGGGGTCGCGAAGGGAAGGGTGAAGAGACAAGGCTTGGTCTACGACGACTTAAGAAATGCCTACGAGTATACGGCGCTGATCGAGATTGACGAGGCGCCCCTCGTGTCCAATACAGAGTATGACAGCCTCTTTTGGCTCCCTTTTGAAGATATTGGGTTTTTTACCACAGCGGAACATCCGCGCTTTGTGCCTCTCTCGCTCCTTCTGCTCGATGAGCTTGGTTAAATCGGACTATTAGCAACTCCGGATTTGTCAACCAAATCCGGAGTTGTCTTCAGAAAAGACAAGAAAAACTAGACTTTTTTGACAAAAACGGAGTATACTCCGAAAATGTCAAGCATTTTCGGAGTAGAGCCATGTTTTTCCGTTTAAGACACTTTTCTTTTACCCATAGCTTTTTTCTCTTTGGTCCGCGCGGTACAGGTAAAAGCACCCTTTTAAAAAAAAGATTCAATGAAAAAAATTGTCTTTGGCTGGATCTTTTGGATTCAGAGATAGAAGATCAATTCTCACAAAATCCGGCCCAGCTTCATGCCATTGTAAAAGCTCTTCCCAAAGAGGTTACTCACGTTATTCTTGACGAGATACAGAAAGTGCCTGAATTGCTGGACGAAGTTCATCGCTTAATTGAGGGGACAGACAAAATTTTCGTTTTAACCGGTTCAAGCGCACGTAAACTAAAGCGCGGAGGAGCGAATTTGCTTGCTGGCCGTGCTTTTGTTTACTCTTTATATTCACTCTCTTGTTTTGAACTAAAAGAACAGTTTAATTTGGAACAGGCATTACATTGTGGAACGCTACCTAAAATCTTTAGTCTGAATGATCATACAGAAAAGAGTGAATTTTTACGTGCTTATGCAAGCACCTACCTTAAAGAAGAGATTTGGGATGAGCGGATTGTAAGAAAATTGCAACCTTTTCGCCGCTTTCTCGAAGTGGCATCACAATGTAATGGAAAAATTATAAACTATGCAAATATTGCGAGAGACGTGGGAGTAGATGATAAAACAATTAAAGATTATTTTTCTATTCTCGAAGATACGATGATTGGATTCTTCTTAGAACCTTTTCATAATTCTTTTCGTAAACGTTTGGTTGAAAAACCGAAATTTTACTTTTTTGACCTGGGTGTTGTTCGTAGCCTATCCAGAAGGCTTTCAGTTCCCCTGGTTCCAAAAACCGCTGCTTATGAAGAAGCTTTTGAACACTTTATCTTATTAGAATTTATTTGCCTGGGAAGTTATTTTTATCCAGATTATCGATTTTCTTTTATACGCACTGCAGGAGATGTGGAGGTGGACCTTGTTGTTGAACGACCGGGAAGAAGACTGCTTTGTATTGAAATAAAAAGCTCTGATACAATCAATCAGATAGACATTAACGCCTTTAGCAAGATTACAAAAGACATTGAAAACTGTGAGGCAATTGTTTTAAGCCAGGATCGTTTTATGAAAAAATTTGACCACGTGATCTGTTATCCATGGAAACAAGGGTTAGAGGAGTGTTTTCCTGAAGTAAAAACCTCTCTTCAGGTCGATGAGCTTGGTTAAAAGTCTCTTGCCAACCTTTCTTATTTTAAGTACAATTGAGATAAAATTTTACATTAAAAGTGAAATACTCAGAACTTGGCGCTTTTTCTAAACACTTACAAGCCTCTTATGCATCTGGACGCCTTCTTCCGGTCTATTTGATCCTTGGAAAGGATGCTCTGCAGCAAAAAGAGGCAGTCTCTTTGACCACCTCCACGTTGCTCCAAGGGCACTATACGCTGGAGAAACTGGATGGAGAGACGATTGAGCTTCCCTATTTAAGAGAGACACTGGCTCACTACTCGCTTCTTTCCAAGAAACGAGTTGTCCATTTATTCAATGCCCACAACTTAAAGGCGGATTCTCTCCACTTCCTCTCGACGTACCTCATCTCTCCGAACCCATCCATCTATCTCGTCATCTCCGCTCTAGAGCTTCATAAAAACTCCAAGCTTTACAAGCACGCAGAAAGAGAAGGGGTCATCTTAGAGTATGCTGAAGAGAAACCGTGGGAAAAAGAGAGAGCATTAAGCGAAGAGATCGCTCTAAAAATGCATGCGCTTAAAAAGAAAATGCCCCCTTCGGTAACCTCTCTTTTTTTGGCGAAAGTCGGGCACGAACGAGGAATTGTCTTTTCAGAG
>Ga0364908_10216_pt1 | contig 19316 bp, 16 predicted proteins | sample ExccelJu500002D4_2_FD_206965 | JGI IMG/M metagenome (GOLD analysis project Ga0364908, IMG submission 206965) | Enriched cells from Trout Bog Lake Hypolimnion, Wisconsin, USA - BchlTB.July02.5000.02.D4 | ecosystem: Environmental > Aquatic > Freshwater > Lake > Hypolimnion/Profundal zone | place...
CCCAAAACAACCGCCAAATGTGTGGCGAATCTCCCCGCGAAAGAGCATATTCTCCTGAGAAAAGAGCTTGGCAAACCAGCCCTTCTCAAGCTGCACCACTTGGTAGTAGTCGTCTTGGATGTTAATCTCTTTGAGCAAGAGCTTCAGCACATCTTTATAGCTATAGCCACTGCCATCGATAAAGCCGATCTCCTCCGCCGATGGCGCAGGAAAGACTTGAGCCCCATAAACATCGACCAGTTTATTTGCATCGACGCGAGGTCTATTGGTCGTGACAAACTGCACAAACTGATCGTAGTAGTATTTGGTGATGACCTCTAAATTGTTCTGCTCTCCCGGTCTCCAGGGGCGAAAGGGGTCGAGAGCGTCCTTGCCCTTTCCTTCGAAAAGGGTGAGCGACTCGATCCCGATCTTCTCCAAGAGTTTGCTCACGTTGAAAAAGGGAAGCACAATCACACCAACGCTGCCGATCAGCGAAGAGTCGGAAGCATAGATCTTGTCAGCTGCTATAGCGGCTAAAAAAGCGCCAGAGGCCGCAAGACCATCGACATAAGCGTAGACAGGCACCTTGTACTTCTCTTTATACGCCTTGATGGCGTGGTAGATCCCCTCGGAGTCGACAACGCCCCCTCCAGGAGAGTTGATGTTCAAGAGAAGGGCCTTGACACGCCCATCCTTTAACTCCCCCTCTCTCGACTCGACGAGCTGCTCGCGAATGCTCTCTTCTGTCAGCTGATTTAAGCCAACCGTCCCCGCAATGTTGAGCTGCAAAACCACCGGTGCCTCTTTGGAGACACCCTTGCGCACACCGTCGGCATTGGGCAAAACCTTCGGTGTGTAATTGCGTTCAATCTCTTCCTTGTGCTCGCCGACCAAGCTGACTAGAAGGATAAAGCCAATCACGCCGGCTGAAACGCCGAGCAGGCTGAAGAGCGCAATGCAAAAAGAACGAACAGAGGAGCGAAAGATAGATTCTCTCATAGACACCCTTTACGTAAAGAATAGGGTTCATAGTAGTGTAAGAGCGACTATTTTTTAAAGGAAAACTTTTCAGCCAATGAGAAATTGTTCCACATTCCTAAGCAGCCCTTGTTTATAAAACTGGTTGGCTATAAGAGCTCTTTTTCTCTGAAAGAACGACAGCTCGCGTAACCCCACAAATGCCTCAAGTATCCGGAGCTTGTCCAAAGAGAGTTTCTCTCTATAGCGCTCTAAAAAGGCGACTGCTTGAGCGTGGATCCGTTGACTCACCTCTCGGCGTCTGGAGAGGGCGTAGAGGCGCTTTAGGCTGAAGAGTCTGGAGGCGCCAATGCTGTTGTTGCCGTGCTGGCGGTAGAGGACGAGAGACTGGTTATAGAAAGCGATTTGACCAAAAAAAGAGGCTGTTAAAGCCAACCAAAAATCGTGCATCATCGCCTCTTTAGGGATAGGAGTGGCAAGAGAAAGTAGGGCGCGGTTGATCAAGGTAGCGCAGCCTGTCACTACATTTTGTTGAAGAAGACGGTTGGGGCCATCTTTGGAAGGATCGAGCGAAACGTAGCGCCAAAAGGAAGGCGAAATAGGCTGTAAATAACGATCCACAACACGTAAGTCCGAATGGAGAAGGAGCGGAGTCTCTTTGCCGTACTGTTTTTCGAGAATTTCCATCCTCTCCAACATCTTCTCCACCTTGTCTTTAACCCAAACGTCGTCTTGATCGGAAAAGAAGATGTAGTCTCCCTTGGACTGTTCCATGAGGCGTGAGAAGTTTTGCGAGGCGCCTGAAGAGGCTCTGTCTCTTGCTCTTGGATCTGATTCGACATGGATGATCTGGTCGGGAAACTGGGCGGCAAAAGAGCGGATCAGTTGAACTGTCTTGTCTTTCGAACCGTCGTCTCGAATGATCAAGTTAAACCCCTGCACCGTCTGTTGAAGGATGGACTCGATCTGTTGAGAAATGTACTCTTGGCCCTGATAAGAGGCTAAAAGAATGTCGACTGAAGCAGGCATAAACAGTATGGTTTGTGAAAGGATGACTTTTGACTACAATACCTGTTTTTGCTATTTTTGTCTCTCTGTAACGAAGCCCAATAAAAAGATGCACACAACAGACTTTAAACTTCTTGAGCGCACCCTTTTCTTTTTCTACCTCATTTTAATCGGCGTTGGCCTCTCTGTCCCTTCAGACGGCAATCACGGCCTACTCTCCATCAAGACATTGAGCTTCCTCCTGACGTCCCTCTTCTTTTTTCTCTACTTGATCAACACCCCCCTGCTGACTGAGCGGCAATTTAAGCTCTGTTTCGGCTCTTTTACCGCTTTAACAGTAATTCTTTGTTCATTAATAGTCAGTGTATTAAGAGATGTAACCCCCATTTTTTCAGCAATCGATCAATGCAAGCTCTTGATTGTCACCATCACTACTCTTTTAATCTCTATTACCCTCTATTCGAGGGGGCTTATCCGTTTCACAACCCTTTTAAAAACAGCACTCTACAGCAATCTCCTTTACGCCGCCTGTAAAATTTTCTTACTATTCCTTCTCTTTTTGGGAGTCATCGATTTAAAGTCGCTGATCACACTTTTAAATAAGCGCCTTATGACTCTGTCGTTCGGGAGTCTTTCGCGCCTCCAAACCTCTGTCGATATTGCCACCCCTTTCCTTCTCTTTTTCTTGTTAAAGACAAAAACTTTTGACTTGCGCTTGTCCAAACCCTTTAAAATAGGGGCCCTTCTCATCTTTTGTCTCTCGATTATTCTCAGTTTTTCGAGGTATTTAGGGGCGGTGGCTCTGGTCGCCCTTCTCCTCTACGCTGTCACAGAGCCTTGGACCAGACGCCTCAAAATCGCGCTCTGCTCTCTCTTCCTCGTCTCACTCTTTGTGTTTTGGGTAGGTCCTAAGACATGCATAGACCTCCTGCATCTTCGCTTTACGAGCTTTAACAATAGCCGATCGGATGAGACAAGAAAGAGCCAGAGCGGAAGCTTAATGGCGGAATTTTTAAAGACACCCTACCTTGGAAAAGGCATTGGCTCTAGCGCCAAAGAGATTCGCGACAAAGACCTTCCCCACTCCTACGAGATGCAGTGGTTGGCCTTTCTCATGCAGTTTGGCATCGTTGGCCTTTTTTTTATATTGGGAGGCCTCTTCTTTCTCTCAGCGATTTTCTTTACAAAGCCGTTTGATGGGACAAAAGTCGCTTTGGGGGTGCTACTACAGATCTTCCTTCTCTCGGGGTTTACAAACCCCTACTTAATTTCACTGACGAGCGGGATTATCTACTCGCTCTTTTATTTGGGAGGATTAAAGTTAAAAGAGCAAACTCTTTGATGGTTGAAACGGCACTTCCCTCACATACCGAGGGACTGCATAGCCAGGTAAGAGCGTCTGTAGCTCTGCCACAATCTTACGCCCCCGCTCTTCTTCCACTTCAAAATGGGCCGCCCCTTGGACCGGATCCACCTGATGGAGGTAGTAGGGTAAAATCCCTCTGTCGCAAAGCATCAGCGAGAGGTCAGCCAGTGTCTTAGCTGAATCGTTGACTCCCTTCAACAAGACACTCTGGTTCAATAGAATGGCTCCTTTTTGCTGCACTTTTTTTAAAGCCGTAAAAATCTCCTCATCCAACTCTCTTGGGTGGTTGGAGTGGAGGACAAAATAGACCTGCAGCGTTTGACTACACTGCTCAATCGCTTTTAAGAACGCCTCGTCAATGCGCTCAGGAATACCGATCGGAAAGCGCGTGTGAAAACGCAGGCGCCGAAGATGGGGGATCTGAAGCAGCTTCTCGATCAGCCCATTTAACCGCCTCTCCGGCAAAGAGAGGGGGTCTCCCCCACTCAAGATCACTTCGACAAGCGTTTTATCTTGAGCGATATGTCTCACCTCTTCCTCAGCATCCCAACCAGGCGTATCGCTATAGTCAAAATGGCGGCGGAAACAGTAGCGGCAGTGCATCGCACAGACCGATGTGGGCACGAGGAGTGCCCGGCCTTGGTATTTCTGGAGCAAACGCTGATGGGGCCTAAAACACCCCTCTTTCAAAGGATCTTTGCCAAAACCCTCCTTCTCCCTCTTTTCCACTTCAAGCGGCAGAAACTGTTTAAGGAGGGGGTCGTCGAGCCTCTTTTTTTCCATTTTCAAGGCCAAGCGATAAGGCACCTTTAAGGGAAACGTCGGGCAGGTGTCAATCAACGCCCTATCGTCCTCGGTCAACTCCAAAAAGTCGGCAAGCGCCTCCCATTTGATGAAGCTCTTCTTTAAAATATCTTGCCATCCTGCTAAAAACATATTCCTCGCAAGAGCCAAGAGTCCAGCGTCACAATCTCTCCTTCCATCTGCAGCTCTTGTTTGGCTGCAAGAAGCGCCCTCTCTTCGCGTCTTATTGTCTCTTCGTCGTCCATCTTCAAGGCAACTTGAAACAGCTTTTTCTGCCCCCGCGGTGTCTTAACCAAAAAATCCACTTCATAGCGCTCTTTTGTCAGATAATAATAGACAGTGCAGCCAAGGCGCTTAAGGTCCAAATAGACAACATTTTCAAACAATCGTCCAAGGTCGCCCGTCTCATCAAAAGTCACGGCTCTGACCAACCCCGGATCAATGGCATAGAGCTTCTTAGGGTTCGTCTCTACCTTGCGAAGCGATCTGTCGTAAAGCGGAACAGTAAACGCAAGGTAGGCATCTTCAATGTAGTCAGCATAGGCATATAGAATCTCTTTCCCCGTCTTGTAGCCTTGACTTTGCAAGTCGTTGTACAACTTATTAATCGAAAAAGGCTTTCCCACATTGTGGAGCATCGACAAGATCATGTACTTGACAATCTGAGCATTTTTAATTTGGTGTCTTTCTACAATATCGCGAAAGATCGTCACATCAATATACTCTTGCAGTGTCTTTTGTTTAAGATCCGATGGAAAGGAAGTAATTTCTGGAAACCCCCCACTCGAGAGATAGTGGTAGAGGAATTGAGAGAGCCTATCTTGCGTCTTTTTGTCGTAAAGACTTCGATCGATACTCGTGTGATGGGCTTTGAGAAACTCATGAAAACTATAGGGCCAAACTTCAATCGCTAGAGAGCGCCCTCGCAAAGTCGTCGCAATCTCTTTACTCAGCAACTTTGCCGAAGAACCTGTCAGAAACATCTCCGCATTCTTTGTATCGTGTAGTCTCCTAATCACAAGCGGCCAATTGAGCGCACTTTGTATCTCATCGAAGAAAAAGTAACACTTTCTATCGTGATTTTCCGGATAGAGGGAATAAAACGCGTCAACCAACTTTCCAACTCGCTCTCCTTCAAGAGGAAGCAGACGATCGTCTTCGCAGTTGATGTATAAAATTGCCTGTAAAGGAATTCCGTCCTCAACCAGCTTTAAAATACGCTGGTACATGCAATAGGTCTTGCCCGTTCGGCGCATGCCGATAGCTACTTTGATCTTATTCTCCGCCTCTGGGAAATCCAGATCTCTAGGAACAAGATCTTTAAGGCGCTTCAACTTGTCGTAAAATTCCCCGAGGAGAATATGTAAGAGGGAGGACTCGTCCATCTAAACTTTCCTTATTTCAAGGAAAGAATTATACAAATCTTTCCCTAAAACAGGGAAAGATTTGCACTAAATCTATCCTTAATTCAAGTAAAGGATAACCGATTTGGCTATTTATTACAACGATTGACCAAAGCTAAAAAATATTTTACAATAAAGGCATGGAAAGTCACCCGATCCCCTTCTCATTTGTCGCATCCATCCAAGAGACAGGCGTCACCCGCTCTGGCCTTGCCATCAGACCGGGGAAGAAGAAGAGCCTATTAGTCTTTGATGCTGACCAAGCTTTAAGTCTCGAGGCTTATGCTCTTAATAGATTAAGTATTAATACATTAAAAGCCATCTTTCTCTACCTCATCCACCCCAGCCGTTTTGTGGGGATTCGTATCGGCAGAGACTATCTGCTCCTAAGCATCCGCAGCATCGCGAAACGCTTCTATACAACAGAAGAGGAGGTTCTTAAGGAAAAAGCAAAGGGACAAAAGGCTTTTCAAACCTTTCTTGAAGAGAGAGCTTTTGCCCTCTCTCAAGCCCTTTTCCATTATCGGCGTCTCTTCAATGAACGCATCCCTAAAAAAGCGCGAAAATTCCGCGGTTTAAGGCCCTCTTTGCTGTTTAAAGCAGTACGCGCTACAGCGTCCATCCAAGGCAACGCCGAACTAGAGGTAAAAGACCACTCTGGATCAGGCGTTCACTTTTTTGTGGAACAGGTGGGAAAAGAGAAGCGCTTCTACCAATTTTGCGACTGGCTAGGGCGCGGCCATTTTAGCGATGTCTATTGTGTGGAGACTCTGGACCACTTAACGACAAAAGCACAAGGAGAACGCTATGTCTATAAAATGGCCCTCTCGGAAGAGGGTGCCGAGGCTCTTGAGAATGAAATGGCACTGCTCAAAGAGATTAATCCAGAGGGGCGTCTCGAGGGGATTCAGCCGCCCCCCTACACATGTTACCCTGTGACCAGTTTGGCTTTGTTAAAAGAGGACTGCTATGGCGAGGAAAAAAAGTCTGTAGGCTTATTGATGGAGCTCTATCATAGCGATTATAAATATGGACTCCTCAACTGGAGAAAACCAGAAGAACGCTCAATCCTACTCTCTGACTTTAGTCAACTACTCTTTGGACTTAACACACTTCATCAGAACAACATACGACATGGCGACATTAAACCCAGTAACATTTTCGTCAAAATGGATGGAAATAAGCGGCTTGTCTACCTTGCCGACTTTGGGGGAGCCTGCCGCTTAAATAGAGAGTTTACTCAAGAAGTGACCGAGCGCGTCATCACCACATCGGTCTATGGGTGTGATCGAGATTTTCTCTTACGCGACATCCTCACACACATTACCAGTCAAGCCGTGCTCAATCGCTTTAATGAGTATGCCAAAAAGATCGACGTCTTTGCCCTGGGGGTTACGTTCTATCAAGCCCTTTTGGGCGCATGGGAAAAATTCCCCTATTATTTGATCATGCAGAGCCGGGATAAGATGATGCTCGAGAGTGCTGGCGGCTTACATCTAGACGGCATACCGGAGCTCTTTCATCCCCTTCTTAAGGGTATGCTTGATCACGATATGGAGCGGCGGTGGGATGCAAAGAGGTGCTTAGAGGAATTGGAGTGTTTGAAAAGAGGCGCTCTTGAAGAGCGCCCCAGAACTCCATAGAGAGGATAAGACACAAAAGTCTTTTTTAACTCCTCCAAGTTAGAAAAAGAGTGTCCTTGGGGTGAAGCCACCCCTCCCCCCGTCTACACATCCTGCATTCCTTGCAGGGTCCTATTTCTTCGAACAATCCAACCTGAACCGTCGTAGTCGCCGGCTTAAAAACGGCCACCTCCTTCTCGCCTTCTCGCTCTACTGTCATTCAGGGCGTAACCATAACTTACAAATTTTTTTATGTTTAGAGACTGTTAATGGATTTTTTTTAGATGATTTTTGGGATTATTTTGGCCGCTTTTAAAGTGGCCAAAATAATCCCAAAAAGCAACTAAAAAAAATCCATTAACAGTCTCTTAGCAGCAAAAGTATATTGATGCAAGCATTTCATTGCTATATAAAGCACTATCTTTCTATACCGACTGCTCTAGGGAAACTGTCTCTTTCAACGCCCTAATATCTTTAGCCAAAAGCTTTAATGGCTTAAAAAGCGCCTCTTTGGGGGCGGGGTTGTCGCCATAGCTTTGAATCGCGCTCATGACGGCGTCATGTTCACGCGGAGTCAATGCTTTAAGCGCAGAGCGGATTCCTTCGGTCAAGGTCTTTAACACACCCACAGCTTCTTTTCTATCCCCTTTTCTGATCCTCTTAAATTCCTTTTTCGCAAAGAGTGCGTCTGGATCTTTGATCAGTGTACAGAGTTCCTCACCTGTCACTCCCCCCATCACCACCTGATACGTAAAGGCAAGCGGCACCATGATCAGGAGAGCGCGCGCCATGTAGAAGTAAGCCTCCTGCTGTTTGGGAGAGAGAAGTTCGCCTTTTCCACTCTCTTGCGTAAGAATCGCCGCCAAGACGTGGCGAAATTCGGGACTGATCGAATAGGCCAGGACATTGCGCGCATAGGCCTGCAAAAATTCGCGGTTCGACAACCCTTTCGCACCCGCGCTTCTTTTGCCTACCTCTTCAACCGTTGTTCGATAGACCTCGCTGATCCCTATTAGACCCACCAGAAGGTTGAGATCGGTAGGAATAATCTGAGCAATGCCCGGATTCCACGGCAGTTCGACAATGGGTGTAAAGGTCAAAAGAGTTGTTTGGGAGGCGTCGACCACAGGGATAAAGAGGCCCGTAAAGGAGGCCCCTATGGCAAAGCTGCGAAAAATCGCTTGTGCCTCATGGGGGTTTTTCACCTCCCGCGCATAGTGGGCAAAGTTGTGGATCAGTCGATGGAAAGTCTCTTGCATTTCAGGGCTAGTTGTACCACCTAATGGGGTCGTGGGGGAGTCGACGCTTTGACTTCCTGTGGTTCTCTGAACTCCTTCCGGAGAAGGAACGGATGTGGTGACCCCTTGTACACCCTCTGTTTTTTTGGCTATGGCTTCTAAGGCAATGGCCTGTTTTAAAATCTCCTGCTGCATCTCTTGAGCATTCTGGTTTTGCTTTGTAATCGCATCTTTTTCTGCAGCTCTTTTGCTCGCCTCAGCCCACTCTTTGATGTTCTTTGCCCACGAATCTAACACGATCATCACTGCCTTGTTCTCGGCATTAGAAAAATCAGGGGGTTGAAGAAAGACAATCGATGGCTGAAGCAACGAAGCGACAAGAGAGGCCGCCGTCTCTTGCTCTGCTTTGGAAAGAGTCGATTGGCTGCTATATCCCGTCTCTTTGGTTTTTTCAGGAGTGCCCGTCTTACTAGAGGCTTCGATGCCGGAAGAAGAGATAATGCCTTCTCGAGTATGAGCTCTGTCTCGACCTTCTATTTCGCTCATTAAAAACCTCAAAGTAGGTTAAAATTTATTTTAAATTATACAATATTTAGAGCTCTCTTATCAACAAAAATTTAAGAGGGTGTTTAAGAATTTCTTTTCGTCGATTTTTGGGATTATTTTGACCGCTTTTTGATTCTTTTTGGGGGAGTCATATCAACAGTTCGTATATGACTCCCCCAAAAAGAATCAAAAATCGACTGAAAAGAAATTTTTAAACACCCTCCATATTGCCAAATATTGGCCTTTCCTCTATCTTTCCTCTCATGACTATCGAGCATCCCCACTTCAAAGATAAAGAGGCCATCGAACATGTGGCCGAACGGAGGGCACAAAGTGTGCTCGAACGAGAAGAAGAGCATGGCGTGGAAGCTCCAGGCAGCCTCTCCCAATGCACTCATTCGGCAAGAGAGTCGGCTCTCCTCTTTCTCCTCATCGGGATTATTTTACAGAAATTCTCTATTCCTTTCCAATTGATCATTAATGTGTTACTGTTTTTTTCGCTCGGTCTTCTCATCTGGAAAACGGGGAGGAGTGCCTTGATGGGCTGGGCTCACCTCGAGCGCTTACACCGCGTCTTGGCTCAAGAAAAGTGGGAGATCGACAATCGAAGGGATCAGGAAAAGAGCGAACTGACTGCCCTCTATGCCGCCAAGGGGTTTTCCGGGAAGCTCCTCGACGAGGTGATCTCTGTCTTGATGAGCGACGGCGACCGGCTGCTTCGCGTCATGGCCGAAGAGGAGCTCGGCCTCTCTTTGGAAGCGTATGAGCATCCCCTAAAACAGGCGCTTGGAGCCTTTGTAGGAGTATTCATTGCAGCCCTCTTTTGCTTTTTGACCCTCTTTTTCCTCCCAACCATGCTTGGTCTTACGGTTCAAGGGCTGGTTACTGTTTCTGCATCTTCCTTAATATTAGCTAATTATGTCAATAACGCCCTGATTGGCGCCGTGGTCTGGAATAGCGCAGTCGCCTTCTTTGCTGCGGCGACGGTTTACTTGATTTAACAGATGAATAACTCCCTTCTCTTCGACGCATTTTTTTCACTGGGCAAAGAAGAGTCGGCAAGTCCTTTCTTGACGCCTTCGGCAAGAAAGTGGGGAAAAGACCTTTCCTTAAGGAGCGCTCTTTTAAGTGCGGTTTTTTTAAGCCTCTCTTTTCTACTCTCTTTGTTCCATCCAGAAACAGCTCTGATCCCTCTTCTGCTCCTCTCAGTCTATTTTTTAGCAGGTGTTCCCCGTCTGATCGAAGCGCTGGAAGATCTCGCCCTTTTGCAAGTCAACATCGATGTCTTGATGGTCTTTGCCGCCTTTGCCGCCTTCCTCATTGGCAGAAGCATGGAAGGAGCGCTCCTCTTGGTCCTCTTTTCCTTAGCCGGTGCGATGGAGAAATTCGTGAGCAGCAAAGCCAAAGAGACCATCAGTACGCTCCACAAACTTACACCCTCTACAGCCACCGTGGTGGCAGATGGCCGTCTCGTTGAAAAAGCAGTCGCCGACATTCCCGTCAAGACGGAGATCTTGATCCGCGCCGGCCAGATCGTCCCTCTAGACGGCCTCGTCGTCTCCGGTATCTCTTCGGTCAACTTAGTGCACTTGACGGGTGAAAATTTCCCTCTTATCAAGAAAGAGGGCGATTCTGTCGCCGCTGGCACTCTCAATATCGACGGCGCTCTTGTCCTGAAAGTGACTCATATCCATCAGCAGTCAAGTCTAGCTAAAATTATCGAACACGTCACAAACGCTGAAGCGGCCAAGCCGAAGATGGAACAGCTCTTTCAGCGCTTTAGCGGACTCTACGCCAAGAGCATTATTCTCCTCTCGATTTTCGTGGCAGCTCTCCTCCCTCTATGGACAGATATTTCCTGGTTTGCTCCTTACGGCTCCGTCTACCGCGCGCTCGCTTTTCTTATCGCTGCCTCGCCCTGCGCCTTGATCATCGCTCTACCCATCGCCTATTTAAGCGCCATCAACGCCTGCGCTAAAAACGGGATTCTCTTAAAAGGCGGGATCTTCCTCGAGGCGCTCGCCAAATGCCAAGCAATCGCCTTCGACAAGACGGGAACGATCACCACCGGCGAATTAGAGCTTGTCTCCATTGAGCCTTTGACGGAGAGCTCCTTTTCCACTTTAGAGGCATTGACGCTAGCTGCAACGCTGGAAAAAAACACGATCCACCCCATCGCCAAGAGCATTTTAAGAGAGACAGAAAAAAGGGGGGGGCCGCCTCTTCAAGCCACCTCTTTTAAATCGGTGCCTGGTTTTGGCGTCGAAGGAACGGTTCTGCTTAATGGTAAAGAACATCGGCTCTTTATTGGACGCATCGAATACATCGAGCGCCAATTGGAGAGAAAGCAAAAGTGGGATCTATTGATCGAGAAAGCCAAGGCCAAGGCTTATGAGAAAGGGGAGCTCCTCTCTTTGTTATTAGTCGACGACGCCCTCTTTCTCTTTCACTTTAAAGACACTTTAAGACCCGATGTACGGGCGGTGATCCAAAAACTACAGAAAAAATGGAACCTGTCACTCCTTATGCTGAGCGGTGACCACATACACAACGCGAAAAAAATTGGTCAGGAAGTGGGGATTTTAGACGTCCATGCTGATTTAAATCCCGAAGAGAAGATGCAGTGGATCAATGCCCTCTCACACAAGATGCACCTTGCCATGGTCGGCGACGGCATCAACGACGCTCCAGCACTTGCCCGGGCCACCGTAGGCATCGCCATGGGTAAAATCGGAAGTAGCGCGGCAATCGATGCTGCCGACATTGTCTTACTGCAAGACAATCTCTCAAGCTTAGACTTTTTGATCGAAAAAGCGGTCAAGACAAAAAAAATTATCCGGCAGAACTTAAGTCTGGCCATACTGGCCATGCTAGTTGCTGCGATCCCCGCCCTCTTTGGCTTGACGCCTATCTTTGCGGCCGTTTTGTTGCACGAGGGTGGCACCATCTTGGTGGGGCTTAATGCCCTTCGACTGCTTCGGTAGGGGGTGATGGAGTGTAGTACCCCACCCATTCAAGTCGTGCATTTCACAGCCAATAATCCCATGGCTCGGCTCAACTTGTGCTTGAAGTAGAGGCTGATCGATTTTATAGTCGCGGTATTCTCTAAACCACATAATTGTTGAATTTAAGCCTGCAGTTATGTAAGATTTTTATTTTGGACTGGTAGCTCAGTGGATAGAGCAACCGCCTTCTAAGCGGTAGGTCACAGGTTCGAGTCCTGTCCAGTCCGATGCTCTTTCTTTAAATTTTTTACAAAAAAAAAGCGACCATTTTTCTAAAAAAATAGCCGCTTTAACACTCTCTAAGGATTAGTAAGCTCTAGGAGGAGCCCCTTCTTCGAGAATCTCCAAGTTGACGCGAATGCCATTACGGCTCGCAACAGACATTAAAAGGGTGCGAATCGCATTGATCGTCTTACCTTTTTTACCGATAATCTTACCAATATCTGTTTTTTCCACTGACAGTTCAATAATCAGCGTCTGAGTTCCGCCAATCTCGTTGATCTTAACCATATCTGGATGGTCGACCAAATTTTTAACAATATATTCAACAAATTCTTTCATGATTTCGCTCCTTGTTCATTCCAATGGGTATGACTTTAGTCAGTAAAGTACACACCATTTACATTACTCAATCGGCAATAATTTGACCAGGAAAAATGTTTTGACTAATACCATTCGCGGGAAATAATTTCACATTTGAGCTTAGTCAAAGCGCCTCAAATCGAGTCTCTTAGAATGCCTCAATATTGCCTTAATATTCAGGCGTTCTAAGAGACTCGATTTTAGGCAGCTTTCACTTAAGCTCAAATATGAAATTATTTTCCGGGAATGGTATAACTCCTATTTTCTGCAAAAGAACTGTAAAGTCAGGCGGTAATGGAGCAGTGATACGCACAGTCTCTTTCGATCGGGGGTGGGTAAACTCGACGCTGGAGGCGTGAAGCATCTGCCTTGAAGCGCCGTACTTGGCATTAAACGAGGAGCTGCCATACGTGGTATCCCCCAAAACCGGGAACCCCCGCTCTTTGGCATGGACGCGGATCTGGTGGGTGCGCCCGGTCTCCAGCAAAACGCCAAAGAGCGTTACACCTTGCGCTGTGGCTAGAGCTTTAAAATGGCTTCTTGCTGGCTTTCCGCCAGAGAGCACTGCCATCTTCTGGCGCTCGGTGGGGTGCCGCCCAATCGGTAGATCGATCGTCTCTTCGTTTAAGGTAGACCCCTTTCCCATGCAGAGGGCCAGATACCGTTTCACAATCGATCGAGAGGCAAAGAGCGCGCTTAACTCTCTCTCCATCGCCTCTGTCTTGGCAAGCAGTAAGACACCGCTTGTCTCTTTATCTAGACGGTGAACAATGCCTGGACGCGCGGAAGAGCTCTGAACTCTCTGGCAGTGGAAGAGCAGACCATTTGCTACAGTGCCGCTTAGGTGGCCAGGTGCCGGATGCACCACCATCCCGGCGGCTTTATTAATCGCAAGTATCTCTTCATCTTCGTATAAGATGTCAAAGGCCAACTCTTCCGGCTGACACGCCATCTCCTCTCCAAAGAGAAATTCGACCGTGACAGTGTCATCTACTTTTGGCTTAATTCTCTTTTTAGGAATAGTGTTGTTGAGGTGAACCGCGCCTCTTTCGATTAAGAATTGAAAATAGGTGCGCGACTGAAACGGAAAACGCTCTTTTAAGATCAGATCGAGCCTCTTACCCGCTTCTTCTAGGGAAATGGTAATCAAGGAAAATTCTTCCACTTATCCACTACCGCCGCTACTTTGATTCATCTGCTGCATAATTTGCTGCATCTGGTCGTTATCGCTCTTAATGTAAGTAAACAAGCTCTCCATGATCATATTATAGAGTGCGGGCGACAATTTTTTTAATGCTGCCATTGAAGCAATGGGCGTGTTAGCATTTAAGTTTGAAAGACTTGTGCTACTGCTGCCGGATGTTGAATCCGCAGGTGTTGTCCCAGAAGTCCCTGTTGTCCCGCTCGTACCGTCTGTTGGATTGGTAACCGAAGAAACTCCCATGCGTTCCTCCACGTTTATTATTATTATAATAACATATAATAAATAAAATTTCAATTACCAAATACAAGAAGCCCTGCAATTACCGCTCACTCTCCTTACGCGCTCTCTCCATCGCGCGCTGCAGATGGTCTTGGTCTCTCTTCATGGCCAAAGCCAACCCCATCGTAAAGAGCTCATAGAGTTTTGGATGCTCCTGTTTTAACGCCCCCAAGCTCGACGGGAGTGTTGAGGTTTTTTTAGGGCCTTCTACCTCGCAGGTCTTGAACCCTTCGGCTGGCGCCACTGGGTAAGCCGCTTGTTCAACGAGAGTAAAGGGTGATGACCCTACAGAAGCAATGTCCATGATTTTTCCTTTTGTTTATTAAAAAGAATAAAAAACAATTTTACCACTATGCGATTAAAATAGCAATAACTTTTTAAGATGTGAGAAGAAGCACCTTCTTAACCGGCTTCTTCGCAAGGCGCACTCCCCTGCTCTGCACCCCTTTTTCGAGGAGGTCGTTCAAGGCAATGAGCATCTTCTTGACCTTCTGTTTAACATGGGGGAGAAAGTGGAGCTCGACTTTTGGTTCTTGCTCTGCCGTAACAAAGACGATCTCCATCTCTTCGTCGGTGTAGCGGTACTTTTTACCTAAGATGAACTGCTTGACAGTGAAGCGCTTGCCATAGCAGAGGTAGGTCTTGGGGTCGCGGTAGACTGTCGAGATCACGCTCTTCTTATCGGCCGGGAAGACATAGAGCGGCTTCTTTGTCCCCTCGCCCACGTATTCCTTCTCGCACATAGGAATGACTTTAAAGCTACCGTCGTCGTAGAAGATCTGCAATTTATCAAAGTTTGTGCAGGTAAAGGTGACGCCTGTAGAGACTTTTGTCCCAACAAAGCCCGTCTTAATGTCAAAGCCAACCACAACCTCTTTCGTCTCAATCGCTCGTCTGTCGACCGACTCGACTTTGCGCATATCGGTCTTTCGCGGCCACCTCTTGCCGTACTTGGCAAGGAGCTTCTTTAAGAAGTTGATCGTATAGCGCCTGACATGTTTTAGCTGTTTTTCTATCTCTTGGAGACTCTCCTTCAGCGCCTCGACCTCTTCCTTATTTTTCTCTAAATCAAAGCGAGAGATGCGACGAATTGGGATGCTCAAGAGGTGTTCGCGGTCGTCGTACGTCGGCTCGCGGAGCAACTGTGAAGTATAGCTTTTAAAGGCCTTCTCCAGCACCTCGTGGATCTTTTCATAGCTTACGAGCTCTTCGATCTTCTTGTAGATCCTCTCTTCGATAAAGAGGCGCTCCAAGTTCTTCATAAAGATCTTTTCAAAGAGGCGCTCACGCTCTAAATTAAGCTCCCTCAAATGGTACTGTTCCAATTTCTCGGCGTGGAAGGCGATGAGCTCGTCGACGGTCGGCTCCCAAGGCAGGTCGTCCCGAATGACGATGATCTGGGAGTTGAGACTCACCTCACACTCGGTGTAGGCGTAAAGCTGGTCGATCGTCTCTTCAGCGTAGTAGCCGCGTGCGAGCTTGATCTCGATCTCCACAGCGCTTGCGGTGTAGTCGTGGATCCCATCGATCTTGATCTTACCGCTCTTTGCCGCCTCGTCGATCGAGCGGATCAGCGACTCGGTCGTCGAACCGAAGGCAATTGATCGGATGACCAACGTCTTTTGGTCCTTGACTTCAATGTTCGCCCGCACCTTGACTTTGCCCTTTCCTTGCGCGTATTCCGAGGCGTCCATAATGCCGCCGGTGGGAAAGTCGGGAAGCAAAGTAAAGGGTCTTCCCTCCAAAAAGGCAATGGAGGCTTCGAGCACCTCGTTGAAGTTGTGCGGCAAGATATTAGTCGCCATACCGACCGCAATGCCAGATGCCCCTTGGAGGAGAACGAGCGGGATCTTTACCGGGAGCACTGTCGGCTCGCTGTTTCTTCCGTCGTAAGAAGGAATATATTCTATTAAATCGCTATTAAAGAGCGTATCCAACGCTAAGGGTGAGAGCCTCGCCTCGATATAACGGGCCGCCGCTGACGGGTCGCCAGTCAAGAGATTGCCGAAATTCCCTTGCATGTCGAGCAGGTAGCCGCGATTGGCGAGGTGAACCAGCGCATCGACGATGGCCGCATCGCCGTGGGGATGGTACATCATGGTCTGGCCGGCAACGTTAGCCACTTTGTGCATCTTGCCGTCGTTCATCTTAAAGAGCGTGTGGAGAATGCGACGCTGCACGGGCTTTAAGCCGTCGATGGCGTGCGGGATCGCTCGATCCAAGATCACGTAGGAAGCGTAAGTTAAGAAGTTTGTCTCCATTAAGCTCTTTAGATCTTCCACTCTTTTACGCCTCTTTGATCAGGTTATGCATGATAAAGTGCTTTCTCTCCGGAGTGTTCTTGCCCATGTAAAACTCCAGCGTAGGACGAACGTCAGAGAGCGTCTTGACGGTGACAGGGAATATTCGCATGTCCTTGGCAATAAACTGCTTAAATTCTGACGGCGAGATCTCTCCAAGTCCCTTAAAGCGCGTCACCTCTGCCCCTTTCTTTAACGATCCTATGGCTTTGTCTCGCTCCTCCTCGCTGTAGCAATAGACCGTCTTATCCCCTTGTCGCACCTTAAAGAGCGGTGTCTCCAAGACCCATAAGTGCCCGTTTAAGACAAGCCCCTCAAAATAGGTCAGGAAAAAGGTGATCAGGAGGTTCCGAATATGCATGCCGTCCACATCGGCGTCGGTAGCCAAGACCACCCTGTCGTAGCGGAGTGCGTCGATATCCTCTTCGATATTGAGCGCACTCATGACGTTGAACATCTCTTCGTTCTTGTAGAGCTGATCGATCTTCATCCCAAAGACATTCAAAGGTTTACCTCTTAACGAAAAGACGGCCTGTGTCAAAGGATCTCTCGAAGAGACGATGGAGGCACTCGCCGAATCCCCCTCTGTCAAGAAGATCATCGTCTCGCCCTCTCGGTCGTGGCCAGAGCCGCGGTGGTACTTCGAGTCTCTCAGCTTCGGAATCTTAAAGGAGATCTTCTTCTGCTTCTCCTTGGCCTCTTTCTTGACCGCCGAGAGCTCTTCGCGGAGTTTTTCGTTAAAGACGACCCGCTCAATAATGATCTTTGCCGTCTCTGGAAACTTGTAAAGGAGCGTCGAGACAGCTTCTCTAACCTCCTGAACAATGGGCAGGCGGATGTCGGTATTGCTCAGTTTATTCTTCGTCTGCGATTCAAAGACCGGCTCCTTGACCTTGCAGCTAAAGGCTCCCACCATCCCCTCGCGGACGTCGACTCCTTGAAAATTCTTCTTCGCATAGTCGTTGACGCCCTTCAGCACTCCCTCTCGGAAGGCCGAAAGATGGGTGCCCCCATCCGAGGTGTGCTGGCCGTTCACAAAGGAAAAGTGCGTCTCTCCGTAATTTTGCGTATGCACAAAGGCAAACTCGATCGACTTGCCTTTGTAATGGAGAGGTTCGTAGAGGCGCTCTTCCTTCACTTCGTAGTTGATCAGATCGAAAAGCCCCTCTTTCGACTCGATCACTTCGCCCTTATAACGGATCTTCAGCCCTACGTTCAGCCAGGCGTAATACCAGAGGCGCCGCTCGATCTCCATCTCCTGAAACTTGAACTTTTTAAAGACCTCGGCGTCGGGCGTAAACTCAACCTCCGTCCCGTTCGGTTCTTTTGTCTTGCCTCTCTTTTGCTCCTCTAACTTCCCCTTCGCAAAGCGCAAAGCCACAAATTCGCCCTCCCGCACGCTCTTGACAAAGAAGTGGGAAGAGAGGGCGTTCACTGCCTTGGTGCCGACGCCATTTAAGCCGACGGAGAACTGGAAGACATCGTCGTTGTATTTGGCGCCCGTGTTGATCTGGCTCACGCACTCGATCACCTTGCCAAGCGGGATACCGCGGCCAAAGTCGCGGACAGAGACGCGCTCTGTTCCGGGGTCGATGTTGACGCGGATCTCGCCCCCATTTCCCATGATGAACTCATCGACGCTGTTGTCGATGACCTCTTTAAGCATGATGTAGATCCCGTCGTCGCCGTGCGAGCCGTCGCCCAGGCGGCCAATATACATCCCCGGCCGGAGGCGAATATGCTCCAAAGCCTCTAGCGTCTGGACTGCACTTTCATCATAGCGTTTTTGCATCGAGACAATAATCCTCTTTTGCGGTATATGTAGAGAGAATAGCGAAAACCCACCCTAGAAGTCCACTTTTTTCATGCCTCAAACCCTCTTTAAAGATAAATCCATTCTAATCACGGGCGGCACAGGAAGCTTTGGAAAAAGCCTCGCCCGCCGGATCCTCCAAGAAGACCTCTGCAAAAAAGTGATCATCTTTAGCCGCGACGAATGGAAGCAGTGGGAGATGCAGCGAAAAGATCCCCTCTTCTCCTCTCCTAAGACGCGCTACTTTATCGGCGATGTGCGCGACCTCGAACGCCTAAAATACGCCTTCAACGAAGTCCATTACGTCATCCACACCGCCGCGCTAAAACAGGTGCCGGCCGCCGAATACAACCCCGCCGAAGCGGTCAAGACCAATATCTTAGGCGCCATGAACATCATCAATGCCGCCATCAGCTGCTCGGTGGAAAAGGTGATCGCCCTCTCTACCGACAAGGCCGTCAACCCCATCAACCTCTACGGCGCTACCAAACTCTGCGCCGACCGCCTCTTTATCGCCGGCAACTCTTACGTCGGCGCCAAAGGCCTCCCCGTCTTCTCAGTGGCTCGCTATGGCAATGTCGCTGGCAGCCGAGGAAGCGTCCTGCCGTTCTGGATCAACGCAGTGCGAAGAGGGGCACAGAGCCTCGACATTACCGATCCGCGAATGACTAGGTTTTGGATCACCCTAGGCGAAGCTGTCGATTTTGTGATGAACGCGCTGAAAGAGATGAAAGGGGGCGAAATCTTTATCCCCAAAATCCCGAGCATCAAGATCACCGACTTAGCCCAGGCCCTCGCTCCCCATCTTCCCCAAAATATCATCGGCATGCGCCCTGGCGAAAAGCTGCACGAGCTACTTTTAAGCGCCGAGAATGCACACCACACTATCGAATTTGACCGCTACTTTACCACCATGCCGGAGATGCGCGGAAGCGCCGTGGTCTCTTTCGACCAGTTCTTTCGGGAGAGGGAGAAGGAAGGCAAAGAACCTGGAAAAAAGCTGCTGAGAGAATTTGTCTACGCCTCAAACACCAATACGGCGTGGCTGGGGGTCGAAGAATTGAAGACCTTTCTGGAAAGGTTCATGCAAGAGACTGATTGAGAACGGTTTTTGGCCTGGTGAAACTGCTCTTCTTCTCCTCTTCGGAAAGTTCCTTGGGCTGTAGAGTATAGGAACAGACCCTCA
>Ga0364908_10214_pt1 | contig 19163 bp, 16 predicted proteins | sample ExccelJu500002D4_2_FD_206965 | JGI IMG/M metagenome (GOLD analysis project Ga0364908, IMG submission 206965) | Enriched cells from Trout Bog Lake Hypolimnion, Wisconsin, USA - BchlTB.July02.5000.02.D4 | ecosystem: Environmental > Aquatic > Freshwater > Lake > Hypolimnion/Profundal zone | place...
CCGCAAGTACAATTGGTAAAAAAGCCTTGTTGCTATCGTAAGGTAATGACTTATAGATGAATGGATTGGCGGCAAATGGAAACTGAGCAACCAATATTGTGTAACCATCTGGAGCGGATCGCGCTACAAAATTTGTGCCAATGGTAGTTCCTGCGCCTGGCTTATTTTCTACAAGAACTGTCACACCCCAGGCATCACTTAACTTCTTTCCGACGATCCTCCCCAAGGTATCGTTAAATCCTCCCGGCGGGTAAGGGACAACAATCGTTATCGGCTTGTCAGGGTAAGTTGAAGCAGTTTGCCCAAATATAGGTTGCGCGATAGACCCATAAATACTGATTGTAATTACGAGAAAAATACCAAATTTTTTAAGGGACATCAACATCTCCAATAAATTTCAAACACTAACGCGCCTAATTAATTCTTTGCGCTCTTCTAATTCCTTCGAATTGCCTTCTAGCACTATCCTTCCGCGCTCGACTACCAGATGTCTGTCACATAAATGAATTGCCTTATGTATATTCTGCTCAATCAATAGAATGGAAATTCCTTGAGACTTTAACTCCTCCATTAAGCGAAATATTTCAACGACAACCATTGGTGCCAGACCTTCAGTTGGCTCATCAATTAATAATAGCCTTGGGTTACCAACCAAAACTCGACCCATAGCCAACATTTGCTGCTCACCGCCAGATAAAGTGGTTCCAGCTTGAGCTCTTCTCTCACGTAAGCGTGGGAATCTATCGAGAACCATTTGTATACGTTTCTCTGCAGATTTACGTTCGGATGGAGGAACCTGCATCAATCCAAGCTTGAGATTACCCTCAACGCTTAAGCCTGGGAATATGCGACGATCCTCAGGGACCAAGCCTAGACCAAGTCGCGTAATTTGATTTGGGGCTAAATTATTTATTGACTCACCACAAAAAAGAATTTTTCCTTTCGAGGGTTTGTGCCAGCCAGCGATAGTTTTAACAATTGTTGTCTTGCCGACACCATTTCTACCGAATAATCCAACTGTCTCACCAGGGCGTATGGATAAATTTACTCCCTGTAATACTTGGGAGAGTCCAAGATTGACATGAACATCATTCATTTCCAAAATCATGCCAACTCCTCCCCAAAATACGCCGTTTGCACAAGAGGATTAGAGCGGACTTGATTTGGGTCACCCTCTGCCAATTTCCGCCCTTGCGCCATCACAATTACCGTACCAGATAAATCCATCACTAAGTCAACATCATGCTCAATCAATAAGACAGTAATATTTAAGCCCAACCGCTTAATAAGCTCAGCAGTTTCCTGGGTATCTGCTTGAGACATCCCCTGAGTGGGCTCATCTAATAGTAAAAGTTTTGGTCGCGTTGCTAGAGTTACCGCAATCTCTAAACGTCTCTGTTGGCCATGAGATAGAGCTCCTGCAAGTTGATTTCTAGCTTCGACTAGCCCAAATTCTTCCAACAGCTCATCAGCCCTTTCAAGTGCTATCACACTCTTGCTTAAAGGTAGAAACAGGCGGGAATGGGGTTCAAGGGCCTGACTTGCGATTCGTAGGTTATCAATAACAGAGAGATCAAAAAAGAGATTGGTTATTTGAAATGACCGAGCCATTCCTGCTGATAACCGCGCTTCGGAGTTCATGCTGGTGATATCACACTCACCAATTAATACCGTCCCAGAATCCGGCATAAAACTGCCACTCAATAAATTGAACAGCGTACTCTTACCGGCTCCATTCGGGCCGATGATGGAAGTTACCCCTGAACGCTTTACTTCAAAACTAACATTATCAACGGCTGAGAGCCCACCAAAGCGTTTACATAAATTGCTAGCCTTAAGAATGAATTCAACCTTATCCATCATTCACCCCCTTCTGGAGAGCAGATTTTGCTAAAGCGCCTAACGAGCAAACCAGCCAAACCCTTCGGGGCAGATACCACAATAACAACAAAGATTATTCCAATAACGATATGATGATGGACAGTCCAGGTTCCAATAATTGATTTAAATGATGTCAAAAGCACACTGCCCAATATTGGTCCTATCAACGTGCCAACGCCACCGAGAACAACTGTCACCACCGCATTTCCAGAAACGCTAAAGAACATTAATTCTGGCGATACAAAGCCCCTTAACATAGGATAGAGGGCGCCTGAGACTGAGGCCACAACAGCAGCCAATACAAAAGCAACTTGTTTAGGTCCTTTAGATTTATAACCTATGTATGGCAGGCGATCTTCGTTTGATCTGATCGCATGCCAAAGTGATCCCATTGGTGTGGTGAGGAAATACTTTAAAAGAGCGTATAACCCGCCAATAGTTAAAAATGTAATGACAAAAAATGTCCCGGGTTGACCAGCATCGAGAGACCCAAAAGGAGTCCAGATTTGCAAAATTGGTACCCCCATCATGCCGTCAGATGCGCCAAGGCTACGTGTGTTGTAGACAACCTTCGCGGCTACTTGTGCCAGCCCAAAAGTAATTAAAGCGAAGTAGACGCCCTTTGATCTTAGGGCAATAAAACTAGCAACCCAACCCAACACAAGAGAAGCTAATGCAACAATTCCAATTGCCAGAAGAAAAGATGGAGAAATCTCCTTTAGAACCACGGCAGACAAGTAGGCTCCAAAACCAAAATATAGTGCCTGGCCAAGCGATAGTAGACCAACAATTCCTAACAATAGATCAACAGACATAGCAAGGCCACCAAAAATTAATGCCTCTGTAGCCAATCTTAGAAAAAAGGTATCACCAAGGATCGCCCCAACAATAAACAACACAACAGCAGAAGTTAGCAACAGCAGCTCTATAAAGCGAATTGCTCTGGATCGCGGATTAAGCATTCTTCATGCTCCCATACAAGCCAGTGGGTTTGAACATTAATACCAGAACCATCACGGCAAACACCAAAGGATCGGACCATACCGGTGAAATATATAAAGAAGATATAGATTGGAGTTGTGTCAATAAAATCCCAGCAATCACCGCACCCTTAATGCTCCCAAGCCCCCCTACTATGACAACGCTAAACGCCATCAGAATAAAGTCCCGACCCATAGTAGGAAAAACAGAGTAAATCGGAGCAAGTAAAACACCTGCTAAGCCCGCCAAAGCTACACCAAAAGCAAAAGTCAATGCATAAACCCGCATAACTGGTATACCCAAAGAAGAACTCATGTCCTTGTCATATGCTGCAGCCCTAACAATTGCACCCAGCTGAGTTTTATATATCAACACCCAAACCGACAAAATAAGTAATGCGCCAAATCCCATTAAAAATAAGCGGTAATTCGGAAACATCACTCCTAATATTTCGCTAGCGCCAGAGATCGGCGCACTAGGTTTGATAGGATTTGCCCCCCAGATGATCTTGTAACTATCCTCCAAAACCATGGCGATACCGAACGTCAATAACAGGGTAAGAATATGGCGATCCTTATAGTGAAAAACTTTCTGAATCAAAAGCCTTTCCATCGCAAAACCAATTGGCACCAAAAGCAATGGAACCAATAATAGGCATACCCAAAATGAAACACCCATTGCAACCAGAGTTACGCTAAAGAAAGCTCCAGCAGCATAAAACTCACCATGCGACATGTTAATTACATCCAGCAAACCAAAGATGATAGTTAAACCTAAAGCCATTAGGATTACAGCAACTCCAATGGAGAGCCCGTTGATTATCTGAGGCGCGTAAATATACTGCAAGCTTTCTAGCATTGAAAAACCAATCCCATATTTAATATCAGTGACAGTAAAACCCCCTACACCCTCAAATAAGAAGATGTAGGGAATTGATTACCCATCAAAAACGAGTGCAAGTATCAGGGCCAATAGCCAAATCTGAGGGCACTTTACCAACAATATTGAACTCACCATTCTCTACGCGAACCGCAAACATATCTTGCATAGCCTGATGATCACCTGCGCGCATCTTTTTCATTCCCTGCGGTGTTTGCCAGCTTAAATCGTTCATTGCTGCCCGAACTTTATCTGTCTCAGTAGATTTAGCCTTCTCAACAGCTGCTTTGTAGAAATATAGGAGCCCGTAGGAATCTGCGCCGTATAGATCAGGAAGCTTGCTATAAGCTTTTTGGAAATCTGCAACAAACTTTTTATTGGCTGGATTGTCTAATTTTGGTGAGTAACCAACACCTGTCACAAATCCATTTGCAGATTTACCAATGGCTCCCATATTTTGAGATGTAACCGTACCAGATGCACCAACAATAGTGACGCCTTTGTTAACGCCATATTCATCCATTTGTGAAAATAACCTTACCGTGTCATTGCCAGCAACCGAGGTATAAATTACATTTGGTTTTGCAGCTCTAACCTGACCGAAGTACGGGGAATAATCCTTGTTATCTAATGGTGCAAAAACTTCGCCAACATCCTTGGCACCCTTCTCAGTAGACGCCTTTTTAAAGGCAGAAACTGTACTTCTACCCATTTCATAATCTGGTCCAATAAAGAAAATATTCGCCTTGGGAATCTCTTTATCAACCCATGCCGCCAAGGCTGCTGATTGCATTCCAGCCCGTGCATTAACACGAAATACGTTTGGCGAACATTTATCTGCTGTTATCGAGTCTGCAAAAGACACCGTAGTTGCAATCAGCTTATTGTTGCGTTCGGCAAGTTGACCTACCGCCAAAGTGGATCCTGAATTTACAGTCCCAGTTAAGAAATCAACTTTTTCAACTTGAAAAAGTTTTTCCGCCTTTTGAGTTGCAACAGCTGGATTTGCTTCTTCATCCTCATAAATCAAATCAATTTTTCGACCACCAATACCGCCAGCAGCATTGATCTCTTTTGCGGCTAAATCTAACCCCATTTTTACCTGCTCACCAATCGGCGTATAAGTGCCTGATAGGGGCGTAACAACGCCAATCTTAATTGGGCTCGGTTGTGCAGAAACAAACGAAGCGCCAAGACTCAACGCTACTGCAATTGCGATTTTTTTTGTTTGAAATTGCTTTTTCATTATTTACGTCTCCTATAAAAATTAACGGCCAACAAAATTGGGTTGACGTTTTCCATGGAAAGCCTCTACCCCTTCTTTGAAATCTTCTGAATTACGCAAACGGCTATAACAATGCCCCTCAACTTCAATTGCAGTAGTTAACAAACAATCCTCAGTCTCATTAAGCATCTTTTTGGCTGTTCTTTGAGCTATTGGAGAAAATGCTCGCAACTCATCTACCAACCTAGAAACAGCATCAGCAAGTTCAGAGTCTGGAACACATTCTGTAGCTACACCCCACTCAAATGCTTGCTGCCCTTTAATGCGCCTAGAGCGCATGACGATGTCTTTCGTTCTCGTGATACCAACCATTTTTTGTAATCGTGCGGAACCACCAGAACCAGGAATCTGTCCTAATTTTTGCTCAGGTAGTGCGTATAGGGTTGATTCCGCTGCAATACGAAAATCACATGCCAGAGAAATCTCAAAGCCGACACCAAAACAATAACCATGATTTGCTGCAATAACAGGTTTGGTGCAACGAGTTGGAGCGGCAATATTCCATGCTAATTTAGAAACATGCTCTGGGCTGGCCTCAAGAAACCCTTTGATATCTCCACCGCTAGAAAAATGCTCGCCCTCAGCGCGCAATACGATAATGCGAACACGGTCATCTGCATCGAGCGCTTCAAATGTAGCCCTTAATTGATCTCGCTGTGGCATTTGGATCACATTAAATGGTGCCCGCTTTAAGACAATGTCGGCCCTTTGTTGAGATTCATTTATATCAACATAAAAACCATCTAAGTTATCCAAAATAGCACTAAAGGGGTGTCGTAAATTTGTAGTCATATTGTCTTTCAAGTGAAAATTAAGCTCTTTCATATTCGCCAGCAACTAACAACCGTCGCAATACCTTGCCCACAGGGGACTTGGGGATTTCTTTTACAAATACATATTCTCGAGGGCGCTTAAAGTTAATTAAGTCTGATCCTCGACAATATTCATCTAATGCCTGGGAATCTACTAAACCAGAGGCTCTAATAAAAGCAACGACCTTTTGCCCCAACCGATCATCCTTTAATCCAGCAACAGCCACCTCTCCAACAGAGGGATGTAAAGATAGAATGGATTCAATTTCAACTGGAGAAATATTTTCCCCGCCAGAGATGATCATGTCATCTACTCGACCAGTCACAAACAGGTCGCCTGCATCGTCATAGTAGCCAGTATCACCAGTGAAAAACCAACCGTGACGTATCGATTTTTGATCCGCATCAGGTCGCTTCCAATATCCCTCGAAAGCCTCATCACCAGATAAATCACAAATGATTTGACCTTCTTCTTTCAATGCTGCCAATTGCGTTGGCTGAGTTTGTTCTGAACCTTGATCTAATTTAACAACCCTAATGCGAGCGTTCAAGCCTGCCTTACCAGCTGAACCAGGTTTTGCTACGGCATCTTGATTAATTGTGTACGTATATATTTCACTGGATCCATAATGATTCACAAATAAATCTGGTGCAAAAGCCTCGCTCAATCTCAGTAAAAGTGCGTCGTGCATTGGAGCGCCGGCAAATCCGAGCTTCTTCACAGAGGCAACTCTTTTTGAGGTAAAGTTTTTTGACTGCAACATATCATGGTAGAGGGTAGGAACCAAGTACAAATGCGTAGCCTTTTGAAGCTCAATAGCATCAATCGCCTTATCCACATCCCAGCGGGGCACAGCCACATAAGTACCATTGACAATACAAAGAGACAATAAGGTTCGAACGCCCATGGTGTGATAAAGCGGCATCACCCCAAGCGTTACTTCGCCCATTGCGTATTGATTTTGAGCAACATGAGCTATGCCCGCCGCCCTTTCAGCGCGCTGCATTCTAGGGACACCTTTTGGCTTCCCAGTTGTTCCCGAAGTAAAAAGTATTACGGATACATCCTCAACCTGACCGTTTGCTAATGGGTCAACACCTGCATCAACTAACTGCTCAAAATAAAACTGATCCTTTAAGGGCTCTGCATCAGCACATAAAATAACCGGTATCAATCGTCCCGTCTCTGAGTCTTGGTAATTTTTTAGAGAGACCCCTTCTACAAAAGCCAACTTTACATCAGTATTTTGAGCGCAAAAGTCAATTTCTTCAGGCTTGGATCTCCAGTTCAGCGGGACGATCGCAATACCCGCCATTTGGCATGCCCAGTGAATTGTCGCTGCCTCATAGCGGTTCTGCAAAATAGTCAGGATGCGATCTCCGCGCACTAAGCCCTGTTCATAAAAGAAGTGTTGTATCGCTCCAATATGAGGTGCCCACTCAGCATATGAATATTGCTTGTCTCCGTCTACAATTGCCAGCCTTTCTGGCTCACGCTCAACTGCCTGCAAAAAGGTTCGACCTAAATCAAGCATGCTTATCTCCTTTTGCCTGCGCTCTAGTTGATGCAACTTCTAAAACCGCCTCAATAATTCCAACGTACCCAGTACAACGACATAGATTTCCAGATAAACCCTCCCGAACCTCTAAATCAGTAGGCATTGGGCTCTTCCTAAGCAAGTCTTCGGCGGAAATCAAAAATCCAGACGTGCAAAAACCACACTGTAGTGCATGATGCTTTTTAAAGGCAATTTGTAAATCAGACATTTCGCCCGACTTTGAAAAACCTTCTACCGTTTTTATAATGGCGCCATCGGCCTGACATGCAAACATCAGGCAAGAGCGAATAATTTCACCATTGACCTCAACCGTGCAAGCACCACATACACCATGCTCGCAACCTGCATGCGTGCCTGTTGCACCTAGATCATGACGAATAAAATCTAATAATGTGGTGCGTGACTCGCAATAGACTTCACGCTCAATACCATTTAAAGTTAATCTCACCAATTTATTCTTCATCGCATTTAACCTCTTTTGAATTCCATGGCTTGTTTACAAGCACGCTTGCCAAGAGTTCGCATGAGGTGCCGACGCAAACCCGAAGTTGCGGTGGGATCCTCCCTCACCTCTGTTTCTGAAGCCAATTCATCGAGGAACTGATTCACTTGATCAAACGACTCGGCATTAATTTTATGGACCCGAGCAGTGTCATCTATTCCGCCAAAGCCAATGGTCCAACTATCCCCATCCTTGATAACAGCTACAGCAACTACTGCAAAATCTCCATGCCGATAACCAAACTCGGCAAAGCCATAGCCAGTTGCTGCTCCTGAAATGGGAAAATGGACTGCCTCGATGAATTCATTCGTTTGTCGGTCAGTTTGAAGCGCTCCCAAGAAAAAATCTTTTGCTTTAACGATACGTCTTCTCTTTTTACTAACCAAAGTAACCGAGCCATCCAACACTGCAAGCCCTAGGACCAACTCAGCACTTGGGTCTGCGTGAGCGATTGAACCGCAGACAGTTCCGCGGTTACGAATTGGAGTATGCGCAATCCAAGGGAGCATCATTGCCAACAAGGGCTGCGCCCGGGTAAGCTCATCCCAACCCTCCAATTCAGACTGTCTAACGCAAGCGCCAACTTCAAGAGATCTGCCTGAGATACCAAAACGTTTCAAACTAGCAACCTGATTGATATCAATTAAATGATCTGGGCTAGCTACTCTCATTGCCAATACCGGCACCAAGGTTTGACCGCCAGCAATAATTCGCGCATCGTCACCATATCTATCTAATAACTCTAGAATTTCATCTTTTGTGCTGACCTGATGCATTTGAAATGGGGCAGACTTCATTTCCTTGCCCCCAGAATTGCGCGTATACGATTGATGAGGGTTAACAACCATCCATCAGGTTTCGCACCAGCCTCTTTTGCCAGAGCCCTAAATAATTGATCTAATACCAAACGAATCGCCCCCTCTAGCAATCGACTGCCAATTGCAGCCAACTTACCAGAAACCTGAGCCTGATAGTCATACTCTAATATTGTGATGTCGCCCTCTTTTCTAAGGGTGACCTGCCCCATACCAAGAGCCATTCCCAAAGGACCTCGACCCTCTCCGCCCAAAGAAAAGCTGCGCGGGTTTTGAATGTTGGTCAAATCCACTCTTGCCTCAAATCTTGCTTTTGCCACCCCAATTCGCACGACCGCAATGCAGTCAAATCGTATCCCATTAGAAAGAGGGGCTTCATCGATTGATTCGCAGCCCGGAATGACATTTTTTAGGCGCGCCGAATTAAGCAACACAGCAAAAATTTCTTCAGGGGGAAGCATTAATCTAACCTCCCCTCTAGCCTTCAAGGGGTAATCGCTATTAGGGGTCATGGATGACGTCTTATTGACTGCTTTTTCTTGCTGAATGACCCCCTTCTTAACTAGAAGAGCATGAATTCTGCTGGGTGTTGCAGGCAACACGATATTTTCCTGATCTAAAGCGTCAGCAATTGCATTTGCTATACACACGGGGGTACTCATACTATTACCCTCGCCAATACCCTTAGACCCTAATGGAGTGAAGGGACTGGGAGATTCTTGGTGATAAATTTTGGGTACGCCAACATCGCTTGCAGTTGGCAAACGATAATCTGCGAAAGTTCCAGACAGGAAATTTCCATCACTGCTATAGACAAACTCTTCAAATAGTGCAGCCCCTACAGCTTGCGCGTAAGCGCCATAGACCTGACCATCAGCAAGTGCGGGATTGAGAATTCTCCCAGCATCGTGGATGGTCACATATTGATCAATCTTAGCCGAACAAGTATCCGGATCAATCTCGATACCGCAAGCATCTAAGGCAAAACCATATGCAGCCGAAGTATTAATGCGATCATTCTCATCCGGCGCCTCCAACACATCCGTACTCCAAAATTGCGTTTCATGGAGCGCTAAACAGGTATCCGGGCCAAGCGCCTTTTGAACTAATGCAGGCGCCCAATGGAAGTTTCCACACATCCTGGAAAAAGGAATGCCTTCATCGTCTTGGCCTGCAACTGCAATTCGACCATTAGCAAAGATCAAATCCTCCGGCTGCACTTTAAGGACATGGGCCGCATAAGCAGCAATGCGTACTTTTAATTTTTCTGCGGCCAGAAATACAGTTCCAGCTACTGCACCAGCAAAGCGGCTAGAATAATTTCCAGCGGCAATCGACCAAGCATCTTTTGCTGTATCAAAATCGACATTGACCTGAATGAGCGACGGAGACAGGCCAAAAATATCTGCCAATAATTGACTGATAACCGTTTGATGCCCTTGCCCAGCTGGAGCGGACGCAATATTTGCTGAAATATGACCAGATGGATCGATGCTTACCGTTGCCGAAGTAATTGCGCCATTTTTCGGCCCCGCCTTAGCCCTCTGCTCTGGAGTAAGGACGGTTGTAATGTAGCCCATATTAGAAACAGATGGCTCCACGATGGAGGCTATACCAATGCCGTAGTAACGCCCTTCCTTCTGAGCCCGGTCCCGACGATCCAACATCTTTTTAAATTCAGGCGATGCCTCTAAAGTAGCCAAAGCCTGCTGGTAATCGCCAGAATCCAATAACGCCCCCGCTGCAGCACGATATGGAAATTGATTCTTTTGAACATAATTAAGCGCTGCTATTTGTTGATGAGTCTTGCCATATTGCTTTGCAATTTTATGAATCAGTCGCTCGAGTGCGTAATAAACTTGGGGACCACCAAATCCTCGGACTAAACCAGTTGGTGTTTTATTGATCAAGACCACACGGTTACGAATTTTCAAATTTTCAATTTGATATGGGCCAGTTACGCAACCGTGCATTCTATACAGGGTTGCAGGTTCAGGGGCCCTTAAGTAAGCGCCACAATCCTCGATTTGATCGTAATCTAATGCTAATATTTTTCCAGACACGTCTACTGCAGCGCGCAAATACGTGTGTCGTGATGTCGCCGAAGTAGCGGCCTGGAGATGCTCTAAACGATCCTCAATAAACTTCACCGGCGCACCCGCTTTACGCGATGCCAAACAACACATAATGATGTAAGGCAAAACTGATTGTTTTACCCCAAAACTTCCCCCAGAATCTGGCGGAACGTGATGACGAAGTTTTGTTCCGGGGATTTTCAACGCCGCAGCCATTACGACATGCAGTGAAAAAGGGCCCATAAAATTCGATGTCACCTCATATGAGGAGTCAGCGCCACGCCACAATGCAACTACCCCGCCAGTCTCCATTGGAGTACAAGAATTACGAGGGTAGCGAATATCGATATCAACGATACTCGCTGCATGCTCAAATGCAGCCTCAGGATCACCGTATTGAAAGGAGCGATCTGAGACACAATTAGTGCCTATATCCTTATGAAGGATGATCGCATCATCTTCTATTGCAATATCAACATCGACAACTGCAGGCAGTGGTTCAATATTTACCAATACCTTTTCTACCCCATCTTCAGCTAGCGCTCTAGATTCGGCAACCACAACCGCTATTGGCTCACCCACATAGCGCACAAACTCACTTGCCAATACCCACTGACGAATTGGTGTTTTGACGGCCACTACTAACGGATTTGACCAAGCCTGAACATCATCAATTGTCAGAATCGTTCGCACGCCATTAACTTTTAATGCAGCAGAAACATCTACAGAGATGATTTTTCCATGGGCAATTGGAGAGCGAACGACAGCCGCATAAAGAGTACCAATAGGTAAAGGGAGATCGTCTAAATAACGGCCGCCCCCTGTCAAAAGCGCAGAATCTTCAACTCGCTCACAGGGTTTACCTAAATAGTTTGTACTTGAATTCAATGCGCTCTTTTCAGAAAGATATTTAATAGCTAAGACTGAAAGAAGCTTAATGATCGTTTGTTACTAACGCTTACCTCAAAGTCCAGTGACTTACCTTGGAGTCCGATTTTGTGTATGAGGAAAACCCTAGGAGTCTAGCTTTGGGGCTTTTTCTACCTGCTGACGATAGAGGCTAGGGGTAACTCCTTGATGCTGTTTAAAGAATCGAGTGAAATGACTTTGGGCTGAAAATCCGAGCTCATCGCCGATGTGAATTAAATTATCATCTTTATCGGCTAAAGCATCAAAAGCAAACTCCATCTTAAGAACATTCGCGAAAACAATTGGAGAAAGTCCAGTACATCTACGGAAAAGCTCAAAAAAATGAGAACGGGAAAGGTCTACGCTTTGGGCAACAGTTGAGATGTCACTCAACCCCTGAGGTGAGGTGCGCATGATATGGATTGCCTTACGGATTCTTGGATCCATAAAAGCCAAATTATTCTGAGAGTTTCGCAAATCACCCTGAGTTAAAACATCAGTATTCACCATAAAACTTAAGGCCAACTCCAACAACATAGACTCAAGATAATCATGAGTAATCTGATCGGCCCACCAAAGTTCCATTGAAATTTTTTCTAGAGCCTGCTTTTGATGAGGGCCAAGACCAGAAAGATTATTTATAAAGAAACGTGGGTGGCTGCTTGCTAAGAATTTTTTACTAAAAGAGGCGAGCCACTTTGGCTCAAGATATAACGCTAGCAAAATCGGATTTTTCCCATTAGCTGGCATATGAAGATAAGAGTGCTCTTCCCAGGCGTTAATAAGTACGGCATTGTTATCTGTTAACGGGCACCGTTGCCCCCTCACCTGAAACGCGATATCTGGCCCCGCCACCTTGCATAAGATATGGCAATGGTGATGGGCATGAGTAACCAAGGGGGCATCCATTTCAAGGAGTGCCACTCTACCAAATTCACCATGTAATAGACGTATTACTTTGGACATTGAATATCGCTCTTGAGAAAGACTCCCTAAGAATAACGCTATATTATTTTGTTGCATTGCAAAAAATATAGCTCCGTCTACCCCCTTTATATAGCTAGTCACAGCAATTCAAAATAGCAACTCAAAGCTTAGATTACATTTAATGAGATGTATCTTTTTAAAATAGCTGTAAAGTTAATAAATCATAGTTTTTAATACTTATATTAATTTTTAGATGATTGAGATAAATGGAAAATTTACCAGTGTTTGTTATTGCAAACCTTAGTATTCATGATCCAATCCCTTATCGAGTTTATGAAAAAGGCTTTTTTCCGCTGCTTAAAAAATATGGCGGGGAATTTCTTACCTACGATGACAACCCCATCACCCTAGAAGGGTCAAGCCCAAGACTAGGGAGAATGATAATCTTCAAATTTCCATCCGAAGAAAGTGCTCAATCCTGGTATCGGGATTCAGATTATCAGGAACTCATCATAAATCGATTGCTTGGAACCACATTGAATTTCTTAACAATAGTTCACAGCCCACCACCTAGGGAATAGATTGCAGCAAAGGATGTTAGGCTTTGGATATTGCTTGATTCTTTCCAAATATCACGGTGCAAATAATCAATACCGTAAAGATTAAATTAATCATTGTTAATGGATCGTTAAGCAATGCAAATGAAAAAAGTAAGGTGAAAACAGGCTGTAGCAAGAGCAATTGACTGACTCTGACTACACCCCCTAAAGCAAGGCCACCATACCAAAAGAAAAATCCAACATAAGATGATGAGATTGCTAGCCACAAAAAGGCCATCCAGCTCTTCGGCGAGATGGATGGCGAATTCCCATCCAGAAAAAAATAGGTAATGATTAAATTAAGAGGAAGGCAAAATACGAGCGTCCAAGAAATGACATGAATAGGATTCATCTTCATCGATAAGGTGCCACCGACAGCATAAGCTATGGCTGCTGCCAAACAAGCGAGGAATAATAGGCAGTCGCCATACGAAAGACTACCAACATTTTTGAGTAGAGCAAATCCAACCACTAGAATACTTCCAAGTATAGATGCCAACCAGAAACCGCGTGATGGTCTCTGGCCAGCATAGATTGAACTAAAACAAGCGGTAGCCAAGGGAAGAATCCCCAGAATCACCCCACCATGAGAAGGCAATTGGTTCGATAGGGCTAACGCGGTGAATATGGGGTAAATGAATCCGATCCCTGGCATCATCAAAATAAATGCCTTAAGATCTGAGAAATCTGGAAATTGGATTTTCTGAACTAGAATATAAATTAAAGCGATTACCCCGGCTAATGCGCTCCGACCTGACCCTATAAATACCGGATCAAAACCATCTAATGCAATTTTGGTAAGAGGCAAAGTCAGGCTAAATAGGGCGACCCCCATAAGCCCAAGCCAAAAGCCATTTGCTTCAACCTTAACCCTACCTCCTATGGCATACAAATTAATCATCCATGCAAAGGAAAATTAGGCACAATTTCCAGAGCCTCTCTGAGGGGCAAAGCTGTATGACAGCCCATTGAAATAGCTAGCCCTTACAATCACGCTGAACTTCCATAGAAATCCATAGCCGATAACAACGAGACCAAATAAAGTAAACAGGTAGTGGCCATGCTCTGATACCAACCACCCATAAACCAATTCTCCAAACATCAGCATGACCAAGCCATATAGAATTGGTGAGATTGAGCGCAACACAGACATAGCGAGTGGCGGGAGTTGCTTATCTCCCTGTGATATATATCGATACCACAGACTTGAGCTCATTAGGACCAAGGCACTACCGCATATGAATGTTAACTTCTGATCAAGATATGAGCCATGAAGCTCTAAAAAAATCTGCAAAAGGCCGAAGCCCTCCAAAAGACCTCCGAAAAATATCATCCACGGAATATGAATGGCACGCCAAGCGGGTATGCCGCGTGCCTTATATAGAATCATGGATTGGCAAAGTAAAAAAGAGGTCGCTAATAAGCCGCTGAGTATCAATGTCAGTGGCTGTGGATTAACTGCTGCGAATAAGGAGACTGGGAAAAGCGCTGCAACAACATACAATTCACGCGTCATCCAAGATGTTTGCGGCTTTAATATGGCGCGCCAAAATCTTAGTTTTCGACCGATCTTAAGGAATACGAAGAAAAGTCCAACCGAAATGGAGGCCAAAGAATAAAGAATTAAATTCTTAGCGATGTCCATAGGAATCAAATCTACCACAGCAAAAATTACAGTCAAAGCGAGCAATCCAGAGCCCATACCTCCAAATACCCAATTCATTGCAGCTCGCCAATCCCAAAATTGCTGTAGAGATCCCACCACTGGGTTTGCAGGGTCACGCAAACTTTCTTCCGTCTGGGTAAAAGGTTTTTGAGATAAATCGCGACCTTTCACTGTTGGGGTTGTATATAAATATTTAATCTGAGGATCGGTGCCAAGGTATTCATTCAAACGCATTGTTGAATTCTCACGAGAAAGTACTGAAACATTACTCTCTTTATCGTTGAAGTCGCCAAAGTTGATGGCCTGAGCAATGCAAGATGCAGCGCACGCTGGTGTTGCTTCAAGGTCAATGCCAGGCATTAAACCTTTTGCCAATCCCTCGTCTACCTTAGGCTGGCAAAAAGTGCATTTCTGAGCAACACCTAGTCGTTCTGGATGTGACGTTGCATTTTCTTGCTTAGTTTTTTCGCCATAATACCCCGCATCTTTATGAATCAAAGTTCTCGCTTGATAAGGACAAGAAACAACGCAATATGCACAGCCGATACATTGGTCGTAATCAATCGCAACAATGCCATCCTCCCTTTTAGTAGTTGCCCCCGTTGGACATACGGGAACACAAGGAGGCTCATCGCAATGCTGACAGCCGGTGACCATGAATAATCTTTGGACGTCCGGGAAGGCGCCAGTTTCAATATCAATCACTTTACGCCACTGCACACCAGGAGGCGTATCGTTAGTTTGCTTGCAGGCAATGGTACAAGTTTGACATCCCACGCAACGATTTAGATCAACAACCATCCCCCACCGTTTATTGGCGCTAGTAGCTTCTTTTAATGTGGAGCTCATATTTTTTCCCCTGCGATTTCTGGAGTAAGTAATTTTCCACTGGCCGCATGACGAAGACGAACACGCATAATGTCAGCACTGCTACCTGTCCCATCGGTTAATTTTAAAGAAAGATCTGTCAGTGAATTAAGACTTGGCAATTGAAGATCTTTTGCAAAAGGCGTCTTCCAGTGATCAAATTGTCCAATCATGAGGACGGTATCTGGACGAATTCCTTCACGTAAAACTGCCTCACCTTCAGTATGGCCAGAAACAGATTCCAGAATGATTCTATCCCCCTCCTTGATACCCATCTCTTTGGCGCGAGTTCGATTGATAATCACTCCTTTATGACCTGAAACATTATCAGCAACCTCTTTAATCAAAGGAAGTCCTACGTTTGCACCCCATGCATACTGCATGGATCGCGCAGTTAAAGCCCAGAATGGAAAGTGGTCTGGATTTTGACCATACTCATGGGCATATTCCAACCAAATATCCGGGAAACGCTCATATGTTGGAAGCGGCTCGTACTCAGCCAATTGCTTTTCCCACCATTCAATACCAGATTCATGCAGGCGATTTGCCAGTTCGTGGCCATGTCTTGTCACCCGCTCCTGGTAAGGCATTTCAAATCGCAGGCCTGCTTTTTCAAGTGCGGGATAGAGATACCAGTTCACCTGAGAAAACGGCCTTAATAAATATCCATTCTCCTTAAACCACTCTAAATCCCGAATCTCTTCGCCCTTGGTAAGGCTGTGACTAGCGGCTTTAGCAAATGCATTCCATACCTCTTCGCTGCGTGGGGCAACCGACGTGTCTAGGGAATAATCAAATGTGCCGCCACGATCTTTTAAACGTGTGCCCGCTGCTCCGTCATTCACCTGCTCAAGATACTCTGCCAAAATCCCGACGCGTTCTGCCAAGGCGGTAGCAATGTCAGTGAAATCCATAGTGTCATATTCACACTGAATGACCGGCTGGCGTATAGCCCACCCCTCATCCTTCCAAAACTGCTCCATCATTTTGGTTCCACCAATACGAATGATCTGCAAGCTTTCAATATCAAGTGATTCTGGAAGAAGTACATCGGCAAAATGATTCGTTTCGTCATCTGTGTAGGCAAATGAAACGATAAATGGAAATTCTGCCAATCTCTCAGCTACCTCCGGCGCATTCCAGGAGGAAATCGCCGGGTTCGAACGATAGCAAAACCACACGTCTGGCGGCATTGTCCTGGGCCAATTATCAGGAGCCTTTTTTTGGAACAGCCAAGGTAAATGCGCTGGCCCCAAGGAAGGTGACCACGGTGAATCTGAAGATAGCGGTACTAGTGTTTTATAAGCATTGCGAATATGGGGCTGCTTCATCCACCCCTCAGCAGAAGTATCATTAAATTGATACTTCATCAAACCATCTGGACCATCTGGAATGACCGATGCAGCTCGAGAGCTTGCGGGTCTGACTAACTTAATGGTAGTACCTAAAGTGCCGCCAGGAACCTCGAGTCCGCCAACCAAAACTGTGAGCATCGTGCGTGCCCAACAACAATGGAAACCCCCCCATCCATTATTAACGCCTTTGCCAAGCATAACGGCAACCGGGCGAAAAGGCATGGTCACACCCTCGATCTCAATAGTCTGACCAATACAGGCATGAGATAAAAATTCGCTCGCTATACGTCGGATGGTTTCAGCGGAAATATCACATTCATTAGCAGCCCATTCCGGCGTATAGCCCTTCATGTGATCCAATAATTTTTGAAATGCAGGAAAACCAATCACATCCTGATGTTCAAAATGTTTTTTATCAGGGCCGTACTCAACCCCGGAAACGGAATATTGTCCGGTAAGTGCTGGACTTATGAGGCCTGGATCATCATGCGGCTTAGCCTTGGAGTCAGCCAAATCCCAAATTAGTGGCTTACCGGTTTCTTTGTCACGCAAAAACCAACCATTAGGTCCAATTAAATAAGGTGAGCTTGTTCTATTCTTAAGGAATGGAGCATCACATTCTTTCTCAAGATTATGCTCAAATAAAATACAATGAATTAAGGCGAATAAAAACGCAGCATCCGTTTTTGGCTTAATCGGAACCCACTCCGCTGAAACTGCTCCAGTCACAGATAAATGTGGCTCTACCTGTATACGCTTAGCGCCTCGAGCCCTTGCATTAGCCTCTCTCCATACTCCAACCACCCCAGCGGATGCCTCAGTATTATTTCCGCAGTTAATAACATAGTTAACATTGGGGGTGTCCGGGGAAACAGTGAAAGCCCGGTGCCACAACTCACCGTACAAATGTTCAGAGTGATAGCATTTCACACCCTGGCCAGCGCCATAGCCACCATCAATTGGGCCCCAAGCAGCCATAAACGCCGGAAAGGTTCCCATATATTGAACGGGGGTACCCGCGCCGCCGGTTGTAGTGGCAACGCGAGGAACGCCTTCAGCATTTAACAACCCAGTTGCGCGGATATGATTTAATTTTCCCGCTATTAGATCTAGCGCCTCATCCCATGAAACAGGCACAAAACCAGGATCTTCATTCCTACCTTTTTTAGGGTTGGTGCGAATCATGGGTTGCTTAATGCGGTTTGGATTGTATGTTTTTTGAATAATCCCATAAGCCTTTACACATACCCTGCCTCCACCCGGATGATGACCGCATGCTGAATAATTTGACTCCACTCTTTTTGCAACGCCGTCTTCAACTTCGACTGTGAGCAAATCAGGGCCAGCGACGCACTGATAGCAATAGATCGGCACTTTCTTGGATGTCATTTCAAACCCTCACAATATATAAACAACTAAAAGTGGTATTCACATTCATTTAAGATTTAAAGTCCGCTCTTTTTTCTTTTCAATTCGTGATTTTTGTTTCAGTACATCAACCACAAAACGGGTATGGACAGCCGATCCTATCAAGTCAACTTCATCTTTAATTTCCACTTGAAATACCACGCGCGGAAGATTTAACTCCTTTACAGTGCAATGGATTTCAATTGTTTGGCCTAAAAGCGTTGGAGCCAAATGATCAATCTCAACCCTAGATCCGACAGAGTCTTCGCCTGAATCGTGGTGAAACGATAACAGTTGGCGGCAAGCTGTTTCCAAATCGAATACCATGGATGGGGTTGAATAGATGCGTAAGTCATCCCCCATAAATGAGATCGTTTTTCCAGCCTCAACGACATGGTTGACCGAATGATGCGAGCCTACCTTAAGTGTATCTTTCATAAACAAACCTTATAAGTTATTGCTGTTATTACCAAGACCTAGATAGGTATCAATCATTTTTTGATCATTTAAAAGATCTTTAGCCACTCCTTCGAGGGCAACTTTGCCAGTCTCAAGAACATAACCACGATCAGCAATTTTTAATGCGCCTCTAGCATTCTGCTCGACCAGCAGTATCGATATTCCGCTAGCGCGTAAGGAGGATA
>Ga0364908_10230_pt2 | contig 18078 bp, 21 predicted proteins | sample ExccelJu500002D4_2_FD_206965 | JGI IMG/M metagenome (GOLD analysis project Ga0364908, IMG submission 206965) | Enriched cells from Trout Bog Lake Hypolimnion, Wisconsin, USA - BchlTB.July02.5000.02.D4 | ecosystem: Environmental > Aquatic > Freshwater > Lake > Hypolimnion/Profundal zone | place...
CGAGCATATGCGTGTCGATTTTGACAATGCGCTTATTTTTGTCACTGACAAGAAGCTCTCTTCGGCGAAGGATATTATCCCTATTCTGGAGCATGCGACGGAATCGGGTTCCAAACCGCTTCTTATTATTGCCGAAGATATTGATGGAGAAGCGCTCGCGACATTGGTTGTCAACAAGCTGAAAGCTGGATTAGCCGTTGCAGCTGTGAAGGCGCCGGGCTTTGGCGACAGAAAGAAGGCGATGCTTCAAGATATTGCCATTTTAACAGGCGCCACCTTCCTCTCAGAAGAGGTGGGGCTTCGTTTAGAAGATTGCTCCGCACGTTCGTTTGGCAAGGCAAAGAATGTCAAGATAACGAAAGATGAAACCACCATTATTGACGGCCAGGGCAACCCAAAAGCTATTCAAGAGCGCATACATCAGGTAAAAGGCGAAATTGAAAACACCACCTCTTCTTATGAAAAAGAGAAGCTGGAGGAGCGTCTTGCTCGCCTTGTGGGCGGTGTTGCTGTCATCAATGTAGGCGCTGCTACGGAGACCGAGATGAAAGAGAAGAAAGCGCGCGTCGAAGATGCCCTTCACGCAACGCGAGCTGCCGTTCAAGAGGGTATCGTTCCAGGCGGCGGTGTCGCACTTTTACGAGCTCTGAAAGCTCTCGACAAGCTCACTCTGACGGGAGATGAAGCTATCGGCGTTGATATCGTCCGAAAGGCCTGTTTTGAGCCTATCACCGCTATTGCCAATAACTGCGGCAAACGGGGCGAGCTCATTGCGGAGAAGGTGTATGAATCGAAAGAGGAAGCTTGGGGCTATAATGGCCTTACCGACACCTTCGGAAACCTTTTGAAAGAGGGCGTCATCGATCCCGTTCTCGTGACCAAGACGGCCCTTTCCAACGCCGCCTCCGTTGCATCACTCCTTCTGACCACTGCGGCCATGATCACCGACAAACCAACCAAAAAAGCGCCGGCCGGAATGGAAGGCATGGGTGGAATGGGTGGTATGGGCGGAATGGGTGGTATGGGCGGTATGGGAGATTTCTAACATCGCACAAGCCAAGGTTCTTCACAGGACCTTGGCTTAGGAAGTGAATCTATGCCTTTATATGAATATCGATGTCCCCACTGCAATGTGATCTTTGAGTGCACGCATAAAATAGCCGATCCTGCCCCGACAACCTGTCCCCACTGTCAGAAAGGCCCTCCTGAGCGAATCTTCTCCTCCTCCTTTGGAATGCAATTTAAGGGCGAAGGCTTTTACTGCACCGACTATAAAACCAAAGAAAATCCACCTCCTTGCTGCCCTGACGGCTGCGGCTGTCATAAAACTTAAAAAAAGGAATCCTCATGGAGCCTACGAGAAGCTCTTCTCCAGTAGAAATTACACTACATATTGACAGAGAACCTCAAACGTGGAATGCTCATGGCAATACCGCTCATATTCAAGAGTATCGCGAATGCATCGAACGGCAATATACAGGGAGATCTTTTGCCGGGCCCATTGAGATTGAGTGTACCTATTTTCTCCAAGCGCCCAGGAAATTACAAAACCGAATTTCCCAAGGAGAGGCTATCCCAGCCTCCATCGGCGGCTCGCCAAAACTCGAAAAGTTGAATGCTGTAGTTATACACGCCTTACATCATCTCCTCTTTGGAAACGTATGCCAGATCACCTCTCTCTCAGCAAAAAAAATATATGCTGAGCATACAGGCATTACGATCGTTCTTCGAGGAACACACTATGGGGATCTGCTGGAACCATCTGACTCAAGCCACTGCGACACTAACGCGGCCGATGTGTCTTCTTGAGAGATTCAAGGAGCTGTACGTACGATTCATATCTGAGTGGGGAAAGCTTTTTCTCTTCTACCAAAGTACGTATGCGGCATCCAGGCTCATGGATATGGGAGCAGTCGTGGAAGGAACAGTGGCGGGATTCTTGAAAAAACTCAGAGAAATAGTGTCTCAAATCCTCGGGCTCTAAATCCCAAACGCCAAAACTTCTAATGCCGGGAGTGTCCACACAATAGCCTCCGAAAGGAAGCTCCAAAAGTCGTGCTGTGGATGTGGTATGAGACCCTTTATTGGTAGCAGCGACCACCTTTCCTGTTTCAAGCTCGAATCCGCAAACGACATTGATCAGGGAGGACTTTCCCGTTCCTGACTGCCCTGAGAAGACAGATATCGCATTTGTCATCTTCTCTTTCAGCGCGTCCAACCCTTCACCAGTGAGTGCGCTGACGGGAAGAACCGGTATGCCAAGCTGTGTGTACATCTTGACACAGGTGTGAAGCAACTCCTCCTCTTCGGAGCCCTTGGTCAGAAGGTCAATCTTATTGATAAGAAGAACGGGAGCGATCCCCCCTTTTTCGGCCGCAATAAGATATCGATCAATAATGGTCGGCTTGATAGCGGGCGAGACAGCGGACTGCGTGATAAAAACCTGGTCCACATTGGCTGCGATGAGGTGCCTCTTAATGCGATGGAGGTTATCCTGACGAGAGAGTACCGATGTGCGAGGGACTATGGAATGAATAACCCCTTCGGCTTCATGCAGAACCTCAAAAAGCACCCGATCTCCAACGATCACCAGATTCTTCTCGTGCGCTTTTTCTTTCTTTAAAAACCCTCGTAAAGAGCAAAGATACTTCCGTCCGTCAGGGATCTGTACTTCGATATTTTTGGAAATAATGGAAAGAACCCGCCCCTCAAGAAAAGAGCCCTCTGCTTGAGTCTCTTGGGGAAGCAGTTTTTTCTGATCGGTTTTTTTGTATTTGGAGCGATCTTTGTGGCGAAGCTGCTTTCGCTCCTGCCTCATCTCTTTTCGAGTAAAAAACTCCTCCTCATTCCACATCCTTAAGAACCTCGATTGTTACCTTGTAAAGCTGCTTTACATTTTATCAAGCTTCAAAATTGTTGTCTTTACAACAGAAGTAGAGAGCAATAGCTCCAGCCTGTGCGGCATTTAACGAATCGATATGAGGGCACATGGGAATGGTAAAATATTCGGCCTGCATCCCGTCGGGAAGCGTTGGGCCATGCGCTTCAGAGCCAATAACCAAAGCCCACCGAGGCGGTATCTTCAGCCTGTCAATGGGAATTCCTTTCACATCAGCTACCAAAAGAGCTCTATGGTTTTCCTGCAGCAAGGGGAGGAGCTTCTCCCAAGTGGTTGAAAAAAGCGAGTCGAAAAAGTAGTGTGCGCCTTTTGAAGAGCGCATCACCTTGGGGCTCCAAAGATCGGAGCAGGGCTCGATGGCCACACACTGGCTGACACCAAAGGCAGAGGCCGTTCTCAAAAGCGTTCCCACATTGCCAGGATCCTGCAAGCCGTCGAGTATGAGAAGCGGGCCCTCCAGCCTTTTTTCCCTTCCTTCCTGAATGGGCATGAGAGCCAGCATCCCTTCCGGCGTTTCTACAGTCGTCATCTTCTTCATCACTTCCCACGAGACCAGGTACAGCTTGTCGCACGGAAGTGCTATGTCCAGATGCTCCTCAGTCACAAACAACATTGACACACGCCTTCTCTTGAGAAGGTCGGACAAGAGGTTCTTCCCCTCAACCAGGGTCAGCCCCTCTTTTTCCCGAAAGCTTTTGCTGATTTTTAGTTCTACCACTCTTTTGACAAGAGGGTTTTGAAGACTGGAGATGGTTTCATATTTCATTTTGATAAATCTCGGCTGCCTTCATGAAAAACGGTTGCAAACATCGGCTAGGATTCCACATTGTACTCGTTAAAATTGGCATCAGCTTTCCATTTCCATCTACCATCTACTTTTTGAAAGGTGCTCATTTCAACCATAGGAACGAGCATCCCATTGTATATGGGAACCTTTAAAAAGAGCGTATACATAGCACTGAGAGAATCTTCTGTACGAGTCAGTACAAGATCTTGAATGATGTATTCAATAATATAAGTATTTTTCAGAGCGTTCAGCGCATACGTTCGATTCACAATCTGTCCATCAAGTCCAAGACCTCGAAAATCTTGCGTCATCATTTTTTTTACTGTATCAAACTTTCTATTCTTGATGAGCGACCACAGTTTGTCCACCAGCTCTCTTTCTTCACGAGTAAAATATTCCTTGCAACATGCTTTTGGGGAGGCCTTAGAAATTTGTATGGGAGCAGTCATAAACAACGGAGCATGCGCAGAGAGCACCAGTGGACATCCAAATAGCAAAAGAAAAAACAGTTTCTTCACCATAAAATTTCCCTCATTTTTAGGTTCCACCCTGATAGTATTGATTCATATTTGCATCCGCTTTCCATTTCCATGTGCCGTGTACTTTCTGAAAGGTGCTCATCTCAGCCGTGGATAAACTCACCATAGGTGATGGTGCATTTCTTACATTCAACACATAGGTAGCAATGATACAATCCTCAGTCCGAGTCAGCAAGAGATCTTGAATTGAATAGTCAATAATTTGAGAATTTATCAAAGAGTAGAGTGCATAGGTTCGACTCTGAATGGCACCATTAATAAAAATGACTCGGAAATCTTGGGTCATCAATTTTTGCAGTGTGTTAAATTTTTTTCTCTTGACAAGCGACCAAAGTTTGTGAACCAGCCCCCTTTCCTCATGAGTAAAATACTCTTTGCAACATGCTTTTGGGAAGGTCGCAGAGATTTGTTTGGGAATGTTCCTGGATGCCGGATCATCCGCAAAGAGGATCAAGGGACAACCAAGCAGCAAAAGAAAAAACAGTTTCTTTACCATAACAAATCCTCCACAGAGAGAAATTCTCTCATAAAAATTTATTATCATCGGTGTTTCGTAAAAACAATTTTTTGCCAGTGCCACTTAACGGCCACTCGACTGTTTGTCAAGTTTTGGGAATCTTATACGCACCAACCTTCATAGCAAGTATTCTGCTAGGATGACCAAACACATTGAAGGAAGCTACAACATTACATGCACAAGGAATGGATGTGTCCTTACCATGACTCGTGTAGGTTAACGTATACTCTACCTCCCACTGCTGCTGGCCATATTTGTCAAACGGTCCCAAGCCAGGAATTGCAACTTTAAAGTCAGTCACGTCATGAAGGTTTTGTGCCTTAATAGCTGAAGGTGTCGGATTTGTCCCTTGAAATTGCTTTATTAAGGCGGCAACATATTGACTTTTTCCAAGTCCCTTGACTACTTCTTTTTTTGTGTACTGTGTGGTAAATAACCACCAATTGGCATACAGTTCGCTATCGCTCAATTCATCAGTTACGAAACCCGGGTCGCCACTGTTGACATCTCTCCAGAACCTTGGCAACATGATCTCTGACAAACCCTGAACGTTTTCCAAGGTTGCTAAACTTTTTACGATGAGAGTTGATTGTGAATGTATCGGGGGTTGACCAAAGAATGCTATCGGCAAAAGAGTCAAGAAAAAAAAGAGAGATTTTTCCCACATACATTTCGTCCTCACACTCACTTTTGTAACCATTACCTTATGAGCTTACCTGAGTCAACTGACTCATATTGGCATCAACTTTCCACTTCCATTTGCCCTCTACTTTTTGAAAATTGCTCATCTCCGGTATGGGTAAAAACGACGTTGGAGATGATGCCACTTTTAAATACAACACATAGGTGGCAATGATGGCATCTTTGGTTCGGGTCAGCACAAGATTTTGGATTTGATAGTCAATAATCTGAGAATTTATCAGATTTACAATTGATTGCTCTCGATTCTGAACAACTCCGTTAATACCAATACTATGAAAATCCCGTGTCATCATTTTTTTGAGAGTACCAAATTTTTTATTCTTGGCAAGCGACCAAATTTTGTTGACCAACCCTCTTTCTGTGTGTGTAAAATATTCGTGGATATTTATCTTCCTTGAAACATCAGGGGCATGTTTGGAAACAGGACCACCCGCAAAGAGCATCAGCGGGCAGGCAAGAAGCAAAAGAAAGAACAGTTTCTGTACCATAAAAAATCCTCACCTTGAGAAATATTCACAAAAAAATTTCTTATAATTGACCTGTGGATAAAAAACAATGAACTATCTCGTCATATACTAGGGGCCTAAAACAACATCGAGGCACGCCTTCGCTTGAGAAGGTCAGACAAGGGGGTTTGAAGGCTGGAGATGGGTTCATACTTCATTTTGCTAAATCCCTGCTGCCTTCATGAAAAACGGTTGCGAACATCGGCGCAAAACTTAAATCAAACTCATTTTTCATAAGGTGAAGTCCCATTCTTTGTGCCGCATCTGGGGTAAAGAGCGACTCTTCCCTCGTTTTTCCCAAATAAGGTTTCACTTCCTTTGTAAGCAATACCCCTTCCGATTTTCCACTTTCATAATCATCCTGAGCTTGAGACACAAATCGTTGCACCATTCCATTCTGAATGCCTTCTGATGTACACATAACAATGACCTCATCCTTGGGCGACGCGCTCGCGCGAAGCTCTTTTATAACAGGAATCAACCCTTTAGCAACAATAACCTCTCCCAAACCTTTATGCTGATATTCAGGAAGGATTTTGAGCCAACCCACCTCAATGAGAAAAACGGAACTGCTATTGACAAGGCTCATCTTTGAAAAGGGCTCTACAAAGAGTCTGTTGCCAACTTTTTTCAGAAAAAGTCTTTTCGCCAAGTTTTTGGACGGTACAACAATGAGCGTAGCTACTCCAACAATAGAAAAGCTATCTTTGATGAGAAAAATTTGACCTCTCCTGTAGTTAGGGTCAAGAGCCACTCCTTTGAAACAGGAGAGCGTCTCTTCCGTATCGAATAACACAACCCTATGATCCAATCCCATATCTCCAGGAAACTGCTTCAATCCTTGCAACGAAGTCAAGGAGATAAAAGAAAACTGATGTCCTTCTCTATCATACAGGGTCCGAACCCCCTTCCCATAAGGCATTGTCGAAGGCACTTCTACTGCACATACATAACATGAAAATAAACAGAGACATAAAAGGCAATTCTTCAGTTTGTTTGGGTATAGATGAAACTTCATGTGCTTTTTCTCTCCAGGTATGTACAAACAAGTTGAAGAATTGGAATCTTCACCGCCTTTCGCTTGCAGTGCACGATGTTTCGAAACCTCGTGAAATACAAGATGTCGGCGATAAAAAAGCCAATTCTTCAGCTTGCTTGTGTATACTCGATCTCGTAAGCGAAAGAGTTCTTATTGTAGGATGGACTAGAAAAATAAAAATAGAGCTTTGTTACTCTATGGGGGAGATTGCACATTATAAAGGTTCATATTAGCATCAGCTTTCCATTTCCATGTATCATGCACTTTTTTAAAGATACTCATCTCAGGAATAGGAACAAACTGCGTGGGATATAAGGGAACCAGTAAAAACAACGTGTAAATAGCAATGATAGAATCTTTGGTCCTAGTCAGGACAAGATTTTGAATTTTGTAATCAATAATATGGACATTTGACAGATCGGAAAGCGCATATGCTTGATTGTCAATAGATCCATCTATGCCAATCCCTCGAAAATCTTGTGTCATCATTTTTTTCAGTGTATTAATTTTTTGCTTCTTGACGAGTGACCAAATTTTGTGGACCAGCCCTTTTTCCTCATGGGTAAAATACCCCTTGCTACATGCTTTTGGTGAGATTCTAGAGATTTGTTGGAAATCCATACAGGAGACCGGATCGTTCGCACGGAGCATCAGCGGGCAAGCAAAAAGCAAAAGAAAAAACAGTTTCTTTACCATATTAAATCCTCTTCATTGAACAGTACTCGCATATCTACCGATTCCACCTCAAACGTAAACAAATTTCAGGCTAAGCAACAACGACTTGGCGTCTATCATGGTTTATGAAGGAAAAGGATCTTGAGTCGAACCAACATAACTCAAGAATATTGCGCTAGGCGGTGAAAAAGCCTGCTGAAAATCAGCTACGAAATTACATTTACAACCACAAGTTACATCTTGTTTCCTTTTGTTCTTATAGGCTAACGTATACTGTACCGTCCAAATTGTATTAGTTCTGTTGAAGTAGGGCCCCCCAGTATGAAGTGGGTGCAACGCCGTTAATATCGGATTAGAAGTTATACCTGATATCACAAAGCTTGAGAGCTGTGGGACTGGGGACTTGCCTTGCAATGACTTTACTAGAGCACTGGCATATCCACTACTTCCCTCATTCTGTTTCTTAGTATATAGCTTGTTACCTAACCCAAATACGGCAGACCCATCCGGGATAAATTCCGCCTCGGTGTTGGACAACGCGCCTAGCACTTTTGAAGTGTCCCCTAGGTTGACATTCTTCCAGAACTCCGTTAAAACACTCTTTGAAAGATTTGTAATATCAGTTTCGGTTCCCTGACTTTTTATTATAAGAGGCGATTGCGAACGTATTAAGGCTTGGCTAAAGAGAGCCATGGGAAAAAGGACCAAAAAAACAAAAGCGCACCTTCCCAACAGGTCCCTTATCGTCGCGCACATTTCGGTATACATAGCCATATTGTTTCTACCTCATGAGTTTCCGAGAGGATATTGATTCATATCTGCGTCAGCTTTCCATTTCCATTTGCCGTGTACTTTTTGAAAGGTGCTCATCTCAGCTATTGGAAAAAACACCGTTGGAGAAGATGTCACTTTTACAAACAACATGTAGGTGGCAATGATTGAATCTTTGGTCCGGGTCAGCACAAGATCTTGGATTTGATAACTTATTAACTTCAGCTGTGTCAGATCTATAATTGCTGGCGATCGATTCACAACAACTCCATCCATGCCGACAGCATGAAAATCTTCTGTCATCATTTTTTTTAGTGTGTGAAATTTCTTCTTCTTGACGAGTGACCAAATTTTGTTGACCAACCCTCTTTCCGTGTTGGTAAAATATTCGTGGATATTTGTCTTGCTTGGAGCCTCAGAAGCATATTTGGAAACGGGACCATTCGCAAAGAGTATCAGCGGACAGGCAAGAAGCCAAAGAAAGAACAGTTTCTTTACCATAAAAATCCTCACCTTGAGCACCATTTGCATAAAAATTTCTTTATAGTCGAATGGTCAATAAAAAACAATAAACTATACTATGCTTTTTCATACTTTAGGATCCCCCAAAATAATATTGATTCAAATTTGCATCTGCTTTCCATTTCCATTTGCCATCTACTTTTTGAAAAGTGCTCATCTCAGCCATAGGTGTAGTCACCATAGGAGATATCGCTGTTCTTACATTCAACACATACATAGCAAAGATGCAATCTTTGGTTCGAGTCAGCAAGAGGTCTTGAATTGTATAATCAATAATTTGAGCACTTATCAGAGAGTAAAGAGCATACGTTCTATTCTGAATAGCTCCATTTAAATAAATGACCCGAAAATCTTGTGTCATTTCCCTTTTTAACGTATCAAATTTTTTTCTTTTAACGAGCGACCAAATTTTGTTGACCAACCCTCTTTCCGTGTGGGTAAAATATTCGTGAATATTGGTATTTTTTGAAACCTCAGGGACTTGTTTTGAAACCGAATCAACCGCAAAGAGCATCAGCGGGCAGGCAAACAACAAAAGAAAAAACAGTTTTTTCATCATAACAAATCCTCCACATCGGGAAAAATTTTGTATAGACGTTGAGAAGATAAAAAACAATTTTAAATTTGTGAGAGGATTTCCCTCAGGAGCATCTCTTTGTCCAAAAGCCTCTTGTGGAGAGAGAGAAGGAACGCTTTTTCCATAAGCTCGCCAACTTTTTTTCCGGGAGGAATGCCACAGTCAAGAAGGGTTTTTCCGGAAATGAGGTACTGTTTTGTCCTTCGCTGTTGAATCCAGGGAAGGAATTCCGTTCGCTTTTGCTCGATGGTAGAGAGCCATGGCGTTGGCATAAAAAGAGCAAGGAGAGGAAGAATTTCCTCCGAAAAGGAGAGGGCAAGGAGATTGACGATGGTTATCTCTGAAAGAGGCTCTTGAGTAAACCCACGATGCATTGTTTGAAACTGTTCCATGAGAAGTTCGTCTTGATGCGATATGTGAAACTGCTCTCGTGCCCAAAGAGAGAGCTGGTCCACATCATAAAAGAGAAGCGAAAGGGCCAAGGGGAGAGAGGTTTTTGTGGTTTCTAAGAGCCGAAGCCTCGTCATACACTCGCTTTCGGGCGGGGCAAAGGGAAAAAGGGCTTGAAACAGCCCTATGGACAGCATGGATTTGAATGCTGCGGGAAGTATCATTACATCATTCATCTTGGAAAGCTCGACCCAGATCCGCTCAGGAGACACATGTTGGGAAACTGTCGGAGCAAACTCCTTCATCGCGTCCAATGTTTCCCTTTGAATGGGAAAATGGAGCGAATGGGAAAAGCGAATGGCTCTGAGCACCCTCAAGCGGTCTTCCTGAAACCGTTCATGAGGAGAGCCTATGGTTCGTAACTGTTTTTTCCGGATATCCTCAAGCCCTTCCACACAATCTAAAATCGACTCCTCTTCAGGATTAAAGAAGAGGCCGTTGATGGTAAAATCTCGCCTTTTTGCATCCTCTTCATAGGAGGAGGCCTTTTCCACATGGGCAGGGTGGCGCCCATCCTGATAGTCACTTTCCGTCCGAAAGGAGGCTATTTCAAATTCATGATGCCGGCGTATCACACGAAGTACGCCAAACTGAGCTCCCACCAAAATGGCCTTGGGAAAAAGGGCTTTCAACTCCTCTATCGACGCGTCGGTTGCAATATCGATATCCTGTAAGGGCCGTAATAAAACCATGTCGCGGACAGCTCCGCCCGCAAAATAGGCCTTATGACCGGCCCCTTTCAACTGGCGAATAAGCTTACACGCCTCGTTGTACAAAATAAGATCTTCTTCTCTTTCAAGAGAGGGGTGAAAAGAAACAATGTAGGAAGCCTTCATGAAAGAGTCCTCATAAATAGAAGCATTATTTATCATGTATTTATAAAAAAAGGAAGAACCAATGCCCCAAACCATTTACCTTCTCGATTCCCTGACGATCGATAAAATCGCAGCGGGCGAGGTGATCGAATCGCCCTCCTCCTGCGTGAAAGAGCTTGTTGATAATGCCCTCGATGCTGGCGCTCGCTCCCTGCTTGTGGAAATTCAGTTGGGCGGCCGCGAGCTCATCATGGTTCAAGATGATGGAAAAGGGATGTGCCAAGAGGACTTGTCGCTTTCCTGCGAAAGGCACGCTACCTCCAAAATCAAGAACTTGGAAGATCTCGACAGCCTGACGAGCCTCGGATTTCGGGGAGAGGCGCTCTCTTCAATCGCCTCAATCTCTAAAATGTCCGTTCGGTCGAGGGAACGTGGAGGTTCCGACACATCTCCCATTGGCCTGGGGGCGGAATTATTGATTGAGGGAGGCCGACAACTTGGTCTGAACGAGGTAACAGCCAAAACCGGCACTCAAGTAACAGTGAAAGATCTTTTTTATAATGTACCGGCACGAAGGAAATTCCTGAAACCCCCTGCCAAAAATGGGCTTGAGGTGTTGAAGACGGTGAAGCATCTGGCCCTCATTTCACCAAATGTTGCCTTCTCGCTTATCTCCGACAAGAAAACGGTTTTTCAAGTGCCCTCTCATAACACTTTAGAGGAGAGAATCAAGGCAGTTCTAGGGGAGCCTTTCTCAAGCTCTTCCCTCCCCCTTCATTTTCAAAAAAAGGGCCTTACGATAGAAGGACAGCTTGTTCTTCCCGAACAGGCAAGAAAAAATAGATCGGGGCAGTACCTCTTTGTCAATGGCCGTCCCATCACCTCCTTCGTGATTTCGGCTATCATGAAATCAGCCTACTCCACATCGCTCCAAAGCGATGAGTATCCTCAGTACGTCCTCTCGCTCCAGATCGACCCCGAGCGGGTCGACATGAACGTCCATCCGCAAAAGAAGGAGGTGCGCTTTGCCGATGAGGAGTGGATCAAAGCAGAGCTTTATGAGGCAGTCTCCTACGCCCTTTTTGCAACGGAGAAAGCTCCTCAGTTTCAAGAGGTTCCAAGCAGACCCTCCTTTGAGGTCAGGCAAAACAGCTCTCCCCAATTCATCCTTGCTCCTCCAAAGAAAAAAATGAGCTTTTCCTATTCGCCATTATTTGATGAAAGCCTTCTCCCACCACCTCCAAAAGAGATATACCCAAACAAACTGAAGAATTGTGATTTTTCGAATCCGACGTCTGCAGTTCGTGAAGATTCGAAACAGGCCCATATTTGCAATATGGCCTGTTTCGAATCTTCACGAAATGCTGGCGTCGGCGATGAAAAAGCCAATTCTTCAGTTTGTTTGGGTATACAACAGGAAAACACCTTTCAGTACCATTTTCAATTGGGCCCTTATGCGTGTATCAACATAAGCAATAGGGGATTGCTCTTGATAAACCTCATTCAAGCGCTTCTGTCTACCCTTTCACAAGCTATGAAGCGAGACCTTGCCACAACGGCATCCCAGATGTTATTGCAGCCTGAACTTATCGAACTGGGGCCGCTCGAGATGGAGTGTTTGGAAGGAAAAATCAACACCTTTTCTTCCATGGGATTTGGGTTAAGCCAATTTGGTACAAACAGCTTCCTTCTTGAATCCATCCCTTCCTTTTTAGACCCCAAAATGGCAGTCCAGTGTATCAAAGAGCTGATAGAAGAACAGATCCACGACGATGCGCCCTTTTCAGAAAGGGTCCACGCACGGCTTTCGACCGCTTGCATGCGCGCATATCCTGAGCTTGCCGAGGAGAAAATAGATGGCGCCTCCACATTAAAAATTATTGACAACTGGATCAAAGCTGGCTCGCCTGCTTGCACCCTGTTTGGAAAAAAGGTATATTTGCCTATTGAGAAAAAATCATTGGATGCATTTTTTGAGAGGAATGTATGACGCTAAAAAGGATTCAGCATGCACGCAGCTTAATGAAGAAGAGAGGTCATGAGGCCCTGTTTACGGACGACCCGAAAATGCTTTTCTACCTGACCGGCATGCAGTTTTCAACGGGGATATTGATCCTCACGAAAGACAAGGCTCATCTTTTTCTCGATGGACGGTATGTCACCCAGGCAGAACCCCTTCAGGATCGGTTTGTGATCCACCCCTACTCCTCCTCGGAACAGTTGCCAAAAGCTTTTTCTTCCGCAGCTTCTTTGACGGGCTCTCTCGCCTTTTCCCCCTCCAGGACCTCCTACGCTACCTTTCTGAAACTTCAATCCTCTTTTAAAACTCCTATTCCCGACGAGGAACTTTTTGCAACTCTCCGAAGAAAAAAGGAGAAAAAAGAGCTTTTGCTGATACAAAAGGCCGCAGACATCACCCAAGAGGTAATGCAAGAGGCTTTTCTTTTATGTAAACGGGGCATAAGCGAAAAAGAATTGGCCTGCCAAATAAAACAGCTCTTTCTTCAAAGGGGTGCAGACATATCTTTTGAGCCGATCGTTTCCTTTGGAAAAAATAGCGCTTGCCCTCATTGGCATCCTACCGACGAGAGGTTAACCAACCAGGAGATTGTGCTCATCGATTGCGGAGCTGAATGGAATCACTATGCCGCCGACATGACAAGAGTTCATTTCCTAAAACCGCCCAAAAAAAAGCTGAAAGAGGCTTTTCTTGCCGTTGTAAAGGCGTACGAAGCAGCCGCTCGTGCGGCCAAAGCGGGCGTCTCTTGTGCCCACATTGACGCTCAAGCCCGCGCCTCCTTAAGAAAATCCAAAATGGAACCTTTTTTCACACACGGCCTGGGCCATGGCGTCGGGATTGACGTGCATGAAGCTCCACGGCTCAATAAGAGGGCTGAAAACATCCTCCTTCTCGAAGGGGATGTCATCACCATCGAACCGGGCGTCTATCTTCCCGGCATCGGCGGCATCCGTCTTGAAAATACCCTCGTCGTCGAAAAAGAGGGCGTCCGTTCCCTCATGTCGATGCCGTTTGATACTTAATCCAATGCGCCAATTTCTGCCTCTATCTGCTGCATGAGGGCATGGAGGTCAGGGGAGTCTTCTTGAGGCTCATTAGGTATAGGGGGGAGGAGAGCCACTTGGGAGAGATCCAGAAAGGCGGGACAGGCAACCTCGGCTCTGATTTCGTAGGCAAAGCCCCCCTCCTCGAGGGGAAGCACCTCTTTGACATAGGCAGCAAAGAGCCCTTTTGGGAAAAGGCCGTCGTAGCCGCTTGTCACGAGCATGTCGCCGGGAAGTATGAGGGCTAGTTTTGGGTCGTCCCGTTGGGTCTGCCCTGTGCGAATGTCGCGAGCAGGGCCCTCAACATCCGCGATATCGTAGTTGAAGCCAAGGCCTCGAAGGAGTGTTGGTCTTTTGATGTTCATGGAGCCTTGCAGCTCACCCTTGGCCAGATAGAGCTTGGGGCCCTTAGAATAGGTGGAAGCGAGCGAGGTTAACAGCCTGCAAAGGGCTGTCCGGTGGGTCTCTTTGGGCACGAGAGTAGGATTAACTTCTAGTTCATGCAAGAGAAGAAAAGCGGCATGCTCCTTTTGTCGGTCCCTCTCCATCCTTTCGACGCGGACGGCAGGCCTCAAAAGGGGATCGGAGAGCAATCTCACGCAGCTTGTTTCCTTGCCCACCCTTTCCACAATGCCCACAAGGTATTGTCCATAGACCACAGGACATCCAACGGAAATGGGAAAGGGCAAGTTTTTTGTCTTTGTCCCGATATCGATCCAGGCCATGTGTGACCAGGGAAACTGTTTATGGGAGACTATATGCGCTTCGACCCAGGGAGATGTGTGAGGAGGCTCTATTTTGGGAGAAGCGGGTTCGCTTTTGGCGCGTTCTTTCGAAGCGTTGTGCAAGAAAAACCCTTTTTTCAATCTCCATTCCTCTAATCGCAGAGAGATTGTTTCTTGCAGACCAGAGGGAATGTTTAAAAGGGCAAAAAGGAGAAAGTAGGGTAAAAGCCAAGCAAAAGCAGAACGCATTTTTAACCTTGCGAAAATCTTTCCTTTTAAACTACCCTAATCTATCTCCGATAAAAGGGGTGTTAGCTCAGTTGGTAGAGCGCAACAATGGCATTGTTGAGGTCATCGGTTCGACCCCGATACACTCCATTCACGCCATGTGAGAGTTATTTTGCGACTCATTGGCCGCATAAATGACCCAGATACGAGGTTTTCGACGAGCGCATAGTGGGAACCCTATTCGCGAGGAGAAAACCGATGTAGATGGGCCATTTATGTTGGCCAAGGAGGAAGCAAAATAACTCGTACATGGCGTTTATTCTTCCTCGAGTAAATCAAGAAAAGCGCGAAGCTGCTTTGAACGAGTAGGATGGCGCATCTTGCGAAGCGCTTTGGCTTCAATCTGGCGTATCCTCTCCCTCGTCACATTAAATTCAAGACCCACCTCTTCCAACGTCTTCGGCTTGCCGTCAAGCAGTCCAAAACGGCGTATCAGCACCTTTCTTTCCCTATCGGTCAGCGTGGAGAGCACCTCGTTCATCTTCTCTTTCAAAATGGCATAACCGGTCGCCTCTGCCGGAGAATCGACATTGGAATCTTCGATAAAGTCGCCAAATTGACTTTCGCCGCTATCGCCCACCTCAGCCTGAAGCGAGATCGGATGCTGCGCTATCTTATAAATCTCTCGAACACGTTCTGGCGTGATGCCCACCTCATCGGCAAGCTCTTCAGGGGAGGGCTCCCTTCCCGTCTCCATCATCAGTTTTTTAGCCCCGCGCAGCACCTTGTTGATGGTTTCAATCATATGTACGGGAATGCGAATCGTCCTGGCCTGGTCCGCAATGGCGCGAGTGACCGCCTGGCGTATCCACCAGGTGGCGTAGGTGGAAAACTTATATCCGCGTCGGTACTCAAACTTTTCAACAGCTTTCATCAGGCCCATATTGCCCTCCTGAATAAGATCCAGGAAGGAAAGCCCTCTGTTGGTGTACTTTTTAGCGATCGAGATCACGAGGCGCAAGTTGGACTCGACCATCTCCCGTTTGGCCTCCTGGCTCTTATCCATCCAGCGCTGCAGCATGCGCACATCTTTTTTAAAGTCCTCTAGGGAGCGTCCTGCGGCAAGCTCCAGCTTCTTCAACTTGCGGGAGGCAGCCTGCATCTTTGCCAAAGCAAACTTATTGCGCTCTGCCCGAGGCTTTAAATCTTGAATCTCATGCTCCAACTCCAGAAAACGGTCGTAGGCGTTGGTAATAACCTCGCCAAAATCGTCGATGATGTTGTGGCGCAAGTGAAAACGCCTCAAATAGGCCTGTGTGCGAATGCGACTTCTCTCAATCTCCTGAGCCAAGGTCATCTTTTTCTTTTCTGTCGCATGCGCATCTAAGACATCGCTCAAATGCTCTTCAAAAAATAAATCTTCGGCTTTCAGTAAAGAGACAAGCTTTGGCAACTGCTGCAAGAACTCTTGCCTATTGGGAATCTCCTTTTCGATAATCACTTTGTCAAAACGATCCTTGCTCAAAAGGAGGTAGAGGGCAATCGACATGGCCTCTCTTGCCGAATAGCGGAAGCGCATGATGATCCTTTCTATCTGAAACTGCGCTTTCTCAATCCTTTTGGAGATCTCAACCTCCTCTTCCCTGCTCAAGAGGGGCACAGAGCCCATCTCTTTCAAATACATGCGCACAGGATCGTCAGAGGAGCCTTCTATTCTTCGGGTAAAAGCTTCCGCCTCTTTTGCCTCTTTTTTCTTCTCTTTCTGCTTGTCCACTTCAGCCTGATTGAGAATCTGAATATCAAGTCCGCCCAGGTAGATGAGAATTTGATCCATCTGTTCGGGAGAATCAAAGGAGCTGGGCAAAAGCTCGTTGATCTCCTCGTAGGTGATATACCCCTGCTCTTTGGCAAGAGAGAGCAGTTCTTCTATTTTTTGCTGCTGCTGGGCAGTAAAGACATCTTTAAAACTCAATCGACTCATTCTGTTTTTAAAACCATAAAATGTGAAAAGTTGTTTTAAGCATGCAGGATCAAGAGCTTATGTGTCAACCTTGTAGGAGGCTGTTTTGGACAAATATAATGTTGAAAGGTACCATTACCGAAAAAAAGGTGCTTCATGCTCCGCTACGCGCTAACAGAAGAAGGGTCTCTCGTTTCCGTCGATGAAGAAACAGCTCAGCCTCCCTATTTTTGCCCTGAATGCTTAACGCCGCTCGGCAAAAAGATGGGGCCGGAAAGGGCATGGCACTTTTTCCACTTTGAGGGGGAGGAAAAAAGAAGCTGTAAACGACGCGGCGATACTGAAAAACATCAAGCCCTCCAAAAACTGCTCATAGAACAGCTTCAAGAACAGAATCCTTCTTGGGTGATGGAGTATCCGATTCAAGAGGCAAGACGCATCGCCGACCTGGCACTACCTGCCGAAAAAATAGCTCTTGAGATCCAGCGCTCTTCCATTTCACTCGATGGTCTGCTCCAACGAAGCGAAGCCTACTGGCAGTCTGGCTGGAGCGTCATTTGGCTGGTCTCCCTTTCTTTATACAGAACCAGTTCTCTGCCCAGAAAGCTTCAAGAGGTTGGCATCGTTCCCCATTACTTTTTTGAGGAGGAGGAGCCTTTTCGTTTGTGGGATATTTTGAATATACGCACACAAAGAAAGATTCCCTCTCTCTTTGTATTAAAAAGAGAGGGTACACTTTGCGGCAAAAAAAGAGACCAATGGACAGTTCACCTCAAGGGGGATTTTCTCGATCGGCCTCCCGAGGAACAGACGGTTTCCATCGCTCGCAAAAACCGCATAAAGAAGCTGCTCTCTCTTTTATGGCTTCGCTTGATTGGCACATAGAAAAAGGTCGTGGAAGAAAGGCTTGTCGAGCCGCACCACAAGCCACCTTTCTTTTCCCTGAAACGGGTTAGCCAGAACCGGCGCCGCTCCCCCTTCCCAGGGAGCTTCTGCGACGCGCGTGCGGATCCATTCAAGCAGTTTTTGCACCTCTTCCGATTGAGCGTAGGAGGGCGGAATCAGGCTTTCAGCAGGAGCATCGAGCGATAAGCAGATGAGATGAAGCGGCCGGAGCGCTTTCAGCTCTTCAAAAAACTTTCTTCTGACCAACAGTTGAGCATTCTGGTCATGCTCATGCAAATTTTTCAGTTTCTCGGCAAAGACGCTGACGAGGAGAAGAAGCAGAGAGGGATCGGTCGTTCCTCGAGGAACAAAGAGAACGTTATTTCTCCGCTCAGCAACATCTTTTGGCAGAGGGGCC
>Ga0364908_10236_pt1 | contig 17782 bp, 17 predicted proteins | sample ExccelJu500002D4_2_FD_206965 | JGI IMG/M metagenome (GOLD analysis project Ga0364908, IMG submission 206965) | Enriched cells from Trout Bog Lake Hypolimnion, Wisconsin, USA - BchlTB.July02.5000.02.D4 | ecosystem: Environmental > Aquatic > Freshwater > Lake > Hypolimnion/Profundal zone | place...
GCTAAAGTGGCCACTACTGGCAGACGACCGATTAACTCGGGAATCAAGCCAAATTTAATTAAATCTTCGGGCTCCACTTCAAGCAGCAGATCGGAGACACCACGATCATCCTTACCGGGAACGGTTGCATTAAAGCCTATACCTGTTTTGGCAGAACGTTGTTGAATAACTTTTTCAAGACCATCAAAAGCGCCGCCACAAATGAACAGAATATTAGTGGTGTCAACTTGCAAGAAATCTTGATTAGGGTGTTTACGGCCACCTTGAGGGGGCACAGAAGCCATTGTCCCCTCAACGAGCTTAAGGAGCGCCTGCTGAACACCCTCACCCGATACATCACGAGTAATTGAGGGGTTATCAGACTTACGCGAGATCTTATCGATCTCGTCGATATACACAATGCCGCGTTGCGCTTTTTCAACGTTGTAATCGCAAGCCTGGAGTAATTTTTGAATGATGTTTTCAACATCCTCGCCAACATATCCCGCTTCGGTGAGCGTTGTTGCATCAGCCATCACAAACGGTACATCCAGCATGCGTGCCAATGTTTGAGCCAGTAAAGTTTTACCAGAGCCCGTTGGACCGATTAGAAGGATATTGCTCTTAGCTAATTCAACGCCATCAACCATGGCCTTAGCAGGCAATTTTGATTTAGTGTCTGCCGCCTTGTCTACAGATTCAATTTCCTTGCCATCTTTATCAAGTTTAGCCTTCTTCGGCTTAGGCAAATATTGCAAACGTTTGTAATGGTTGTAGACCGCAACAGCTAAAGTTTTTTTAGCGTGATCCTGCCCAATGACATATTGATCTAGGTTTTCACGGATTTGATGGGGCGTAGGCAAAGAACCATCGCCCTCTTCCTTTGGTAGCTTGGCAATTTCTTCCTGAATGATGTCAGTACATAAGTCGATACATTCATCGCAAATAAAAACAGAAGGGCCGGCGATCAGTTTTTTAACTTCATGCTGACTTTTGCCACAAAAGGAGCAATATAAAATCTTATCTGAACCGCTAGTAGTTGGGGTATCGCTCAAAATAATTACCTATTTGTAAGTGCCGTGACTTAAGGGCGCTTTTCAATAACCTTGTCGATCAAGCCGTATTCACGGGCCTGCTCTGCAGACATAAAATTATCGCGGTCAGTATCTTTGGCAATCGTCTCAATGGATTGACCAGTACGATCGGCCAAAATTTTATTTAAACGCTCACGCAAATACAAAATCTCACGAGCCTGGATCTCTATATCAGACGCCTGACCACGGGCACCGCCCAATGGCTGGTGAATCATCACACGTGAGTTGGGCAAAGCGTAGCGCTTACCTTTCTCACCGGCACACAGTAAGAAGGCGCCCATACTGGCAGCCATTCCCATACATAATGTGCTGACGTGCGGCTTAATAAATTGCATAGTGTCATAGATGGCCAGACCAGCAGAAACCGAACCGCCTGGAGAATTTATATAAAGAGAAATCTCTTTATCTGGATTTTCACTTTCCAAAAATAAAAGCTGTGCAATCACTAGATTTGCGGTTTGATCATTTACCTCACCCACCAAGAAAACCACACGCTCTCTCAGTAGGCGGGAATAAATGTCATAAGCTCGCTCGCCACGCCCAGAAGTTTCAATCACCATGGGCACTAAGCCCAAGGATTTAGGCTCTAAATTCTCTGAAAGGGAATGATTCTGGATCATGGGATTGGGCCTTTATAAAAGATTAAATACTTTATGAAGATCAGTTTAACTTGCTGAGCTCTTCAAAAGAGATGGCTTTGTCAGTTACTTTTGCAAGTGACGTGAAATACTTAATCACGTTATCTTCTAAGACCAAATTCTCAATATCCTTTAAGCGGCTTGGATTGCTGTAGAACCAACGCACCACTTCTTTTGGATCTTCGTAAGTAGCAGCCTGCTCATCGATCTCAGTCTTAATTTGATCAGCAGTTGCAGCCAAGTTTTGCTGCTTAACAAGGTCACCCAAAATCAAGCCAAGACGAACACGTTTAGTAGCTTGTTCGGCAAACATTTCAGCAGGGATCGGAGCGTCTTTTGCATTTGGAATGCCACGTTGCATCAAGTCTTGACGTGCAGACTCAACCAATCGCTCCTGCTCAGAGGCAACCAAAGATTTTGGAACATCGAGTTCACACAAGCTATTGAGCTTTTCCATCACTTCGTTTTTCAACAATGAAGTGATACGGCGCTTTACTTCGCGATCTAAGTTTTCTTTTACTTCTGCACGCATTTTTGCAACACCACCTTCAGTTACACCCATTGACAATGCAAAGGCATCATCAACGGCGGGAAGGTGTGGCCAATTCACTGATTTAACAGTGATCGTGAATTCGGCTGTTTTGCCAGCCACATCTTTGCCATGGTAGTCAGCAGGAAATGCCAATGGGAAAGTTTTGCTTTCACCGGCTTTCAGGCCCAATGTAGCCGCCTCAAACTCAGGCAACATACGGCCCTCACCCAAAACGTACTCAAAGTTTTCTGCTTTGCCGCCAGCAAATTCAACACCATCAATCTTGCCAACAAAGTCGATCACCACTTGATCGCCAGCTTGGGCTGCTGTGTTCGCACCGCCATCTCCATGATGACCAGCTTCACCGCGTGGGTGATAGTGAACTTGCTGTTTGCGCAAGACATCAATTGCGCGATCGATCTCAGGATCTGCGATTTCGGTAAGGTACTTAGTCACTTCAGCTTTGCTAAAGTCGCCAATTTTTACTTCTGGCAATACTTCAAACAATGCATCAAACACGATTGTGTCTGCTTCTAATTCACTCTTAGGCTCTAAGCGCGGCTGTCCTGCTAGCGCGATCTTTTCTTTTTGCGCGAGTTCATAAAACAACTCAGAGGCTTTGTCGAACTGAAGTTCGAAATCTACCTGCATACCATATTGTTTTTCAACTATATTCTTAGGCACTTTGCCTGGACGGAAACCGGCCATCTTCATGGTCTTGCCTAATTTAACCAAGCGGGCTTCACGCGCCTTAGCCAAATCGGCACGAGCAAATTCCAAGGTTACTTTGCGGTCTAACTGACCTAAATTTTCTATCTGCACAGCCATTCTCGTCTCTTAATTGAAAAACAGGGTATGTGAAGTCCAAGCCAAGTAGCACTTTGTGGTGCGAGGAGGGGGACTCGAACCCCCACACCATTACTGGCGTCAGGACCTAAACCTGGTGCGTCTACCAATTTCGCCATCCTCGCGCGAATTTCCGCAAACGCTACCGAGCTTAAACTTCACTCTAAAGACCGTAATTCTACAATGCTCGGCGTATTTAGACTTTATAAAGCAGGGAGACGGCATGAACAGCAATGCCCTCACCCCTGCCTAAATGCCCTAAAGACTCATTTGTTTTGGCCTTTAGATTGACATGGCTAGGTGTAATGGCTAAGTCAGCAGCAATATTTCGAACCATCTCAGGCAGAAAATCAGCCAATTTGGGCTTTTGGCAAATGATGGTGGCATCGACATTGCCAATGTGAAAACCAGCCGCCTGAATCTTTTGCAAAGCTGCTCTAAGCAAAATTCGACTATCCATGTCTTTAAAAGCAGGATCTGTATCAGGAAAGAGCTGCCCAATATCATTTAATCCGGCAGCCCCCAGCAAGGCATCCGTAATCGCATGCAATAAGGCATCCGCATCAGAGTGACCCAATAACCCCTTTTCATAAGGGACGTGAACACCGCCCAAAATAAGTTTTCGATTCTCCACCAAGGCATGGACGTCATAGCCCTGCCCAATACGAAATTGCGGAATATGAATGGGAGATTGAGTCATAAAGATAGCTAGAAATTAGTTGCGAGCTGCCATCAGCAAAGACTGCATGAGCTCCCAGTCTGCAGGATGGGTTACCTTAAAATTACGAATAGAGCCTTGAACCAAAAGCGGCTTTGTACCTGCCAACTCCATTGCACTGGCCTCGTCAGTCACATCCGCATCCCCAAGAATAGCAAGCTCTAGCGCATCATGCAGCTGCTTTAAACAAAACATTTGGGGGGTTTGTGCCTGCCAAAGATGATCTCGTGAAATTGTTTTATCCACCCTAGTAGGATTACCTGCAATCGCAGAATTAAAATCAGAATGCTTCAATGTATCGGCCACAGGAATAGCCAGCAAACCTCCAGAATCAGATGGTTCGACTGCCTCCATTAATTGGCCTATCAATTTTGGCGTAATACCAGGGCGCGCAGCATCATGGACTAAAACCCAATCATTCTCAGAGACACCAGCCGTCAACATGGCTGCTAAAGTGTTTTTGACTGTTTCCTGGCGGGTTGGACCGCCCGTAGGCAAAAAATGCAATGGCTTGTTGTAATTGGGGCTGGCGGCAAGCTTAGACAAAATCGGGTTATCGATAAAACTATGACTCACTGCTACCCATACCGAGTTAACTCGAGGGCTTTGCATAAAAGCTTCCAACGCGTAAGCAAGCATTGGGCGCCCCGCCAATTCTTGAAATTGCTTGGGAAGCTCGCCCCCCAAACGCAAACCAGCCCCTGCAGTCGGCAAAAGGGCATGACATTCGGGCAACTTGCTATTTATTGTGGATATCAACAAAAGACTGCATGGTCTTTTCAAGATAGCTACCCATCAGCCCTTGCATTGAGTTTCCATAAAAACGAATGATCTGGGAAAGCATCTGACTAGAAAAAACAGGGGCACCTCCAGCCTCTTCTTCCAAAATAATTTGCAGAAGAATATTGCGAGTGAGATCATCGTCAGTTTTGGCATCCAGCACTCTGAACACCTCCCCAGACATCACCAAAGCCTTGATGTCTGATAAGGTCACATAAGCACTCGTTTGGGTATCGTATAGACGGCGATTGGGGTATTTTTTAATTAAACGCTCATCACTTGGAGTCTTGGTACGGGTGGCCATTTATGTTTCCTCAATTTATGTACTGCAATGCAACATCGGCATAGTTTATCCCTAGTTTCTACTTTGGGTAAATTTGCCGATGTTGGGCACTTAATATGGCCTAAAAACAGCTTAGCCCGTATGCAAACCGCCATTTAAGGAGAAGTCAGCACCAGTTGCATAACCGCCATCCTCTGAAGCAATCCAACAGCAAATTGAAGCGATTTCTTCTGGAGTGCCAAGGCGTTTGACTGGAATCCCAGCAACAATCTTCTCAAGTACATCCTCACGGATCGCCTTAACCATGTCGGTGCCAATATAGCCAGGAGAAACGGTATTGACTGTGACGCCCTTAGAGGCAAGCTCTTGGGATAAGGCCATCGTAAATCCATGCAAGCCTGCTTTTGCGGTTGAGTAGTTTGATTGGCCGAATTGTCCTTTTTGACCGTTTACAGAGGAGATATTGATAATGCGACCCCAACCGTTATCAGCCATGCCATCAACCACTTGTTTGGTGACGTTAAATAAGGAATTGAGGTTGGTATCAATTACTGCCTTCCAAGCATCCGGAGTCATTTTACGGAAAACACTGTCGCGGGTGATGCCTGCGTTGTTTACCAAGACATCCACACGCCCTACTTCGGCCTTCACCTTATCAAACGCAGCAACGGTACTATCCCAATCAGACACATTGCCCTCTGAAGCAATAAAGTCAAATCCCAATGCTTTTTGCTCACCTAGCCAACGGTCTTTTCGTGGAGAATTCGGACCACATCCGGCAATTACCTTGAAGCCATCTGCGGCCAAGCGTTGACAGATAGCAGTACCAATACCACCCATACCACCAGTTACGTATGCGACTTTTTGAGACATTGTGCTCCCCCTTGTGAAATCAGTTTTATTATTAAATTAAACAGCTGTACCAATTTTTTCTTTTACATACTTACCCGGTGCAGCCTCCAACTTTTTGTACTTCGCGTTACCGAATGTCGTTTTGGCTGGCACTTTTTTTCCGCCAAATTGTGCAAGCCACTTTGTATAGTTTGGCCACCAGCTTCCTTTGATCTCTTTGGCGCCCGCCAACCATTCATCGGCCGTTTTAGCAATAGCGTCATTCTCAAAGTAATAGCGTTTATTTTTTGCTGGCGGATTGATCACACCAGCTATATGTCCGGAGGCACCTAATACAAAACGGTTTTTCCCTTTGAGGAGATGCGTGGATTCATATGCCGATTTCCAAGGAACAATATGGTCCTCTTGGGATGCATAAATATAAGCTGGAATAGTGATCTTGCTTAAATCAATTTTTTGCCCACAAATAGTCACTGTGTTTGGCTTGATCAAATCATTTTGCAAATAGGTATGACGTAAATACCAGCAGTACATCGCCCCGGGTAAATTGGTGCCATCGCCATTCCAATAGAGCAAATCAAATGGCGGCGGAGAATTTCCCTTTAAGTAATTCTCAACTACGTAATTCCATACCAGGTCATTGGGACGTAAGAAGGAAAAGGTATTTCCAAGATCCAAGCCCGACATCATCCCAAAGTTTCCGCCCTCACCACCGATGGTGGTTTCACGCATCTTTACCATGGTCTCATCGATAAAGACGTCCAGCACACCGCTATGAGAAAAATCTAGCAAGGTAGTTAACAAGGTTACGCTGGCTACCGGATTTTCTTTTCTTGCCGCTAATACTGCAAGGGCGCAACTAGTGAGCGTACCCCCAACACAGAAACCAAGGATATTAATTTGCTTGCTGGCGCTGATCTCTTGCACAACCTCAATAGCCTTGATCACACCATCGCCAACATAATCTTCCCAGGTCGCTTTTGCCATGGAATTGTCTGGATTTTTCCAGGAAACTAAAAATACAGTGTGACCTTCATTCACCATGTGACGAACCACGGAGTTATCCGGCTGTAGATCCAATATGTAGTATTTATTGATGCAAGGAGGCACCATTAAATAAGGTCTTTCAAAAACAGTCTCGGTGGCTGGTTTATATTGAATCAACTCAAACAGCGGGCAACGAAAAACAACTTGGCCTTCGGTAGTGGCGATATTTTTGCCGACCTCAAATGCGCTCTCGTCAGTTAAGGACACCTTCCCCTTTTTCATATCGCCAAGGAGATTAACAATCCCGTTTTGAATAGACTGGCCTTGGGAGCTAATGATGTTCTCTAAAACTTCTGGGTTGGTTGCGATGAAATTGGACGGCGATAATGCATCAATCATCTGCTCTGTGGTGAACAAGATTTTTTGCTTTGCTTTTTCATCAGCCTCCACCGCTTTTGCCAAATTCATCAAATACTTTGAATTAAGCAGATAAGTTGCGGCGATGATTTTGCTCCATGAAGAGTGCCAAGCTTTTCCTGCAAAACGACGATCCTTGAGTTCAATTGCTTCAGGATTGGTTGCCAGATGCGCCAACTCAGCGAAATAGTCTTTCTGAATTTCAGTCAAACGCTCTGAAGGAATTAAGGCCATATGATGGGGCGCCAGGGATGGCGTGCTACCAGAATTCATTCCTGCAAACATAGTCGTCTCTTATAGTGAATGGATACATTCTCGTTGCATATATGCGCTAAGGTTATACGCACTAACCCTAGCAAATACCAAATTCTAGTAATAACCCGCCAAAGAGTCTATGCAGAAATCCAGATAAAAGATGCAAACCGACCAGTTAAGCCATCACGACGATAGGAAAAGAAGTGTTCTTTTTCTTGATAAGTACAGTGTGAGCCACCGCTAATATCCTTCAAGCCTAAAGCCAATAAACGCTGCCGGGCAAGCACGTAGAGATTTGCCAAATACTTTCCTTCGCGCCCAGCAATCGGAATAAAAGCATCAGGCGGAATTGCCAGCCCATCTGAGCAAAATGCATGAAAAACGTCTTCGCCGACCTCAAATGCGTGTGGGCCAATCGCAGGCCCCAGCCAAACCAGAATATCTGCTGGTTTTAAGTCTGTACTCAGCCGAAGGATCTCTTGCATCGTACTCTCCAGAACTCCCCCACAAAGACCGCGCCAGCCGGCGTGCGCGACCCCCACCACTTCGCCATTGGAGCTACTAAATAAGACTGGCAAACAGTCTGCTGTCATCACAACTAAGACTTCATTGGGAACATTAGTCACTGCAGCGTCAGCCTCAATACCTACTTTTTGAAAAAGGGACCTAGATATGGGCGTGCTCACTGCAACACCATGGCTTTGCTTTAACCACAGTGGTTCACTTGGTAATTGAGTCTTCAGAATATTGCGATTTTCCAATACCGCCCGAGGATCATCGCCTACGTGATCGCCTAAATTTAAAGAGGTATACGGCGGCTTGCTGACGCCCCCGGCACGCGTACTAAATCGTGCCTGTACCCCTGGCGGCAAAGACCATTCTGGTGTCAAAAGAGGCATTAGCGGTGATCGTTTTGGATGGAGGCCATTAAGCCCGCCTCTGTTGGAAGGCTATCTAATTCAATTGCCACCTCAGACATCAAGTCCATCAGGTCAGCAGGCGGTAAACGAAACCAGGTCATCGTCTCATGGGTAGCGGGATGTTCCAAACTCAGAGCATAGGCATGCAATGCTTGCCTCTGAAATGGCAGCGTTTTAGCTGCGCCAGGCGTTTTTTTGCGATAAACGGGGTCTCCAAGCAACGGAAAACCCAGTGACTCTAAATGCACTCGAATTTGATGGGTTCTGCCAGTCTCTAATCGGCACTCCAATAAAGCAAGCGGGCTTGCAGCAAACTCGCCCTTGGCCAAACGCCGAAATAAGGTAGCCGCTGGTTTGCCTTGGGCGACACCGGCTGCCATACGCAAACGATCCCTTTGATCACGTCCAACTGAAGCCAGAACTTTGCCTTGGCTAGGTGCTTCACCCCAAACCCAAGCCAAATAGCGTCTGCCAACGGTTCTTTCTTGCAATTGACGCACCAGAGCAGTTTGAGCCAGAGCGGTGCGCGCCACCACCATCAGACCAGAGGTATCTTTATCTAAACGATGCACAATGCCAGCCCTAGGCAGCAGCTTGAGCTCTGGATAATGAAACAAGAGTCCGTTGAGCAAAGTGCCCGTCCAATTGCCTGCTGCAGGATGGACCACCAAGCCAGGAGGCTTATTAACCACAATGATGGAATCGTCTTCGTACACAATGTCCAGGGGGAGGTTTTCTGGACTAAAAGCAAATTGTTCAGGCATTTCTTGTGGAAAAACCTTAATACTTTCGCCACCACGCAGTAAATACCGGGCTTTGGTGATTTTTCCATCGACCATCACAGCCCCCGCCTCAACCCAGGACTTGAGGCGATTTCGTGAATAATCAGGCAAAGCAGCAGCCAAAATCTTATCTAAACGCTCGCCTGCCACCTCATGGGACATTTCTAGAGCAATGAAATCCTCTTCATCGATATAATCAACGGGATTCGAATCAGGAGTTTGCGGCAATGCCACGCTTAAAGAGCCTTTCAGTTATGTCGGACGTTATTTCAAACGCCAGTTTAAGGCTTGCGGCTATTGTTGAGTCATCTCGCCAAAAAGGCCACAAATCTTTCAAAATTATCCCCGGTACCCTATTACTCACCCTCAGCGCTGCTTGCTTATTACTCACTGCTTGTGCTGGTAGCGATGGCCAGAAGGATGATACCGATGTATGGTCTGAAACCAAGCTTTACTCTGAGGCAACTGCAAAGCTCAACGATGCAGACTATGCAAAGTGCGGTAAATATTTCGACAAATTAGAAGCCCGCTTCCCTTTTGGCCCCTACTCACAGCAGGCACAAATTAATGCCGCTTATTGTTACTGGAAGGCTGAAGAGCAACCCCAGGCGATTATTGCAATCGATCGCTTCATTAAATTACATCAAGGTAGCGAGAGCCTGGATTACGCGTATTACCTTAAAGGACTCATTACCTTCAACGATGACTTGGGTTGGCTTGGTAGGTTTACTGGGCAAGACTTAAGTGAGCGCGATCCTAAGGCTGCCAAAGAAGCATTTGAATCATTTAAGACGGTGGTTGAGCGCTTCCCAAACAGTAAATATGCGCCTGATTCTCTTGATCGCATGCGTTATATCGTGAACTCGCTGGCAGAGTCAGATGTTCGTATCGCCCGTTATTACTATGAACACGGGGCTTATTTGGCATCAGCTAATCGCGCCCAATTAGTCATTCGAGATTATGACCGCGCCCCAGCTGTTGAAGAGGCTTTGTACCTATTGGTTAAGTCTTACGAAAAGTTAAACATGCCCGAACTGAGCAATGACGCTTTGCGTGTCCTTCAACTGAACTTCCCTGACAGTCAGATCCTAGTGACAGGACAAACCCCCAAGAAAGAGCGTCGCTGGTGGCAGCTGTGGAATAAGTAATCTACTAAGATCAAGAATAAGGGCGCTTTAATAGGCGCCCTTTTTTCATCCCATCAATCTTCAAACCGATAACTACTCGATCGATACTGGCACCCGAGGCGCTAGGGCACATAAAAGCTCATAACCAATAGTGCCGCTCATCTGAGCGACATCATCAACCGAAATGACCGTACCCCAGAGCTCTACTACAGTCCCAACTCCAGCAGCAGGCGCACCTCGTAAATCAATAGTAAGCATATCCATTGAAACTTGACCAACGATCGGGCAAGATACCCCCACCCCACTCTCAGATTCAACCCAAACTGGGGTTCCATCTTTTGCATGCCGTGGGTAGCCATCGGCATAGCCGCACGCCACCACTCCAATCCGCATATCTTCAGGAGCCTCATAACGACCGCCATAGCCTACCCGATCACCTTTTTTAAGCTCCTGAACATCAATAATTTCACTGCGCAGTTGCATGACAGGCTCGAGGTGGGCATGCGCAATGTCGGCATGGCGCCCAGTAGGAGAGGCCCCGTAGAGCATGATGCCTGGTCGCGCCCATTCACCAACGGCATTGCGATGCCACAAAATAGCGGCTGAGTTACCCAGTGAGCTTGATGCCTCCAGGCCCTCAATGGTTTCTTGGAGACACTCCATTTGTTGGCCTACTGTAGGCTGTCGATCCATTTGATCGGCATTGGCAAAGTGGGTCATATGGTGCAAGTGGTAGCCAGCAGCATGTAGGCGATGAAATGCGTTTCGATAGGCCTTAGGAGTAAATCCAAGGCGATTCATTCCGGAATTCAGTTTTAAGAAAATATTTAAAGGCTTACCAGCTAAAGCATTCGTTTCCAACCACTGGATCTGCGCCTCGCAATGGACCACTAGATCCAAATGTAATTCACGGGCAACTGGGATCTCATTCTCATGAAATAAACCCTCCAAGAGCAAAATACGGCCCTGCCACTGCTGCGCCCTGAGCCATTGCGCATCCTCAATGTCCAGCAAGGCAAATCCATCAGTCGATTCAAGACCCTGCAAAGCACCTTCAAGACCATGCCCATAAGCTTTGGCCTTAATAACGGCCCAAATTTTGGACTCTGGTGCTAACTCGCGAACACGGTTTAAATTATGCCGAAAGGCACTGGTGCGAATAGATGCCAAAATTGGTCGATTAATCAAGCGATTAGCTAAACCAGTCATATCCACCCCTCCTTTCATGTTTTAATTGCACTAATGACTAGATTGTACGAATGAACCGCAGTTTTTACATCATTATGGCGGCGCAATTTTTTTCGTCGCTTGCTGATAACGCATTGCTGATCGCAGCAATTGCCCTCTTGGTCCAGCTCAATGCTCCGGCCTGGATGACTCCTTTACTCAAATTATTCTTCGTACTCTCCTACGTCTTGCTAGCAGCCTTTGTGGGCGCCTTCGCCGATTCCAGGCCCAAGGGCAATGTGATGTTCATTACCAATACCATTAAGTTTGTAGGTTGCATTGTCATGTTGTTTGGGGCTCATCCATTGTTTTCATACGCCATTGTGGGACTTGGAGCCGCAGCCTACTCTCCAGCCAAATATGGCATCTTGACCGAACTTCTCCCCCCTGAAAAACTGGTTGCCGCTAATGGCTGGATTGAGGGGCTGACGGTGAGCTCGATTATTTTGGGTACCGTCCTTGGGGGCGTCCTGATCAGCAATGCAGTATCCCAAACACTATTGGGCTTTGATATGCCCTTTATTGATACCGGCATAGATACCCCTGCTGAGTCAGCCATTCTTGTCATTATGATGATTTATGTGGTCGCCGCCATGATTAATCTGCGTATCCCAGATACGGGTGCGCGCTACATGTCGCAAAAAACCAATCCCCTTGAGTTAATTAAGGATTTTGCGCATTGTTTTACAACCCTCTGGGATGACCGTCTAGGGCAAATCTCCTTAGCTGTTACCACCCTTTTTTGGGGTGCCGGCGCTACCTTGCAATTTATTGTTATTAAGTGGGCTGAAGTTGCTTTGCATATGAATCTGTCTCAAGGAGCCATTTTGCAAGCTATCTCCGCTGTTGGTGTTGCCTTCGGTGCAGTCTGGGCTGCCTGGCGCGTGCCTCTGCGCAAATCACTCTCAGTACTCCCCTACGGCATTGCTATGGGCGTGGTTGTTTGCATCATGGCTTTATACAACTCCAATATGCTTCCTGACACCACGCTCTTTACAGTCGGACAACTGAAACTGAGTCTTAATTTATTGCCGGCGTATGGCTTATTAATACTGGTAGGCAGCTTGGCTGGTTATTTTGTGGTTCCAATGAATGCCCTGTTGCAACATCGTGGTCACGTCTTGATGTCTGCAGGTCATTCGATTGCCGTCCAAAATTTCAATGAAAATATTTCTGTTTTGATGATGCTGCTGGTGTACTCATTGCTCATTTGGCTCGATATCCAAATTCAATTTGTCATTATTGGGTTTGGAATCGTCGTGAGCGCCCTCATGTGGCTTGTAATCAAGCGCCATGCCGCCAATCAAGCACAATATGACTCCATGCATCTGATTGGCGAAAGCAAGCACTAGAGGCTGTGTAAGACCGAGCGAGCGAGGATCAAGTCCTGCCAAAGCAAGGCCTTATCTTTAGGCCTGGCGAGCAATTGATTTAATTCAAACGACGCAATCAAGGGCACTTCTTCATACCCGTCCGCCGCAATACCCAAAACAGTTTCTCTTAACTGAGGCAAGGGATCGCGCTCACCTGAGAGTTTCTGTGCGGCTGGACCACCGAAGGCAAAAGCAATGACTGGCAAAGAACCCAATTGCGCCTCTTTACCTGCCAAACTTTCTGCAGGGTTCTTCCAAACCCACTCATTTTGGTCAAGCCCTAGGGCGCGAACAATATTGTGAAATAAGGTCTGCGCATCACCCTGGGGTGGCGAACCAAAGAACCACCACATGCCTTTATGCTGCCCTGGTGGACTAAACTCATCCGCTTGTGCGACAGGGCTGGTTGACTCTGGATGGATGTCGGACTGAGGTACATCACGGGAAGTCCATTCGGTAATTCCCATTTCTTTTAAGAAAATGGAGCGCGTACTAGTATTCATATTGCTAGCTTAATCGATTTAGCCATCACGATCGCATCTTCACGCAATCCAGTCTCTGGATTGCTGGGGTAATAATTTTTACGGCTGCCGATCGCTTCAAAACCCATCTTTTCATACAACTTGAGGGCATTGGTATTGGAGGGGCGCACCTCCAAAATGATGCGCGGCATATTTTGCTGGGCTGCCACCCCCTCAATAGCCTTCATCATGCGCTGAGCAATGCCATGGCGACGCAAACTAGGGGCAACCGTAATATTAAGAAGATGAAGTTCATCCACTGCAGGATAGAGAATGCAATATGCCCAAAGCACCTCTGGATCCAAAAATGATCCTTTCACAGTCTGATCAGACGCAGGACGAATGCAATACGCCCAATGACCCGCAGCCAATGAATCGGAAAAATTGCCCTTGGTCCATGGGTGAATATGAGATTGATTCTCTATTGCCAAGACGGCTTCCAGGTCTACTGTACTCATCGGCAAAAAGGAAAGTTCAGCCTCCCCATCTGCTTGTGAACTGGTATTGACCGACATTGCTAGGCCCCGAATGCGTTTTCACGCTCTAAAGTAGTTAAAGCTACTTTATTACGGACATACAAGGGTTCGAGAGCGTGCACTTCCAGTTGTCCGCCTTGATCCCATAGGTATTGGCCTTGGAGAAGCACACCCATAGCATGTACGCCAATTTGAGAATCCATCCTAGCCAGGGGCAAAGCTGGTTTAGCAGTGATCAGTAGACGCTCACCAAATTCTGCTATGGCACTACCCGCTACAAACTGAGCGCCCGTCAGATCGACCTGTTCTGGCGCGCTTAACATGACTTCACTCATACGCCTAGGTAAGGCTGCGGGCTGTGTTTCATATTGAGCCCAATACACCTCGCCCATGCGTGCATCCACCGCAACCACAAATTGCGCATGATCCTGAGTCATTACTTGATTAAATGGGCCGCTGACAGAAAGTTGTGCTGCAATCGCATCTAAGCTGCAGACCGGCAGGACGGGAAGATTGGCAGCAATTGCTAAACCTTGAACGGCAGCTACTCCTAGGCGAACTCCCGTAAATGCACCAGGCCCAACGCCAATGGCGATTGCATCTAAGTCTTTGAGCCTTGTATTTGCTTGGGCAAGCAGCTCTTCAATCCAGGGAAGCAGTAGCCCACTAGCGCCTGCGGACACCTTTTGATGCCTAACTAATGGCGCAGACTCACCTAAAGATAAAGCCACCGAACACCAGGCTGTAGAGGTGTCGATGGCTAATAATGCAGTCAATTTAAATCCTTAATAACAAACCCCAATTGCACTTAATTAGGCGCTCAATCCTTGAATCACTTCAACGGGCGCCTGGACAAGCTCAATTAAAACACCTTCCCCGCTAATCGGGAATTGATCATTGCCTTTGGGGTGCACAAACGTAATGTCATAGCCTGCAGCACCTTTACGAATACCGCCAGGGGCAAAGCGTAGGCCCTTGGCAGTAAGCCACTCTACTGCCTTTGGTAGATCATCAACCCAAAGACCAATATGATTAAGAGGAGTTTGATGAACTGCTGGCTTTTTTTCAATGTCAAAAGGTTGCATGAGGTCAACCTCAATCTCATGCGCACCTTTACCAATTGCGCAGATGTCCTCATCGACGTTTTCACGCTCAGATACAAAAGTGCTCTTGTACTCAAACCCCAATAAGTCTACCCAAAGGGTTTTTAGGCGGTCTTTATTTTCGCCTCCAATAGCAATTTGCTGAATACCCAATATTTTGAATGGCTTTGTCATTGTTATTTACCTATTCAAAACGAATAATCAATTGATCAACTGCCAAGCTATCACCCTCTTTTGCACAAATTTCGGCGACCACACCATCTTGCGCAGCCGTCAAGGTATTTTCCATTTTCATCGCTTCAATGGCAGCAATTTTTTGACCGGCTGTTACTGCATCGCCCACCTTAACGGCAATGGTCGTAAGTAAACCAGGCATTGGTGACATCACTAACTTAGAGGTATCAGGCGGAACTTTGACTGGCATACGGCGCTGTAGCTCAGCGCCCAATGGACTCAAGACCATACATTCAAACTGCGCACCATCGAGCACCAATAGGTATTTGGTGCCACGACGCTCAACCTGTGCAGTTATTTTACTGGTGCCATTAATGGTGGCATGCAGACAAATTTCACCTGGACGCCAGTTACTGACGATGTCATAACGACTAACCCCATCAGCCTCTTCTATATATACAGAGTACACATTTTCTTTTAGCTCTAATCGAATTGGAATCTCATATGGATCTTCTTTTGAGCCAACCCGAGCACCTGTTACCACTACAAATTTCTTGGCAATGATCATTTCATGGCCAACCAACTGACCATCAATCATCTTGATGTGTTCAAGATAGCGATATCGCATAAATGCAGCTAATGCAGCTAACCGTCTTGGGTCAGCTGGTTGCACTGAATCGGTCTTAAAGCCTTGTGGGTATTCTTCTGCAATAAAACCCGTTGTGAAGTCACCCGATACAAAGCGTGGATGTTGCAGTAAAGCTGCTTGAAATGGGATATTGGAATGAATGCCGCGAATAACAAAGTCATTTAAGGCAGAACGCATCTTCTCAATGGCCTCCGTACGATCCTTGCCGTGCACGATCAACTTAGCGATCATCGAGTCATAGAACATCGGAATCTCACCACCCTCGTAGACGCCTGTATCGACGCGCACGCCATCCATTTCTTGAGGCGGGCGGTATTTGACCAGTCGCCCTGTGGAAGGCAAGAAGTTACGAAATGGGTCATCGGCATTAATACGGCACTCCATAGACCAACCGTCTAACTGAATATCCTCTTGCTTGAAAGCCAGCTTTTCACCAGCAGCAACTCGAATCATCTGCTCCACGAGATCAAGACCGGTAATACCTTCAGTGACAGGATGTTCAACTTGTAGGCGGGTATTCATTTCCAGGAAATAGAAAGACTTATCTTTACCTACAACAAACTCCACCGTACCAGCCGATTGGTAGTTAACGGCCTTTGCTAAAGCAACTGCCTGCTCACCCATGGCTTTGCGAGTGGCGGGATCAATAAACGGTGATGGTGCTTCTTCAATGACTTTTTGATGACGACGCTGAATCGAGCAATCACGCTCACCCAAGTACACCACATTGCCATGTGAGTCACCTAAGACCTGAATCTCAATATGACGCGGACCTTCAACAAACTTCTCAATAAAGACACGGTCATCGCCAAAACTATTGAGCGCTTCTGTGCGACAAGCAGTAAATCCTTCAAAAGCTTCTTTGTCATTAAAGGCAACACGCAGACCTTTACCGCCGCCGCCGGCCGAGGCTTTAATCATTACAGGATAGCCAATGCCCTGCGCAATCTTGACTGCATCCTCAGCTTTATCGATGGCTTCATTAAAACCAGGAATCGTATTGACTTTGGCTTCCAGCGCCAATTTCTTAGAAGCAATTTTATCGCCCATGGCCGCAATCGATTGGTGCTTAGGGCCAATAAAGACAATACCCTCCTCCTCACAACGTTTTGCAAACTGCTCATTCTCAGATAAGAAGCCATAACCAGGATGAACTGCTTGGGCGCCAGTGTCTTTACAGGCCTGAATAATGCGGTCCATTACCAAATAAGATTCGCGAGATGGTGCTGGCCCAATACAAACTGCTTCATCGGCCATCTGGACATGACGAGCCTCTTTATCGGCTTCAGAGTAAACGGCAACCGTTTTGATGCCCATCTTTTTAGCAGTTTTCATTACACGGCAAGCAATCTCGCCGCGATTAGCAATCAATATTTTTTTAAACATTTTGGTAGTCATGATGTATAGGTCCTTACAGAGGAATGTTGCCGTGTTTACGGGCAGGATTCTTCAAATCTTTATCCTTCAACATCGCCAATGAACGTGCGATACGTTTGCGGGTCTCGTGCGGCAAAATGACATCATCGATATAGCCGCGACGACCTGCTACAAATGGGTTCGCAAATTTGGCTTTGTACTCAGCTTCACGTGCTGTAATTTTGGCTGGGTCTGATTTTTCCTCGCGGAAAATAATTTCAACCGCACCTTTTGGTCCCATTACAGCGATCTCCGCTGAAGGCCAAGCAAAGTTCACATCGCCACGCAGGTGTTTGGAAGCCATCACATCATAGGCGCCGCCATAGGCTTTACGCGTAATCAATGTCACTTTAGGAACAGTGCAATCAGCGTAGGCATACAGGAGTTTTGCGCCATGCTTAATGATGCCGCCATACTCTTGTGCAGTACCCGGCATAAAGCCAGGCACATCAACCAAGGTGACTACTGGAATATTGAAGGCATCGCAGAAGCGAACAAAACGAGCTGCCTTAATAGAAGCCTTGATATCTAGGCAACCAGCCAGAACTAAGGGTTGATTAGCAACGATGCCAATCGAGCGACCCTCCATACGGGCAAAACCAATCAGAATATTTTTAGCGTAATCGGGTTGCA
>Ga0364908_10245_pt1 | contig 17029 bp, 17 predicted proteins | sample ExccelJu500002D4_2_FD_206965 | JGI IMG/M metagenome (GOLD analysis project Ga0364908, IMG submission 206965) | Enriched cells from Trout Bog Lake Hypolimnion, Wisconsin, USA - BchlTB.July02.5000.02.D4 | ecosystem: Environmental > Aquatic > Freshwater > Lake > Hypolimnion/Profundal zone | place...
CTGCGGTTAATGTATTTGAACCACTAGCTAGCGCTTGCTCTATCGGCTTAGCTAAGACCTTGCCAAACTCAACCCCAGGCTGGTCAAAACTGTTGATATTCCAGAGGGCACCGAGAGTGACGGTGCGGTTTTCATAGAGGGCAAGTAGGGCGCCAAGATAGAAGGCGTTGAGCTCGGGAAGTAAAAGAAGATTGCTCGGACGCTTGCCTGGATACACATCATTTGGATTTTGTGCATCCTTACCGTGTGCCAAGGCTTGCGCTTGTGCTAAACAATTGGAGAGCAGGATGCGGTGATGCGCCACCGCCTCAGGACGATCACTCATGGGTTTGCGAACCGCAATGAAGTCAATTGGAATGGTTTCCGTGCCCTGGTGAAAGAGTTGAAAGTAGGAGTGCTGGGCATTGCTGCCCGAACTACCAAATACCACTGGCGATGAAAACTTGACTGGCTTACCATCACGCCCAACGCTCTTGCCATTACTTTCCATATCCAGTTGTTGTAGCCACTTCGGAAACCAATCTAGCGCATCGGCATACGGAATCGCGGCAAAGGCTTTGATATCGTGCTTCTCTTGCTGATGCAATAGTGCGAGTGCCATGATGACAGGGAGGTTTTCTTCTAGTGGCGTATTCTTAAAATGCAAATCCATTGCATGTGCACCAGATAAGAAATCTTGGAAGGTCTTAAATCCGTATTGCAAGGCAATCGGTAAGCCTACTGCAGACCAAACGGAATAGCGACCACCTACCCAATCCCAAAATGGGTAGATATTGTCTTCCTCAACCCCGAAAGCTTTAGCGGCAGCAACGTTAGCGGTAACTGCATACAAGGAGTGTGCAATTTGTGCACTAGTGCAATTGTTGTCTTTGAGCCATGCAACCACTGCTTTAGCATTCATGGTGGTCTCTAAGGTCGTGAAGGACTTCGAAACGATAATGACTCGAGTGCTATTCGGCTGGGCACGTTGCAAAATACGAGCCAATTCTGCAGTATCGATATTCGATAAGAAATGCATACGCATGCCGCGGCTCTGAAGTCCTGGCACGTGAGAGAGGGCCTCAATGGCCAAGCGGGGTCCGAAGTCGGAGCCACCAATACCAATATGAATCACATCGGTAACACCAACCCATTGATTGCAGAGACTATCAATGCGACGCCAGACATCACTGACTGCAGGCATGACATCTTGCCCATCCAATAGAACAGGAGTTTTTGATACATTACGTAGGGCGGAGTGCAGAGCAGCACGACCTTCGCTGGCATTGACATGCTTGCCAGCAAAGAGATCGGCGATAAATTGCTCTAAACCAGCTTTACGAGATTGTGCAAAAAGATCTGACCATGCTTGATCGTCAATGCCCTGATAGGCAGTATCTAAAATGACATCAACGGCAGTATGGATGGTATTTGAGGCGTCTTTAAGAGGCATAAACCGATTTTATCAATACGGGGTGACCAAAGCCCTAAATGTCTGAAAATACGCAGATTTAGGCAGGATTGGGTAAAAGTTCTTTATAATTTGCCACTTCACTGCGAAGGAAGAGTGGCAGAGCGGTTGAATGCACCAGTCTTGAAAACTGGCGAGGATGAAAGTCCTCCGTGAGTTCGAATCTCACCTCTTCCGCCACAATCTGCATTAACTTCAATAGCGTCTCTAGGATCACATGAATCGATTGACTCAGCAGCTTTCAAGATTGTCCTTATTTGCTGGTTTGATAGTCGCCGCATTGCCCAGCATCGCTCAAAATATCGTAATGCCTGCTTTATCGCCTGAAGAATTAAAACAATTTAATTCTCAGCCCTTGTCGCCGAAGATTTCAGTGCCTGAGTTGGATGGGACTCAAACTGGCCCTACTCGCAATGGGCGTATGAATCAGAAAATGCAGGCACCTTCGGGCGCCCAGTCTGCTGGAGAAAAAGAAGCTGAAGCACTTGAAGGTAATGATGCTGTTCCGACAAGTCCACAAATAATCAAGAGCTTTTAAGCTTTAAACGCGCCGCCTTCGGTAAGCTTAGCAAGCTCCTCTTTTTCAATCCCCAATTCTTTTAGTAACTCTGCAGTGTGCTCGCCTAGTAGCGGAGGATGTCTGTTGACTTGTTGAGGTGTTTCAGAGAGTTTGACCGCAAAACCAATATTCGGAATGCTGCCCTCAACCGGGTGGTCAATCTCAATTCGCATTTTTCGATGTTTGCCGTGCTCACTATCAAAGGCTTGTGGATAGGTATTAATAGGGCCCGCAGGAATGCCTGAGGCAAGTAATTGATCAACCCACTCTTCAGATGTTTTGGTAATGAAGGTTTTCTCAAGCTCTTTAACTAAGATCAGGCGATTTGCTAGACGTAGAGGATTGGTCTTAAAGCGTTCGTCTTCAATGAGTTCTGGTCTGCCAATTTTTTCGCATAACAGTGACCATAGTTTTTGATTGGTCGCACCCATTACAAAATAACCATCCGATGCTTGCATGGCTTGGTAGGGGGCGCTCATATGATTGGCGGTACCGAGTTTGTAGGGCTCTACTCCGGTACCCCAGTACTGTGAGGTATCCCAAATTGAAAATGCCAAAGCAGAATCAAATAAAGAAGCATCAATAAATTGGCCTTCACCAGATTTTGTTTTGCCGATGTAGGCAGACAAAATTCCATAAGCAGCAAAGAGAGCGCAACCAATATCAGCAACCGGCACTCCAGCTTTAACTGGGGGGCCATCGGGGTAGCCTGTCACACTCATGACGCCAGACATGGCTTGAGCCATTAAATCAAAGCCAGGTCGATCGGCCCATGGACCAGTTTGTCCAAAGCCCGAGATGCTGGCATAAACTAAACCAGGATTGATCTTCTTAAGGCTTGGGTAATCCACCCCCAATTTCTTCATCACACCGGGGCGATAGTTTTCTACCAAGATATCGGCAGTTTTGACCAGTCGAAAGAAGATTTCCTTGCCAGCTTCCGTTTTAAGATTGAGGGTGACGCTGCGCTTGTTGCGATTCATGTTCAGAAAACCCATGCTGTCTGAACCCTTCATCTTGAAGCCCATCGAGCCACGCGTCTGATCTCCAGTGCCTGGAGGCTCAATTTTGATGACATCCGCCCCTAAGTCGGCCAAGAGCATGCAGCAGTATGGGCCAGCCATGACTTGGCTGACGTCGAGGACTCGAACGCCGGCAAGTGGGAGGGGCTTATTTGTAGGTGTTTGCATTACTGTCTCAGGCGTTTTATTTGTATAGAATGACTTGAGTAATCATAACCACAAAAAGATCAAATCCTCGGAGACGGTATGCGCCTTACATTCATTCTGCAAAAATTGTTTCAGACCCTCAGCCATTTTGCCTTGCTTGGCTTGGTATTCTCGCCCTTTGCAGTGAGCGCTGAATCAGTCTATCCATCCAAACCGATTCATTTGATTGTGGGTTTTGCCCCAGGTGGAGGTACCGATATTGTGGCAAGAGCGATTGCTCCCAAAATGGGTGAAATACTAGGTACTAGCGTGATTGTTGAAAATCGCTCAGGCGCAGCCGGGACTATTGGTGCTGATATGGTGGCTAAATCCAATCCTGATGGTTATACCTTGTTAATGGGGCACTCCAACTCCAATGCCATCGCTCCATTTGTATTGCCTAATGTGCAGTACAACGCAGCAAAGGATTTCACACCCATTACTTATTTAGGGTATGTCCCCAATGTACTAGTAGTGAATGCTTCTCTGCCAGTCAACTCTGTTGCGCAGCTTATTGCCCTAGCGAAAGCCAATCCAGGTCAGATGACTTACGGCTCTTCTGGCATTGGTAGTACCCAACATTTGGCAGGCGCGCTGTTTGCAAAGATTGCTGGAATTTCTTTAAATCACGTGCCTTACAAGGGTAGCGGTCAAGCGATTATTGATTTACTCGGTGGGCAGATCACGATGAATTTTGATACCTTGCCTCCGAACCTCCAGCAAATTAAAGATGGCAGTCTCAAAGCCTTGGCGATCTCTACACCAAAACGTCTAGCGATTCTGCCTAATGTACCCACCTTTCATGAAGCCGGTATTGTTGGATTTGATGTCACGAACTGGTATTCGATTATGGGACCTAAAGGGATGGATCCTGCGGTAGTCAACAAGATTGATCAAGCAGTCAAGGCTGCCATGAATGATCCGCAAATTAAGAAGACATTGGATTCTCAAGGCTTGCAACCAGAGGGACCTGCAACGCCAGCTGCCTTTGCATTATTTCTCAATGCCGAGTTGCTGAAATATCAGCGTTTAGTTAAAAGCCTCAACATCAAGGCTGAATAATCAGAATGACCGACATTGCTCAAGTTCACTTTGAGGTACGTGATGCCATAGCGCATATCACCTTTGATCATGTCAAAGCCCGTAACGCTATGACAATTTCAATGTACCAATCTTTGCAATCCATTTGCGAAGAAATTGCAAAGACTCCCAGTATTCGGGTGGCCATCTTTAGAGGAGCAGGCGGTAAGTCTTTTGTATCAGGCAGTGATATTAGCCAGTTTGCTAATTTTCACAATGGTGAAGAAGGTGTGATCTACGAGCAAAATATTGAACACTACTTTACGCCCTTAATCATGTTGCCAATCCCAACGATTGCCGTCATTGATGGCATGGCAGTCGGTGGTGGATTGGCGATTGCCAGTTGCTGTGATTTCCGAATCTCAACACCCGATGCCCGCTTTGGTGTACCCATTGCTAGAACCTTGGGTAATTGCCTATCTCCAGGCAATATTGCTTGGCTCAGCGCCCATTTGGGAATTCATCTAGTCAAAAGGATGTTGCTTCTCTCAGAAATGATTGCAGCTCCAGAGTTACTGCAACACGGTTATCTATTGCAAACCCATGAGGCAGATCAATTGGAGGGCGCAGCACTCGAGCTAGCAAAACGTCTCAGTAGCTTGGCTCCAATCACCCAGAAAGTGAGCAAACTATCTTTAGCACGTTTGATCAGAAATAGCCTTCCCAATTGTGATGATCTAATTAAAGAGTGTTACGGTAGCAAAGACTTTCAAAATGGTGTGAAGTCTTTTATTGCTGGTGAACCGCCCGTCTGGTCTGGTAACTAAGCTAGAAAAATCTCTTGGAGATTATTGAGATAGCGAAAGCCTTGCTCGCTGGCTTTGAGGAGTGCGGGATTGGGATCGAGTAAGCCCTGATTGCTTGCCTGGCTGAGCTCTCTAGAAATGATGCTGAGCGGTAGGCCAGTGCGCTCATTGAAGGTGATGGTTTGTACGCCTTCACTTAAACGCAATACATTGAGCATGAATTCAAAAGGCAGGTCCTCTGCAGCAATCTCCCGCGCTTCAATCAATGCATGACCTTGGGTCTCCATTGCTTTCATATATTGCTCGGGATGTTTTTCTCTTAATTGACGTGTGACCTTATCTGGGAAGGAGATCTTTCCATGCGCCCCAGCACCAATGCCGATGTAATCACCAAAGCGCCAGTAGTTGAGGTTGTGTTTGCATTCTTGACCCTGCTTGGCGTACGCTGACACTTCGTAGCGTTGATACCCCGCCTTTGTCAGTAAGGCAACATTTTGTTCGAAGATGGCGTCAATGATTTCTTCACTTGGGAGCTGCGGTGGAAAGCTCGCGAAGTAGGTATTGGGTTCCAGTGTGAGGTTATACAGCGATAAATGTGGAGTATTAAATGAAAGTGCAGTTGCGATATCCTCATGGGCTTGCTCGAGCGTTTGCTTTGGTAGGCCATACATCAAATCCAGATTGACAGACTTAAAGTGCTGCAAAGCAATTTCAATTGCAGCCTTAGCTTCTTTCCCACTATGAATCCGGCCCAAAGCTTTGAGCTGCTCATCACCAAAGCTCTGGATGCCTAGAGAAACCCGATTGATACCCGCTTGCGCAAAGGCGGCAAACTTTTCTGTTTCGACTGAGCCTGGATTGGCTTCCATCGTAATTTCTGCGTCGGGTTCAAGCTTGATGCGGGCGCGTACATCGGAGAGCAGCTCTTGCATGCCTGCTCCAGAAAGTAGACTGGGCGTCCCGCCGCCGATAAAGATGCTGTGGACTTGTCTACCCCAAATGCGTGGAAGTTCAGTTTCTAAATCTGCAATAAGAGCTTTGATGTAACGGGCTTCATCGAAGCCGGTTTTCCCTGCTTTAATCTGATGAGAATTAAAGTCGCAGTAAGGACACTTACGTTCACACCAGGGAAAGTGAATATATAAAGCCAGAGGAGGGAGCGCTGTGAACTGCGGGCGCAATAGGATTGAGCTAGACACGCTGATCCAGCTTGATTAACTCAGTGATGAGGGTTCGTAATGCTTGACCGCGATGACTAAATGCATTCTTCTCATTGGGTGAGAGCTCTGCCGCGGTTTTGCCTAACTCAGGAATATAAAAGTAGGGGTCATAGCCAAAACCGTGCTCCCCTCTGGGAATGTCGATGAACTCACCATCCCAACGGGCTTCTACTGTGATGGGGTTTGAATCATCGGCGCTTTGCAGCAGTACGAGAGCGCAGATGTAATAAGCACTGCGATCAGTTTGATTGGCAATAGCTGCTAGCAATTTTTGGTTATTGTCTGCATCGTTAGCATGCTCACCTGCATAACGCGCAGAATGCACTCCTGGAGCGCCATGCAATGCATTCACACAAATACCGGAGTCATCTGCTAAAGCAGGTAGCCCACTGAGTTGACTCGCATGGCGGGCTTTTGCTAAGGCATTTTCCAGAAAGGTATGAAAGGGTTCTTCTGCAGCTGGAATATCCAATTGTCCCTGAGGGATTACTTCAAACTCGAAGGGCGCCAATAATTCTGAAAACTCTTTGAGCTTTCCAGCATTGTTAGAGGCAAGAACCAGTTTATGCATTACGAATAAATTACTTGAGGGCTTGGGTTTGCAGTTTGCTTAATTCCTGAATACCTTGCTCGGCTAAATCCAACAGCTCAATCAGTTCGGCGCGTGAGAAAGCCGCTCCTTCGGCAGTCCCCTGAATCTCAATCATGCCGCCTTTACCAGTCATCACCACATTCATATCGGTATCACAGGAAGAGTCTTCTGGGTAATCAAGATCTAGTACTGGTTGACCTTGATAGATGCCAACCGAAATTGCTGCCACGCTATCAATGATGGGGTCTTGCTTGAGGATGTCAGCTCTTAAAAGATGGTTAACAGCATCACGGGCTGCAACATAGGCGCCAGTAATCGCTGCGGTGCGTGTGCCGCCATCGGCTTGCAAAACATCGCAATCTAAATGAATCGTGCGCTCGCCCAAAATTTCGAGATTGAAAACGCTGCGCATGGCACGCCCAATCAAACGCTGAATTTCTTGAGTACGCCCCGTTTGCTTACCTCTAGCAGCCTCTCGATCGCTGCGGGTATGGGTGGAGCGGGGCAGCATGCCGTATTCAGCGGTAACCCAACCCTCACCAGACCCTTTTTTATGTGGGGGCACTCGCTCTAAGACGCTAGCAGTACAAAGGACTTTGGTATCCCCAAAAGCAATGAGGACTGATCCCTCAGCATGCTTGGTAAATGAGCGAGTAATGGATACCTCACGCAATTGCTTGGGCGCGCGACCGCTGGGGCGGCTGATAGGGGTCTGGTTTTTGGTATTCATATTCTTTAGTCCTGAGGGATAGATCAATCTACAATGTTCATATGATATCGAGCATGACCGGTTATGGCAGCGCTTCCCGCCAAGTTTCCTTGGGCGCAGGGGTAGTTGCTGATCTGCAAATGGAGTGTCGGGCGGTCAATAGCCGTTTTTTAGACCTCGGATTTCGTTTGCCAGACGAATGTAGGGCTGCCGAGCCAGCCCTCAGAGAAATGGTCACCCAAAGCCTGGGTCGGGGTAAGGTCGAATTTAGGGCGGCATGGCGCATTAACTCGAATGGGGCAACTGCGAGTAAATCAAACCCCCACGCCTTAGGTGCCATCAATCAAGCTGCCCTTGATGCCTTATACAGTCTCCAAGAAAAAGTCCAAGCTGGCTTTCCGCAAGCCGAACCGATGAGCGTTGCTGAAGTCTTGCGCTGGTCAGGGGTGCTATCTGAACCACGCGGGGATGAAGATGGCTGGTTAGCCGCAACCACTGAAGCTGGCAGGGCTGCATTAACTGCCCTCATGGAGAGTCGTGCTGCTGAGGGTCAAGCCCTAGTTCAGGTGCTCCTGAATATCACCCAAAAGATGCGCGAGATTGTTGCCAAAATTGAGCCCCTGATTCCAGGCTATGTAGCCCAGTATCAAGCAAAGCTCACAGAGCGCTTATCAGAAGCCTTGGCTGCTCAAGCCCAAGCTAAAAGTGGCGTAGAGCTGATGGAGCGGATTCGGCAGGAGGTCGTCTTGTACGCCGTTCGGATTGATGTGGCCGAAGAGTTTGCGCGTTTGAAAACCCATCTACAAGCAGTCGATGCAGCATTAGCAGGCAAGGGACCCGTTGGTAAACGTTTGGATTTCTTGATGCAAGAACTCAATCGGGAAGCCAATACCTTGAGCTCCAAATCGGTAGCTGAAGAGTGCACCCAAGCAGCGCTTGAGCTGAAGCTCTTGATAGAGCAAATGCGCGAGCAAGTCCAGAATTTAGAATAAGCAAAACCTTTGCATACAATTAAGTGATGACCTTAAATAACGCTTACCAAGGCAGCATGCTAATGATTGTGGCTCCTTCGGGCGCCGGTAAATCCTCTTTGGTCAATGCGCTATTGCAGAGTGAGCCCGGCTTAACCCTTTCGCTATCGACCACAACGCGCTCACCCCGACCTGGTGAAGTGGATGGCAGGGATTACCGCTTTGTGACTCCTGAAGTATTTAAGCAGGAGCGGGATCAAGCGCAGTTTCTGGAATGGGCTGAAGTTCATGGCCATTTCTACGGCACTTCCAAAACTTGGATTGAAAACCAAATGCAGGCCGGTAGCGATGTCATTTTGGAAATTGATTGGCAAGGTGCGCAGCAAATACGCAAGTTAATTCCAGCAGTGCAGTGGATCTTTATTTTTCCTCCCTCCATCGAAGCCCTTGAGGAGCGTTTGCGTAAAAGAGGGCAGGATGATGAGGCGACCATTGAAAGACGCTTGGCAGCCGCCCATATCGAGCTTCAGCACGCCCATGAAGCCAATTTCATTGTGATCAATGATGCCTTTGAGCAAGCCTTGGCCGATTTACGCCATATTCTGGCGGCGAGCCGCTTACGCTCAGGCCCTGTGATGGCGCGCAACCCCGCGCTTTTAAGGCGCCTTGGGGTGTAATCAGTTATCCTATCGGTATTGAAGCTAAAAACGAAGTGAGTTCAGCATGGCCCGTATTACTGTAGAAGATTGTCTTAAAACCATTCCTAACCGTTTTGAACTGGTTCTGGCTGCAACCTATCGTGCTCGCCAATTAGTTCAAGGTCACTCCCCACGCGTTGAGTCCAGAGATAAAGCAACCGTAGTTGCATTACGCGAAGTTGCCGCTGGTGTAACCGACCGTGATATGTTGACCAAAGTACCTCTATAAATTAGGAGTTCCGGTGTGGAGCTCCCTCTCAGTCTCAACAGTAGGACCTCAAGCGTCTCGGAGTCTTCTGGCGTAGTCTCTGGGCAAGCAGAATTGCTTGATCCCCAAAATTCATTAGAAGCACAGGCGGGTAAGAAATCGATTATTGCGACTCTGTTGGCGCAATCGAGTCGCCATTTATTTGGCCCGACTTCTGCGCCTGCTCTGCCACTCAAGCACCAAGTTGTTTCCATTGAGGGCCTTCTCAATAAGTTGACCTATCTCAAGCCTGATGAGATTAGCCAAATCAAAAAGGCATTTCAGTATTCTGATGCAGCTCACTTAGGTCAATACCGTCATAGCGGTGAACCCTATATCACCCATCCAGTTGCTGTTGCTGAGTTATGTGCCTCGTGGAAATTAGATGCAGCTTCGATCATGGCTGCGTTAATGCACGATGTCATTGAGGATACCGGTTCAACCAAAGCGGAATTGGTTGAGCGTTTTGGGGCGAAGGTTGCGGAACTCGTTGAAGGCTTAACTAAGCTCGACAAACTCGAGTTCCAAAGTCATGCAGAAGCGCAAGCAGAGAGCTTTCGCAAAATGTTCATGGCGATGGCTAGGGACGTGCGGGTCATTTTGGTCAAGCTAGCGGACCGCACTCACAATATGCGGACCTTGGATGCAGTGCCGATGGAAAAGCGCCGCCGAGTTGCTGCCGAGACAATTGAAATTTATGCGCCGATTGCCCATCGCCTGGGCCTCAACCTCATCTATCGTGAATTACAAGATCTCAGTTTTCGCTACTCAATGCCGATGCGTTTCCGGGTTATTGAGAAGGCCGTTAAACGGGCGCGTGGTAATCGCAAAGAGATGGTGGAAAAAATTCTGCAATCCACGCGCATGGCGTTTGCCAAATCCGATTTAGTAGTCGACTTACAGGGGCGCGAGAAAACCCTGTTCAGTATTTATTCCAAAATGCGCGCAAAGCATGTGAATTTTTCTCAAGTGCTGGATGTCTATGCATTCCGCGTCACTGTCAGTTCTATCGACGAGTGTTACCGCGCTCTCGGTATTTTGCATGCACTCTTTAAGCCCATGCCAGGGAAGTTCAAAGATTACATTGCCATCCCAAAACTCAATGGCTATCAATCCTTGCATACGACCCTGATTGGACCCTCAGGTGTCCCTGTAGAGTTTCAGATTCGTACGAGTGATATGCATGCGGTAGCCGAGGCTGGCGTCGCAGCCCACTGGGCCTATAAAGATGGCGCACCTGATATGAGTGAGGTGCAGAACCGAGCCCACCAATGGTTGCAATCGCTGATTGATATTCAGGATAGCAGTGGCGACCCGCAAGAGTTCCTGGAGCATGTCAAGATTGATTTGTTCCCCGATGCGGTATATGTCTTTACGCCTAAGGGGCATATCCGTGCCTTACCGCGTGGTGCCACTGCGCTTGACTTTGCTTACTCGATTCATAGCGATCTTGGTAATACCTGTGTCGCAGTCAAGATTAACGGCCTGCAATTACCGCTGCGCAGTGAGCTTAAGAACGGCGACATTATTGAGGTGGTGACTTCCGCTAGCTCACAACCTAACCCTGGCTGGCTAGCCTTTGTCCGCACGGGTAAAGCGCGCGCAGCCATTCGTCATTCCTTAAAAACCAAACATTATTCTGAATCCCTGCAATTGGGCGAGCGGCTTTTGATGAGCGCCTTACGCCAGCAAGGGGTGGACGCTGCCTTATTAACTGCCGAGGTTTGGGAAAAATTACTTCATTGGACGGGGGATAAAACTCGCGAAGAGGCCTGCGTCAATATTGCACTCGGACGACGCTCACCCCAAGAACTTGCGATTCGTTTGAAGATTCTGCTTGATGAGGAGGGAGTAGGCGAGCAAATGCGTTTAGATGCTGCCGATTGGGCTGCTACCCAGATTGAGTCTTCCTATTCTCATCAGCGTCAAGCCATCATTGTGGATGGCCGCGAAGGCAATTCCATTAGCTTCCAGAGCTGTTGTCATCCCATCCCCGGTGACAACATTATTGGCTACCTCGGTAAAGGCGAGGGTCTGCACATTCATACTAATGATTGCCCTCATGCCTTGCGTATGCTCTCGAAAGATGGCGATAAATGGGTTGAGGTGGAGTGGGGCAAGGATATTCATCGCGAGTTCGAAGTCGATCTGGCGGTCGATACTCGCCAAGGCAAGGGTGTACTCGCTCGAGTAGCCAGTAGCATTACCTCAGCCGATTCCAATATTTTGAATGTCTCGATGGACGATCGTTATAAAGAAGATTCTGTAGTGATCCGCTTTACGATTCAGGTGTCTGATCGCTTGCACTTATCTAAGGTGATGCGCAACTTGCGCTCTAATCACGATGTCATGCGCGTAATACGGACACGCTCAGAATAAATAGGCAATATCAAAGATACTGCACATCTAAGATTTCAATCTCAGTCAGACCAGTAGGTGTCTGAATCTTGACGCAGTCACCCAATCTGGCTTTGATCAGTGCTTTTGCAATCGGTGAGATCCAGCTCACATTGCCTCTGTCTAAATCGACTTCATCTACCCCGACAATCGTGATGCGGGTTTCTTTCCCAGCGTCTTTTCCTTCGAGCGCAGCATAGCTCACAGTGGCGCCAAAGAAGATCTGCTCTGCATCGGCTTCTCCCGATTTGCGGGCAGCGTTATCTACCACCACGGCGAATTCTAGCCGTTGATTCAGGAAGCGAATTCGGCGATCAATTTCCCGTAAACGTTTTTTTCCATAGATGTAGTCGCCATTTTCAGAGCGATCTCCGTTGGAGGCTGCCCAATGGACTACCTTCACAATCTCGGGACGTTCGACGTCTAAAAGCTGCAAAAGCTCAGTTTTGATCCGTTCGTGACCAGTGGGTGTGATGTAGTTCTTCTCTTCCATGGCATAATTATGGCTGTTGCGGCTGTAGCTCAGCTGGATAGAGTACTTGGCTACGAACCAAGGGGTCGTGGGTTCAATTCCTGCCAGCCGCACCAAAATATCAAGGGCCTAGTGTAAAAACTGGGCCCTTTTCCTTATGGGAGTCATCGAGATCCCTTATAGTTAGGCCATGAGCGTTTCTCAGACCATTCCCGGCCCATTAGAACAAAACCTCGATTCACCAGTAGCTGAATGGACTTTACTCGACCCCCTGCATGCCAAAGTGGCCCTGAAAGGGCAGGTCAATGTCTACACCTTGGCGCACACTTGGACAGACATTCGCCAAAAGCAGGATCTCTGGTTAGCACAGACCAAGGCTAAAAATCCTGCACTCTCATTTGATGCCAGCCAAGTCACTTCATTGGATGGCTCCGGATTTGCTTTTTTGATCGATCTTGAGCAGGCGCAAAAAAATGCCAGTGGTCAATTTGAGATCATTGGACTGGATGCGCGCTATCAACCGCTCCTCAAAGAATTTGAGCCGATTGGTAATTTGTTCCCCCCTGCAGTTGTAAAGCCAAAAAGAAGTTTTGTAGTCAGCACCGGAATGGCGACCCAAAACCTTTTGGATGATTCAGCAGGCTTAATTTCTTTTACTGGACACCTCGCATCAGACTTAGCGTGGTCGGTATGCAACCCTGCTAAAGTCCGTTGGGGCGATTTTGTGAATGCCGCTGTTCAAGCTGGTATTGCGGCCTTGCCGATTGTAGGTTTGGTGGCCTTTCTGATTGGCGTGATTTTGTCCTTTCAATCCGCCATTGGTATGCAACAGTTTGGCGCCATCTCTTTTGTGGGGCCCTTAGTTTCTCTCGGCATTTTCCGCGAACTCGGGCCATTGATCACCGCGATCTTATTGGCTGGCCGTTCCTCTGCTGCGTTTGCTGCCGAGATCGGCACGATGACGGTGAATAATGAAGTGGATGCTCTTGTTACTGGCGGTCTGAGCCCAGTCCGTTTCTTGATCGTGCCCCGGGTGTTGGCGGGTATTTTGGTAACACCAATTCTGACTTTATTTGCTGATCTTGTGAGCGTCTTTTCTTCCGCGCTTACCCTCGTAATTTATGGCGTGCCCATGGTGAACTTCTATAACGGCATGCTGCAGGTAGTAGGTATAGAAGACATCTTCTCTGGCTTGATTAAGGCGACGCTGTTTGGTGTGGTCGTTTCAGCGGTCGGCTGTCTACGCGGCATGCAAACGGGCACTGGCGCTGCAGCGGTGGGTATCTCTGCAACGCGGGCAGTCGTGAGCAGTATTGTGTTAATCGTGTTGGTGGATGGCATCTTTGCCTTCATTTCTTATAAGACGGGCTTCTGATGACAAACACACCAGCCATTGATGTACAGAACCTGACCGTAGGTTATGGCTCAAATATTTTGCTTCAGAACCTCAATTTCTCCGTGAACGCTGGCGAAATCTTTGTGATTCTCGGCGGCTCGGGTTGCGGAAAATCGAGCCTATTAACCAATCTCAACGGCCTACATCAACCTTTGGCTGGTGATGTCTTGATTGAAGGGCAGAACATTACGACTGCGGTTGGTGCCGAGCGACAAAAAATTATGACGAGCTTTGGCATGATGTACCAGCAAGGCGCTTTATTTGGCTCAATGAATCTCCTGGATAACGTGACACTCTTTATGGAAGAGTACACCCAGTTGACGCAAGACCAAATGAAGCTCTTGGCACGTTGCAAACTCGATTTAGTCGGTTTGCTGCCCTATGAAAGCTATATGCCGAACGAGATTAGTGGTGGTATGCAAAAGCGCGCTGCCATTGCGCGTGCGATGGCATTGGATCCGAAGATTCTGTTCTTGGATGAGCCTTCTGCAGGTCTTGATCCAATTACCTCAGCAGATCTGGACAGTACCATCTTGGATTTATCTAAAAACCTCGGCTTTACCTTTGTGATTGTTTCTCATGAGTTGGCGAGCATCTACGCCATTGCCGATAAAGTCATCATGCTAGATAAAAAGACCAAAAGTATTATTGCCGAGGGTGATCCCAAGGTATTACGAGATTCCAGCCCCGACCCTCGCGTCCATCAATTCTTTAACCGCATTATGAGTAAGGAAGTCGCATGACTAACAATGCCAATCCCAATTATTTTCGCTTAGGTGCGTTTGTACTCAGTGCCATCGCTGTTTTGATTGCCATTATTCTGATCTTTGGCGGTGGGCGCTTGTTCAAACCTTCCTTCATGGTGGAAACCTACGTCAAACAGTCTGTCACTGGCTTGGATGTTGGTGCTCCCGTTCGTTTTCGGGGGGTCAAGATTGGACAAGTGACGGTAGTGGGTTTATCTGGCGATATGTATGAGAAAGAAATTGATATCTCCGACCGGAAAGAGTATGTCGTCATCCGGATGCAAATTTTTGGTGACAAGATTGATAACGAGAGTCTGAATAAATTCGTGCAAGATCATCTTCGCGCTCGTGTCAAATCGATGGGTATCACCGGGGTTAATTACGTAGAGTTTGATTTTGCGTCTAAGGCTTCTGCTGCAACTTATCCGCCATTACCTTATCCTTGGCAACCAGAATATTTTGTAATTCCCTCATTGCCAAGTCAGACTGATGAAATTCTTTCTGGCCTACAGAAGATTGTGGATTCATTGAGCAAAGCCGACATACAGGAAACTCAGCAAAAATTTAACGCCTTATTAACCAACCTCAATGTGCTGATGGCTGGTGATGGCAAAGGAAATCAGGGTGTTGTGAAGTCGGTGCAAGAACTCAATGTCGTCCTGGAACGGATTGCTAAGGTGACAGATAAAGGCGAGTTAGAAGTCTTAACCAGAGAGCTGATTGGCTCAATGGTCTCTTTGCGCCAGACTCTCACGAGTGTTCAAGGTAATACCGAAATCTCCATGGAAAATATTCGTCAAACGACCGAACAGCTGAATGAGTTGTCGCGGATTGCTAGTCGCTCGCCTGCCACTCTCATTTGGGGGGAGCCTCCACCAAAAATTATTCTGCCCATGAATGGAACACAAAGCGGTAGCGCTGCGGGAGGTCAAAAATGAGATTCAATCACATCATGAGTGCCAATACGTTGAAGTTCATCCTCTGTGCTGCATCGGCCTGCACATTATTGGCCTGCTCTTTACCAAATCGCCCACCCATCGAGACCAATAGCTGGTTAGTGGCCCCTGTGAGAACGGGTCCTACTTATCAAGCTCGTACGGATATTTGGTTACGGATGGGCACAGTTTCAGTAACGCCCCCATTTGATGGTAAATCTCTGGTCTATCGCTTGGGTGATAACCGTTATGAAAAAGACTTCTATAACGTCTATGCCACATTACCAAATGAGATGGTCTCCAATGCCACTCGTCAGTGGATGAACCAGGCCAATATGTTTGCAATGACGGTGGGGCAGAACACCAGCTTCTTTCCTTTCTATACCTTGCAGGCTAGCGTAGAAGAGTTTTATGGTGACTACCGAGTTCGACCAGAGGCTGTTGTAACAGTCGAGTTCTTCCTCACCGTAACAACAGCGGGTAATGAAAAGCCAGTGATTGGAAATAATCGCTATACCAAGCGTGTTGCTTTGACGAATAACACCCCAGAAGCACTTGTTCAGGGTCAGCAAGAAGCCTTGGCGCAGATCTTGAAGTTGTACGAAGTAGAGCTGAATAAGTACGCTGCGAAGTTGCCAAAGCCTCTGGGGCAGTAAGTCAGTTCAGTGTGACCCGATTTGTTGGTAGAACGACTTGACGCGTGCCTGCCAAGCGATCGGGAAGTCCTTGACGCTGTAATGGACTTACTCGATCCAAGAAGATGCTGAGTGGCCACAAAAAGAGCGCCACAAAAAATAGCATTTCAATAATTTGCCAGCGATGTAAATCAAAGCAGTATTGGATACCAATACAAGGCGCAAGCCATAGTGATCCATAAATGTAACGCCGTATTGCTTGAATGCGGGTCGGCGCCAGCCCATTGAGAGCAATCAGTCTGATGCGCCAGGTTTGCATCGCTAAAGTTTGTCCCGTCTTGGTCCAGTACCAAACAAAGTAAAACCCAAGCACGAGATACAGATATAAAAAAGTCAGCCAGCTCGGCAAAGAAATTCCGAACAGAATGCCGAGGGCTAGGTTCGGCAATAAAAAAGTCAAAGCCACAACGCCCAATAAAACGAGCTGTTCATAAAGGCTGCAAAACACTCTGCGCCAAAACAGGGGTGCAGGTAATGCATTCAACTCAGAAGGGGTCATGCAAATAGCTCAATAGGGATTTGAGTTTGAGGAGCTTTCGCTATTAGATTCAGCGGGGGTGGTGCTCGTGCTAGGCGGATTGTGCGGAGCTTTGATGACAATGTCGGACTTTTGAGTTACCGGATGTTGTGTCAGGGTTGGAGAGCTCACGGCATTGGGTTTCTTTTTCCCCTCTTCGAGCTTGGCTAATTTCTTTTTTTGTTCCTCACTCAGTTTTTGATAGGCACTCCAGGCCTCTGCTTTTTTGTCTGCAGGAAACTTCAGGCTGGCAAGGTAGTTCTCGCGGGCAATGCGACGATCTTTTTGGGATAAATTTGACCAACTCTTCATCCTAGATTGCAGGCGCTGTTGCTCTGATTCACTCATCTTTGGGTAAAGATTGGCAACCTGAATCCAACGTTTACGACTT
>Ga0364908_10107_pt1 | contig 16746 bp, 26 predicted proteins | sample ExccelJu500002D4_2_FD_206965 | JGI IMG/M metagenome (GOLD analysis project Ga0364908, IMG submission 206965) | Enriched cells from Trout Bog Lake Hypolimnion, Wisconsin, USA - BchlTB.July02.5000.02.D4 | ecosystem: Environmental > Aquatic > Freshwater > Lake > Hypolimnion/Profundal zone | place...
GTCCCAGTCAGCAATTTCTGCTGTCTTGTTGTCTGTGATAGCAAACGCTTCTCGTTGTGCGCGGCTCAGCGAAAGCTGAATGCCGGGTACGGTTTTTATCCCGAGTTTTTTCGCAGCCTTCCATCGCACGTGCCCTGCAACTATCGTCATGTGTTGGTCATACAGGATGGGAACGTTGAAACCGAATTTCTGAATACTCTTAGCCACAGCATCTACTGCACCATCGTTGATGCGAGGATTCTTGTCCCACGGCTTGAGTTCATCGATAGAGACGGGTTTGATTTCCATGAGACACCTCCCAAATTCCTCAAAGCACACAATTACAACATTCGGTGCTTTCCTGTAAGCTGAGTGCCACATCAGCAATAGATGTCAGATTGTTCCCATCTTGTAGGAATGCCATTAAATCTTTTGTATATGAACTAACGTATACTATAAGCGCCCGCCCCAGCTCGTTCAAGTCTCATTTCTAGCCGCTTCCTCAGTCCGTGCGATGGGTATTCCCTCGATTACAAATCAACCTTGGATGTCTGAACACAGGTCAGAGTGCTAACTAGGCGATATTCCAACAAGATGCTGAATCTTGGATGTGTCAATTAGATATTTTATCAAGATAAATACTCGTAACCTGCCCTGTGAAAGCAAGTTAGGAATATGTTTTCGGACAACTTTGCAACCAAAGAATTCCTGATAAAATATCTTTTTGCTGGAGTTATTGAAATGTTTAATGTAGTTTGATGGGCATAAAAGCGGGCGTCAGGTGTCAAAATGGGTGTCAGTGGAAATAATGGTGGTTTTTCCGCCTGTTGTATGAGCGGCGTAACTTATTAACTTGCAACAACTTGTGTTGCTCTCGGAGGGTACGCGAATGGTTAGCAGCCTGACTCGAAATAGTGGCCGAGATTAAAAAACCTCATAATTTACGGGGTTTTTTTGAGTTTCTTGGATACGATTTTCCTTTTTTTGGAGCAAAATCGTATCCATAAATCGTATCCATCCTCACAACTGACTAAAATTCAGATGCCTTGTTGTCAAAGCTATAAACTCTCCGCAATTTGTTTATATTCACACTGGATACGAATCTGGATACGATACCATGACCAAAGAATCAATGCGAGAACTGCAATGTCTGGCGGATCGGGTCTGCGTCCTGATCCTCAGCAGCGATCTGCCATCGACATCGAGATCAAATAAACAAGGTTCGAGAACACTGCCTCGAACATTCCCTGATCAGGAACAACTCTACGAAATGATTTACGAGAGCCGCTTTCAGCGACTTTGGGAGCAATTTAGAGGAGAGGGGTAATGTCCCTATTCCCGATCCTCCCCCGCCAACCTTATCGCCTCAATATACGGATCACATGATCGAATGTTGGTTACGTGATTAAATGCCTCTGCCAAACTCATTCCTTTTTTCCAGATCAGGTAAGCAATCACAATACTCGGAGAGCGGTTGACTCCCATACTGCAATGAACGTAAACTTTGTGTCCCTTTTGTAGGAGTGCGTCCAGTGCTTCAACGCATTGTGGTAAGTTCTTTCGCAGATCGTCGGGATCAAAATCTCGCACAGGAATCCGCCGGACTTCGATCTTCAATTTGCGATAGTGGGTTTCAAGAGTATGCCAATCAATACCCCAATAGGCATAATCGTCATCCGTTTGAACATTTAGCACCGCTGAGATCTTATGATCGCGTTTGAGTTGGTCGATATCCCGATGATTCCGTGGGCAGGGACCGACAAACACGTTGGGAAGGATTTCGCTGATGTCCATCTTTTATATTTTAACCTTTACGTAAGATATCACCTATAATCTGACGGGATTTCACAACACCAGGAAGGGTGGTTTGACAAGAAAAACAACCACTATAAAATAACAGCCAGTGGAGGCAACTCCACATTCTTTTTTCGCCCAGCGGTTGCTGCCCCACCGCTGGGCATTTTTATTTCTTGTACAAAATCCACTCCTCATGGCTCGGGCATCCAGCATCAGCCCATCGACGCAGTTCCAGTGCATTCCAACGCACACTGGTGCCAATGCGGATTGGCTGCAATATACGACCTGATTTGGCGAATCCCCAAAGGGTTCGTTCGCTGATGTTGAGCAATTTGGCAGCTTCTCTCGAACTTAAGAGAATTTGTGGATTACTTTCCACCTTGGGCAATGATTCCAGAACAACCGCTTTCAGAAAATCACTCAGTTGGTTTGTGTCTTCGAGTTGAATGGTCAGGATGGCGTTAAAACGAAGGGTTTGTTGTACGGTATTGGACATGGGTTTCTCCTCTTTGAAAATAGGATTTTTGTGGATAAGAGCTATCTTGAAATTCCCTCTCCATTTGGTAGTATGAAGGCACCCAGTCACGAGGCTGGAAAACAGTTAAAGGAGGACAAAAGAGTGGCTCACCAGCCACAATGAAATAATTCGAAGACTTGCGAAAGTCAGTTTTGCTTCCACAGAATCCGCCAACCGAGGCAAATTGCCTCCGAAACTACAAGAAGCAGTGCTGGTCTGTCGCTCCGATATGGAGCGTCGGCCATGTACTGTTCTTGTAGGCCCTTGGCGGGGCTCTGTGGGATGGTCGTGGTTCGATGCTCCTTTTTTATTGGCATCACCACGGCTGACACCGACTAGGATTCGTCATCAGGACTAATTGGATAATCTCAAACAGGAGACTCAGTAATGGGTAGATGGAAAGATTTTTTTAAAGAGTTGGTTACAGGCAAAATAGCCGAACCCAATTACACTATACTCGGAAGATCTTATGTTCCGCCACCAGACTGGACAAATCAATGTAAGATTTGTGGAGCACGTACTAAACCAGGCACGCATGTTTGTTGGTACTGCGGCACTATATTGATGCTTCCACCGCCTGGAGCAGGACACCGTTTCACCTGCCCTGCCTGTAATCGTCAGATGACAGAGCCGAATTTTGGCGACTTATATAAAGGTCTTAACTGTTTTTACTGTTTCACAGATCTGATTGGGAATCCTCCTCAAATTCGATGCCGAGGAAACTCCCTCTTTTGCCCAGCTTGTAGCAATGAGATTTGGGAGAGGGTCACTGGCGATTTACAACGCAATGGCGTCCTCTGTCCATACTGTCATACCAATCTGCTCGGTAATCCTCCACAAATTAGGTTATCACCATGAGAGGAGTCTTCGATGTCTTGGGAAATACCTCCATGGGTATCCAGTCGCTCCTATGCTTTAGGGACACCATCGGCACGTTCAATCTTGACCAATGCCCGCTGGTGGTCGAACATTGTCCTTGCTGAGACTTCCGCCGAACTTTGGGCTGCTTTGCCCCAACGGTTTTCCCTGGAAGACTTGGCTGAAAACATCCACCCACTGGGTATTGATCTTGAGGATGCAGAATCTAAGAACCAGGTTTACAATTTTTTAGGTACTTTACACGTCGAAGGATTTCTTGTCTTAAAACACGGGAATAATCCTCAGCCCGATCATCGTGATGATCGCAGTCAGTCCGCTGATGGCAAAAAAGGGAATATGACTTCGGTTGAGGTGGATTTTAGCGACTGGCTTACTGAAAAAGGGATTTTACCATCAGCCTTTATTGAACTCACTTACCGTTGTAATCAGAAATGCGTTCACTGCTTTAATCCTGGTGCCGCCCATTGTTCCACGGAACGAGCTAGCCGAGAAACCAATGAACTCACAACGCAAGAGATTTGTGATTTGCTGGCCGATCTTGCAAAAATGGGCGTTTATACTGTTACATTTTCAGGCGGAGAGGCTTCGCTTCGAGGTGATCTATTGGAGATTCTCCAAGAAGCCAAACGGCTTGGCTTCTCTTTTAATCTTTTTACCAATGGACAAATCTCCAGACAACTTCTCGAAAGTATCTGCTCATTATGGCCCCGCACGTTGGATGTAAGCATTTATTCAACGAATCCCGAGACTCACGATGCAACTACTGGAATACCAGGATCGTTTGTGCGAAGCGTGCAGACACTCAGAATTGTTTCAGCGGCGGGTATTCGAGCTACAGTCAAGTGCCCACTCATGCGTCACACTATTGCAGGGTACAAGAAAATCCTTGACCTATGCGATGAACTGAACGCTTTGCCTCAATTTGATCTGCACATTTCCGCTGGCATAGACGGAAATGCCGCGTCTACCGTCCATCAAATCACAGACAAAGAAACGTTGGCCCTTTTAATGCGTGAGCCTCGCAGCGTTATGTATGTGGGATTGGACGCTCCTAACGCTGGTCGTAGAATAAAACCAATCGATGGCCGAGTGTGTGGAGCCGGAAAGGACAGTCTATCCATTGCACCTGATGGGACTGTCTACCCCTGTAATTCATTACCTTTGCCTGTTGGAAATCTACGGTCATCAAGGATTAAAGAAATTTGGGACAACTCCGAGGTACTACAGAAATGGAATTCAGTTGTCTTATCGGATTTTGACGAATGTGGCTTGTATGCACATTGCTCTTACTGCAATTTTTGCCCAGGCATGGCAATGGCGGAATACGGAAAGGTCTTCTCTTCCCACAAGATATGTTGTCTTACAGCACGAGTTCGCATGGAGGTCAGTGGAGGCTTAAAAGCAGGACTTGATCCCCTTGAAAATCGAGCTTCGGCAGGAAAGACGTTATTCGGTTATGACTCTTCTACGTGCTTGCCAGATTTAGACGCTAGTAAGGTCCGAGATCGCAACCATAATGATCCAAGAACAGAGCCAGTGGAGGATTTTCTTTGCCTTATTGATCGAATCCATGCTGAAGGCAACAGAAATCGCAAAGGAATAAAACCAGAAGTTGGTTCACCCGAGAAGGACAATATACATCGTTCAGATTTGCGTACTGATGGCTTTTTTGAATTTGGAAGATAAAGTAAGCAGGCGTCGATCATTCGCCCTATCGATAACTGCTTTTCTTTTGTCAGGGCGGTTGAAGAAAGGATGTGTGCGTTATGAAGAAGGTTATGAAACTGGTGATCTCCGCAAAAGGTTCTTATGCCCACATTTCGATGGGGTGTGGGAAACGTGACAATAGCCAATGCGGAATCAGTCAGAGGGCTGGACAATAAATGATGTGATACTCCAGGGGCGAATATCTCGCCCCTGGTTCTCTCAATCTCAAAGGGGATTTGAATGCTCAGTTTGAGACTTACAACGCATCCTGGCCAACTTGTTTGGGCTTCACCTAACGCACCGAAGGAGATCGTATCTTTACCCGCATTATGGGGTGCGGCTGACGGGACTTTTTCTCTTAACCCTTTGGCAAGGAAAAGCTTTCCTCGTTTCGATGTACCCTGCGTTTCCGTGGAAGGGAGTTCAATACATGGACGGTCGTGCTATCTCGGTCAATGTCCAATGGGCCGCCACTATTTTGCCAAGGGTATCGGCTGGGTTTATTCCCCTGGGTGGGAACCCGATCAGGGCAGTTTTGGAATCGTACCATTGTGGACAGCAGAAAGAGAGCGAGACTATTCATTGAGGTTGGGTGAAATTGGCATAAAGTCAGTTCGCCCCGAAGCAATAATTGCCCATCAGATCGTTCCTGACACCAATGGCAGCCCAGCACGCAAACCAGAAGAAGTGCCTGACCTAGACGGCAAACCAGCCATGCCCTGCATGTACGTTTATTCCACCACATCTCGATGGCGATTAGCCGATCTCTATTATCTCACTGATCTTCAACGACGAGAAATATGGGGGGAGGGGCCAAGCAGAAATATGTGGCTGAAAAGCTTACTTTCTGCTTTGGGGCATTCAAGTCGTCTGTTGCATATTGCAGGTGGGCATGATTACTCCTTATCTCCACACAATGTTTTCTGCGACGGAACAAGAGTCGATTTTGAATACAGTTACTTACCAGACATGCCCCATCCCAATAATGCATTGAACAAGGATTGCGAAGTCTGGCAAGACAAAGAGCGGGACGGGCTACGGGAATTGTCTTGGCAAATTGCCGAATTGATGCGTATTGACGTATCAGTTTCAGAAATAACCAAATGGTGGAAGCAAACCTACGAAAACAACGGCAATTCCTCTGAACTGTAAACCACTCAAGAGTTTTATTGGCTAGAAATAATGCTTGAACAAATGATCCAAAATACAACACTTGACACCGACTACAAATACAGTCTCACCAACCTAAGCCATCTGAGACGGATAAGATAGGTGTTCTATGCCCAAGACTATGATATGCGGTCGTCTTGGAACCCCTTATGCTCCTCGGTTGTGTATTATGGATGAGGATCATAATTATTGGAGTTCGAAGGGTTGGACTAAAGACCCCAAGAAAGCCGAATTGTTTGCTGCCACTCAGGAAGCGGGAGAAAGGCTTCGTGAGCTAACAATGAGTCAAGTGCCTGGAAAACTATCCACTTATAGCACCGAGCTTGTCCTTGAGGTTAAAAGCAATAAGCCTGTCAATCTTGACAATTTAAAAGAGTGGTTGGCCAAAAATGCCCAATTGTATTTTGAGAAGGATGCTGATGTTATGGTGATTGTTAAAATCTATTGGGCCCAATTAAAGGAGATCCCCAATGAATAAAAGAACCTCTACTCTCAGTGAATTTATCCAAACACTTATACTCTTCGTGGGAATGCTGTGGATCTATATCTCGTATGAAGGTCCCGAGATTTGGCAGCGTGACTATGCCAACTACACTAGGAACCCGTCTACAGCAACCTTTTCGGAGTATGTATGCTATTGTTTCAGCCCAAGTATCCAAGCATTTTTTTTCACTTGGCCATTCACACTTGCAGGTGGACTGCAATTGTTAGTAATGCTCTTCCACTTACTTAGAGATGGAAACGTCATACATTACCGAACTTCCCGCATAGCCATTATTTTGGGGCTATATCTTGTCGGCTTGGCATTTGTCGCTCCCCTATTTTATGTGTTTTTCGCTGGTAATATCAAGGGATGCGTTTTTTGTTTGAATGCCACATTTATGATGATATATGCTTGCATCGTTGGCTCGCAGTTACTTTGCCGATTAATATGGGCAGTGGCAGAGGCGGGAAATCCGGCATATAAGGATTGGATGTCAAAGGGCGGTGACCCAATGGATAGTTGGCCGTTCTTTAACCCCGACTCCCCAGCGGTGCGAGTGGGAGGACTGCCTGAGCCTAAAACGAATTCTGTCCCGTCAGGAGGTTGGGTCCTTATTTTTGTTGCTATTGTTACAGCCGCTCTATATTTTGGCGGGGTGGGAACGTTGGTAATTACGCTAATGATATTAGGAGGAATTGTCGCATTCGGATATTTCATCGCAATGCTCGGTCCATTTTTCCGAAAGTGATTTGACAAGGAGTTATCATGAAACTTGCACTCGGACACCTCGGGACTGAATTTGCCCCTCGTCTTTGTATCGTTGACACGGATACTGGCAAGTATTGGGGAGGAAACGCTTGGACAGAAGATCCCAAGCAGGCGGAACTGTTCACTGATTTTGACGATGCCTTTGAACAACTTCATCTACTGATGATCGTCGAGCTGCCAGGACAACTATTCACGTTCTCCATCCCCCTGGTGGTCGAGGTTAAAAGTTGCTCTGCAATCACTATTGATACAGTTAAAAAATGGATGAAAGACAATCTGCAATTAATGATAAGCGGTTCTGGCCCTGAAAACTCAACGGCGATGATACACCTCGAATTCTCGGAAATCAAAGATATATCCTACAAAATCACGATTGAGGAATTGAGAGCATTACTATTTCCATCACCAGTTGAAGAAGTGGATGAATGAGTCCCTACCGCCAGCAAAAAATGGCGGCAGCGATTTTTTGAGAACTCGAATCTGCATATCTTTTTCCGTGGGTGGGATAATTTTCTTACGGGGGAATTAGAAAATTTTGCGGCGGGATTTTGGGGAGCAAGAATTTGCAGAGGGTTTTACCCTTGGGTGGAGAATTTTCGAGTTGTTGAATAAGAAAGGGTGGGCACGAAGCCCCGTGGGGGGCTGTGCGGTGTCTGGAAAAGGTCGGAGAAACGTTGGAATTGTTTGATTTTCAACTTTGCAACACTGAAGCGTTTGGAGGAAGGAAATCCTGGTCAGCAGCCCGACCGCCTTCGTTCATAATCCCACTTTCCCCATCGCCTCCTGATACTTTCCCTCCAATTGCCCGTCCAGGGCAACGTGCTGGTAGATTGCCAACGTTTCCCTCCGAGCATGGCCCGTGATCAACTGCAACTCGGCGTCAGCCATGCCCGAGTGTCGAGTAAGCCAACTGATCGCTTGATGCCTGAAAGTATGGGGCGTGCATTTTACCCCAGCTTCCTCGGCGTAGTGCTTGACAATCTGTTCGACACGTCGGGTGGAATATCTCGTTGCACGGCGAGTCTGAAATAGCCAGCGATTGTGCGGATGGGCGGCGATGTGCGTCCGTAAGGCAGTGGCAAAGCCCTTTCCGAACAACACTACCCGATCCTTACTCCCCTTGCCCTGGCTAACGAAGATTTTGCAGTTCTCCAAATCCACATCACTGACCTGAATTCTGCACAATTCAGAAACCCTAACGCCCGTGTAAAACAACAAGCGTAGCATGAGGCAGTGCTGGACATCCTCGGCTCGATCCACAATCTGATAAAACCGCCTGAACTCCTCGGCTGTAAGGACTCGGGGCAATCTTCGCCCCTTTTTGGCAGGTCGCAGATCGCAAACCTGCCGCACCTTTTTCGACACATACCTCCAACCGTCATAACCCAGACCCGATTTCCGAACGATTCGGGCGATCTGCGAGACAATCTTTGATTTCGCTTTTCCATTTTGCGATCCGAAATTGGATGTATTTATGTCGGTTTTCATAGGATTATCCTGTTAAAATGTCTGTTGAATTTCGGGAACTGACTCTTATGCGAAATTGGAAATATCGCATTTCTCATGGTGGAAAAGTCGGTGTCAGCCTTCTGTCTACCACCAATAGGGCTTAACGGACAAATTATGTCTTGCATGTTCGCATTTTACGAACTATAATGTATTGTGCTGCCGATAAAGGAAGGATATGAGAATCATCTCGAAAGCACGGTTGAGGGAGTTCTGGAAGTCCTTTAAGGATGCAGAAGACCCTCTGAAAGCTTGGTACACACACGTCAGCAATAGGACAGTTGAATGGCAATCCTGGGGAGACGTGAAAGCAGAATTCGGAACTGCGAGCCATGTGGGTAATTGTGTCGTATTTAACATTGGGGGGAACAAATACAGGTTGGTTACCCGCATCCTTTATCCCAGTCAGAAGGTTTTTATCCTCAAGGTGATGACACACAAAGAATACGACCAAGATAAATGGAAGCAGGAGTGTGGATGCTTCGAGCCACCACCAAAACGCAAATAGAAGGCAATAATTATGAGCACAAAAACTACATCTTTACCCAAAGGCAAGGTCCGAGATGATTATCTTCACCTGATACTGGACTTCCCTTTGACCTCGCTCAAGTCAGAGAAACAGTTCAACGAGGCTCAGAAGGTCATTGACAAATTGATCGTCAAGGGAAAGCTCAGTTCGGGAGAAGAGATGTATCTCGACGCCTTGAGCGATCTTATCGCCGCATACGAGGATGTACATTACCCTATTGGGCCAGCATCGGATGCCGCCATGCTTCGTCACTTAATGGAAGCGAAGGGTGTTACCCAAGCCGACCTACATCGAGACACTCAACTTGCCAAATCGACGATTTCTGAAGTATTGGCTGGTAAAAAACCTTTCAGCCGTCAAATGATCAGAAAACTGGCAAAATACTTCAAGGTTGATGTAAGTGTGCTTGCCGCAAACCTCTGACTGATGATTGAGTCGGTGTCATAACAGTCAGCAACTCTCTTCTTTGCGAGGCCCTTTACATCTTGCGTCTCAATAATCCCCGTGTTTTTGAGGATTCTTGAGGCTGAATCCAGCGGATACTGACTGTTTACAATTTTTAGTCGGTGTCAGCGTTTACATGCTACTGATCGTGGGGGCCAACTCGTCAATTTGACAAGTTGAGATTGGAGTTGCCTTTTCCATTCTGTTTTAGTCGGTGTCATCCATCGACCTTCTCGATCCCACGAATCGACGGGATCACATCCTCCACTGATACATCCAATGCCCGCAGTGTCTCAGCAAGGTCACGGTACTCGTCAGTGGGCAAACCCAAATCTTCGGCAACTTCAATGAACTCCAGGCTGCCTTCCACTGCATCAGCTTCGCCGTTGAGTAATTTGGTAATAGCCTCAGCTTCCGAGTTTGCTTCCACACGATATTTCATTGTGTGAAGTTCATATTGTTCAATTTCATACAGCATGGCTTACTCCCAAATTGTTTCAATACACTCATCACCATTATCGTCTTTGGTGAGTTCGTTTTCGGAAATGCCATCTGTGTCGTAGTCCCTCACGACTACCCGAACGTCCCTTGGGCAGTCGATGTCCTGAATGACGCCACCTTCAACGACAATGTCTTCATGTCATTTCTCCCTTTTAAGTCGGTGTCAAAAGGGCTACCACAGACTCGGTAGCCCCCATCACCTCCCTTCAAAATGATTGAGTATTGGGTTGTCATGCTTGTGAAATCGGTGTCAGCCCCATGACCCGCTGATAAGCAGCCTCCGCCTCTTGATGTTCGACAGCAGTCAGTCCTGCTGCACTCAGTAACCGCTTCCAATTGCCTTCCAGGTCTAAAGCACGACCAATGTAGTTGTTAAAGCCACAATCCCCTTCATGCCGAGCCAAGAGATGTCCATCCGATGTAATCACCATTTGAGCAATCGCGGGGTTAGTCCACGTCTGGTCGAGGATGTGGGCTACAATAGCTGTCATCTTGTCCGACATTCCAGTGAAACGAGTAGGATGTAGTTTTTGTATAAGGGTCATTATTGTTCCTTTCACCGAGTGGAGTCGGTGTCACTACTGTGCAGATCGGCAAATGCCCACTCGACCCATGCCTCATACATGGTCCGCCATTCATCGGTATTTCGAGGCGGGACTTCCTTTCCTTGCTCTTGCCACCAGCTCTCGGCGTGATCAGCCAATGTCATTTCCATACTTCCTCCTGGCTGTGAAATCCTCCTTCCACCTTCGGCGGGTTGACCACTCGATATGGATTGTCGTTGAACAGCATGGCGAATGGGGTGAATTCGATCTCACCGTCAGGCATTCTGTTTGCGGCACAAATCACGGCAACCTTTTCGCCCGTTGTCACAAGTTCGCATTCCATTAAGGCAACATCATTGTTCTGAAAAGCATCAACAAGTGTTTGGAAGTTTTGTCTGTGACCTTTTAATAGTGCCATGATTATCTCCTGTTGTTGTTGCCCTTTTAGTCGGTGTCAATGACAATCTGGACAGGCTGTGATTTCTTCCAGGTTCATCCCATCGCTGTCATCCATCATGGTTTCCAATTTCGTGGAACAATGGGGACAAAATCTGTTGGAAGCAAATTCCTGAACCTTGCCCATGATTTGTTGTTCAAGGCTGCTAATGAAAGTGGCAAGGTTGGCTTCAAGATCGTCTCGGTACTCGGTCATTTCGATGATTTCTTCTGCCAGTGACTCAACTATGTCTTCGTATTTCTTCATGGTTATTTAACCTTTGGCTTGATAGTGTCCAGCACCGTCTCATTCGGTGTCACTGAGATGGTGCATTTGAGACAGATTCAATACTCGGAAGGGAGCAAAATTGTTGTTGCTGTCCGATGCCCCAGGTCATTTTTTGCTTCAGTGATAATCCAGATGCGGTCGCCCATGAGCGTTTTGTATGCTGACAGAATACAGCTTCCATCTACTAGGGATTGGTCATTGAGTTCTTTGTCCTCTTGGCACACTTCACCCCAATCTCCATGTTGATGCTTTTCGAGGAAGAATTGCGGGGACTGTGCACTCTCCTCCAGAGCCTCCAACGCTCCTGGTGTCGCCAATACTTGACCGAGGTTGAACTTGGGTTTGCATACTGTGTTCATTTGTATCTCCACGGAAGGTTGGTTTTCGTTACACTGGATTAGTCGGTGTTCTTGCGATTGCTTTCTAAAGCCTCTGACAGGTCGATAATGTGCGTTGGCTCTTGCTGGTTGATGTCGCTCCAAACAATCAGCAACATTGTGCCTTCATGTTGCTCCAGAACAATCGGAGCATAGGGACCGTCGAATGTTCCAGTATTTTCGGGATGAACCAACAAACCTATGCCTTGTTGTTCAATTCCGATCCGAATTTTGACTTCACCCTGCTTTTCCATCGTGTCTTTAAGAGATACAGTGCCAACAGTTCGGGCATTCTCGATTGGCAGAGAAGCACGCAATTCACTTACTTTTTCCAGATGCCGGTCAAACTCTTGCCAGTGCTGTTCGTGTGCAGCATCCCCTGCCTTTTTCGTTGCTAGTTCAATGCGACCTGCCAGTTCTGCTATTTGATATTCGGTCATAGTTTCCTTTCTGCTTGTTAGTCGGTGTTAACCATTGCAAAATGTCGTGCCAATCGTCGGCGTTTTTCGTGGTGGATTTGTGATGCACGTTTAATTGGACGCAGCACATAGCCGACCCTGGTTAGTTCCTCAAAGAGGTCAGCACTTTCTTCTGTGTTGGCTGGGACTGTATTCATGACCACGCCGTGATAATCTGCACCACCATGTTGACCGACATGCTCATAACTTTCACAGTAATATCCATAAAGATCTGTCGGTATTTCTGGAAACAATGCAATCACTCCGAATCCATCACGCCACTTGCGAAACACAACTACATCTTTTTCTTTACTCATCTTTATCTCCTTTCGCCAAAGAAGTCGGTGTCAGCCATACAAAGAAAGAACTGCTTCCCGAATTCGCCGCCAGTCCCGTTCGTCACCATTTTTTTTGCTGGTTTTGGGAAGCGGCGTTACGTAGGCACACAAAATTGCATCGGGGTCGTCGGAGCGAAATGAGATTGCGGGTGACCAGCCGAAGCCGAATGCGGGCGAGCCAATAGCCCCCATTGTTTCAACGTCTTCAGCTACAAGGCCACAGTGGTCAATGAACTCGTCGAACTGCTCACGAGTCAGGATGGCACACCATTTCCTGTGGTGTCCCTTTGCCCATTCGCCTTCGAGATAAGAATACTCGTATTGCCCGTCGTCTTCGGTCAGATCCCATAATTTACGGACATGGGGCGGGGCGTAATTTCTTATTCGTTCGTGAGCGGGAACATCGACAGAATAGATTACTGAGAATTGCATCACAGCGTCCTTTGTGTTTGAGGAAGGTTGGACGCTGGAATAGTCGGTGTCAGCCCAAAAAGTGGGCCGCTCTGAGCAGGATTAATAATGAGTTGTGGGGCATAACTGAAAATTAAAGTACCGCAAAAACTGCGGTTATATCTACATAATTTTGCCCCAAAAACACAAATTTCCGTTATTAATCTACTACATGTAGTATGCGGTACTGGGTTGGCACACAATCGGTTATTAATTTGAAAAATATTTGGAAAAAAATGAAATTGGATCACTATATTATTTTGATGAATTACTTGACCAAAGCGGAATTACGTGCGAGAGAATTAGAAGAATGGCAGTTTCTTAGCCGCTGGGTTAAGACTAGACGTGGTTCCAGAGTGATAAAGGAACAAATAAAGAAACTGTCCAGAAAAGGGGATTGCTCTGTTCCGCCCCATATATCAAGGCTTGACTGTGGCGAAGCGAAAACACAGTCCGAAACTCAGCGAAACAAGTAGCGTTGGAGTAGCAGTAGCAAAACAGAGGACAACGGCACACGAAGTAATGCGAGTGCCAGTGCAGGTCACTAGCGATGTGACGGGTCAAGAAACCCACTCGCCAGGCAATATCAGCCTATCAAAGTGCAATCGTCGTGAGGATAGCTCAAAGTGTTCGCAGCGACGTTAAATAAATGCGGGGAAGGGGCGTCAAATTAAAGTTCCTTTAAAGTCCGTCATCTTTAACGCTAAGTAATGCTTCATCTCAACAACGTTAGTTATCTTTTAGATAATCGGATGCTCGCAGAGCATCCGATTTCGTCTGGCGTCAGCCAGACGAAACCACTGAGACTAAGTAACACTGGGTAACGCTGAGTGCCTCTTGCGTTATTCTGTTTTAATGTTGTAAGGCTTAGAATTATCAAAACTATGGATTTGCAATCGGCTACGCCGATTGCAAATGCTTCACGCCGTAGGCGTGAAGCAAATATCTTGAGTATGCTTACGCATTTTTCACTGTGGATACTACAGCATTACTTTTAGTACCGTGGGTATCAGCTTAAGTGTTTTCATGCAATTAGTAGGGAGATCCTATACAGCAAAACTTTATGTACCGTAGGTATCAGTCCTACAGATAAGATGATTCCCACTGCTTAAAAAGTTAGTTCCCTCCCACTGCTTTATTCCCAATTAGTTAGGATGCCGCCGCCCGCCGCCCCGTCGCCGCCTGCCGCCCGCTGATGCGTACCATTGCGGAGCAGCCAACTGTTTGTGGGATTATTCTGCAATCCACCTTTTTCCATACGTTTGGGCCAATTTTCTAACAGTTTTCCCCCTCGATAGATAGATTCTCTTGCATTCCGTTTGACATTTCCAGCATTCTTAGTATCTTATGAGCAATTCATAGACCCAATCTGGGAGGTAGCGACGCACTCGGATGACAGAATTCTGATCGACTCAGTTTGGCCCGGCGTGCATTCTTGTTTCGGCTCACCTACTGTGGGCAGTCTTCAATAATCGACGAGCGGAAACGCTCTATTTTTCTTTTTCAGTTCCTAGGGCGACAACTCGCCCTCAATTTCAAGGGAGGTGTGTGATGAGGCGGCAAATTGTAGCAGTAGCGGCAGTGGTACTGTTTTCGTTTGCGATTTCGCTCGGCTCCACAAGAGTCTTAGCGGCGGCGATTCAGTGGAGCGGAAATGCCCACTGGTATGAGGCGGTTCTTGTTCCCGGCGGCACTACGTGGACCGATGCTGAGAATGCCGCCACCTCAATGGGCGGCTACCTTGCGACGATCACATCGGAACCTGAAAATGATTTTGTGTACAGTCTTATTTCCGATAACAGCAATTTCTGGATACCTCTCATCGCCGGCAACGGGGGTCCCTGGTTAGGCGGCTACCGTGCCGAATCCAACTGGGCATGGGTGACGGGAGAACCTTGGAGTTACACAGATTTTGCCCCCGGTGAACCCAACAACTGGGACGGTATAGAAAATCGCCTGCAATACTTTCAATACCAGGGCAATCCCACGGACCCAACTTGGAACGACATAGCCGACGATGGTGAGGTTATCGAGAGAGGGTTCCAACTCAACCCTGGTTACATAGTCGAGTTCAATAGCCAACCGGCTCCTGAACCCTCCACCCTCGTCCTCATCGGCACCTGTACCATCAGCTTGCTCACCTACGCTTGGCGACGGCGAATAGCAAAGTAGTTGGCAAACGACCCAATCAACGAACGAAAAAGAGCCATCGGGCAGGTGGCTCTTTTTTTGGATTGTAGCCCATCGTCATCCCGCTTCGCAACAATGTCTCAGCATCGAACGTACTTGCCGATGTGGACAGCCCCGACCGCCGCCCCGCACTTCATCCCTCACTCGGTGTCAGTCGAGATTATTCTCAATCGCATCCAGCGTCGTCTGAAGAACCGTCTTGAACGCCTGACTTTCAACGTCAATACCAGCCAAAGCAGCAGCCAAGATAAACGATTCCAAAGGTCAATCGCCCTCATAACGATGCCACGAGGCTACATCATGATCCTCCTGTGGACAGTGGAGATCGCTCGTCACTACTCCCGAGCCATCATCGTCGAGGAGCAGGTGAAAAGTGCCGCCGATTAGTTTGATTTCAAATTCTCGTTTCATGTTTGCTCCTTTTATTTTCTGTGAAATGTGGTCGGTGTCGATTTGATCGTCTTGTTTATTGCGGACCAAATCCTGGAAACACTCGCCCGATTTATGCCAGTGTTCTGACACCAGAAAGCCATCTGGTCTTTAAGAAATCACTTTTTGACAAGCGGAAATGCATCCCCTAATGGGTCCTTGCAACCATGCGGCAAAGTGGTTATATTTCAGATATTAATGCTTTTGTCTTGCACGAGTTGACCGTTTACCATTGCTGGCTCGGGAGGATTCTCATGAACCGAATTCTTGCAATAATCCATGTGTTGTTGCTTGCCATTGTTGCCTCAGGCTGGGCAGCAGAGGAGAATTCCGAGCAGGCAAAGGCAATTGCCGAAATCTTGAAACAAGGTGGCAAGATTATAAGCGATAAGAATATTCCAGATTTCAATTCAGTCACTAGCGTGGATTTGAGTAATACGAAGCTAACCGATGCTGAAATGGAAAACCTCAAAGGATTGACAAACCTGCAATCGCTGAATTTAAATGACACAAGAGTAACCGATGCAGGGCTGGAACATCTCAAAGGATTGTCACACCTCCAAACGCTCAACCTTGTTAGAACCAAAGTAACTGGCATTGGACTGGAATACCTCGAAGGCTTGACCCAACTCAAAGAGTTGGACCTCACTAACACTACGGTTACATATACAGGTTTGGAACACCTCAAAGGATTGCATCAACTCCAAGGATTGAACCTCAGTGGCATCAATATTTCTGATGCTGGATTGGAACATCTAAAAGGCTTGGCCCAACTCAAAAGATTGAGCCTCAGTGGCACCAATATTACTGATGCTGGATTGGAACACCTCAAAGGATTGAAACAACTCCAAGGATTGAACCTCAGTGGCACCAATATTACTGATGCTGGATTGGAACACCTCAAAGGATTGAAACAACTCCAAGGATTGAACCTCAGTGGCACCAATATTACTG